>JAEEGK010019144.1_pt1 | contig 14716 bp, 11 predicted proteins | sample 8958771 | NCBI WGS metagenome assembly JAEEGK01 (sample SAMN16246547, study PRJNA631951) | gut metagenome | biome: gut microbiome; feature: rumen; material: SC-attached | host: Bos | place: Iran: Karaj | collected 2018-10
CTTGCTCTTGGTCTTGTTTTTCAGGCGGTTCCAAGCACCGCTGCCGAGGGTGCTGAGTTTGGGCTCGGTGCCGTCTTTGCTGCTGTATTTGGCGATGCGGTGCAGCGAATGGATGCTCACATAAAGCAGGTCGCCGTTGTTGTAAATCAAGCGGATGGCTTCTTGAGGTTTGCCGTTGTTCTCGATGGTCTCAAGCCCGTCGAAGCGTCCGATGCCGTGGTCGATGTGGGTGACATAGTCGCCAGGCTTCAGCTCGTATAGGTCTTTCATTGTGATGGCCTGCTAGGTGGAAGCGGTGGTAACGCTCGAAGATCTGGTGGTCGGTGTAGCAACACACCTTCAAGTCTTCATCGATGAATCCGCCGTGGATGGCGATGGTCTCGGTCTCAAAGTCGCGATGGCTCTCATCGTTGTGGTTGATATCGTTCAGAATCGCCTGGATACGAGAGAGTTGCTTGCTACTTTCGGAGAACACGATGACGCGGTAGCCTTCTTCTTTATGTTGAGCAATGTCATCTATCAGTAGGTTGAAGTTCTTGCTGAATATCGGCTGGGGCTTGGTGTGGAAGTTGACAGTTTCTAATTGTCGCTTCGCGTCATCGCGAGGTACGAAGCGATCCAGAGTGTCAGTTATCAGTTTGCTTGAAACGCCAAACTCAACCGTGGGGTGCTTTATAAGGTTAGAAAGCAACTCGTCCGATTTGCTGAACAACTGCCCAGGTTTCAAAGCTTTCACTTCCTCGTCTTGCTCCTGCATCTTCTCGAAAGCTTCCACGGCGCGGTCGTATTCCTTGTCCACCTGCGTGGCGAAGAAAGCCATGTCGGTGAGCCACACGGTGGTATTGTCGGGCAGATATTGCAATATGGCTTCACGCTCCTCAATGAAGGCGCGCTCTTGCATATTGGGCAGCAACACGATTTGTTTCAGTTGCTCAATGGAGAGTTGGTCGGCGATGTTGAAGCTACGGATGCTGTCGACCTCATCGCCGAAGAACTCAATGCGGTAAGGATAATCGTTGGCGAATGAGAACACATCCACCAATCCACCACGGATGGCAAACTGTCCCGGCTCCACCACGAAATCGACGTTTTCGAACTCATATTCATAAAGCACGTCGGTAAGGAAGTCGAGATTGATTTTGTCACCGACCTTGATTTTAGTGGTGTTTTTTGATAAGAGCTTACGCGTGAAGACCTTCTCACTCAAGGCTTCTGGGTAACTGACAATCAAGGTTTTGCGTTCGGAGGTGGAGACGCGTTGCAGCACCTCGGTGCGCGAGAGGATATAGGTGTTGTCGGGCTTCTCGGGCTCGTAGGGACGTTTGTAGGAAGTAGGGTAGAAGAGCACCTGCTTCTTGCTGTAGTCCATGCCACGCTCGCCGAGCATGTTTTCAAGGTCGTTGTAAAAATAGGCCGCGTCTTCCTTGTCGGCGCACACGATGAGGTGCTGACCACCGATCTGTCGGAAGGTTTCCTCCACAACAAAGGCTTTTGAAGAGGCAGCCAAATTGGAACAAAGCAAATGCCCTCCATCGCGCAAAGTCTTGACTATCGCGCCGATGTGGGCATCAGCTTTATAAGGTTGGTACTTTATGCTTGCCACTTTTCTTGAAATTGTGGCGCAAAAATACGAAATTATTCAATCACAATCTTCTGCGTCTGTACCTTCTCGCCGTTGATGAGGCGGAGGACATACACACCAGGTGTCATCTCGCTTGTAGAGACGCAATTCATCGCGGCTCCTTCAACGACCACGCGACCCATCATATCCACAATCTGCAATGTGGCGCAGGTCCCTGAGCCTTCGGTTCCTGAGCCTGTCGAAGGAGTCGAAGGGCCGTCCGTGATGATGATGTTTCCGTCGCTGATGTAAGCGAAGGTCCCTGAGCCTGTCGAAGGGCCGTCCACTGCATTAGCATCAAACACTAATTTGAATCTCGTAGCATAGTCACTGGCATTAGCTTCAAAGGTGTAGCTAGGCGTGGCCAGGAGGTCAACATCGTTGCCTGTGAGGTTGTCGATGAGATGGAGGTAATTCAAACCGAGATTGCTAGCGTCCACTGTAATTGTCTGTGTTCCATGGTGCTTGGTCTCGAAGCAAAGATCCAAAGCTTCAGCATCATTGTGCACAAGCATCACATAGGGCTTGCGGTCGCAAAGGAGATAGAGGTTGGAATGCTTTCCCTTGAAATCAATCAAAGGCATGCTGACGCCTTCGCTCAACTTGACATAGGCATTGTCTTCGCCAATGCTGAGTCGGAGGTACTGGCCTTTATCTGGATTACCACCTTTACTTTGCGGATTGAGCGTCACCGTTTGTCCCGTGGCATTGGCTTTGACCAAGAAACCACGACCGGCAGGTACGCTGCTGCTGGTTGAATAGATCCAGGTATCACCATTGTCAACATAGTAATATCCATCAGAAACTTCAGATGATTTCGTGAAGTTGATTTCATGTGCTGTGGGGTTACCTAACAGGTTGAAGCCTTTAAGGCTTTCGATGCTGTTGTTATAGCCCAAATTGACGGTTTGACTATAAGTGCCGCTATTGAGTTCGCCACTTAAATCCAGGGTTTGTGTAGCGCTGTTGGCATAGAGATAACCTGAGCTTGGGGTCAAATTGAAACTGCCCGACTTGAAGTTGATCCATTCCTTACCGTCTGCATCACCGTCTTCATCGTAAGCATACAAATCGTAGCTGCCGCTAATCAAGCCATTGTTCACCGAGGGTGTAAGGCTGACAAATGGTGTGCTTAAGGTATACCAACCACCATCGCCAGTATAACCACTGATGTTCTTTTTCACCGTGGCTTGTACGCCAGTAGAGTTATTGATGAGTTGTGCACCATTCTCAAGGATGAGGTTGTCGGCGTTCACATCGCTGAGGGAGCCACTGACGGTAAGTGTGCTGTTTTCGGTGACGGTCATCTTGTCGTTGGCGGCCATGGTCAATGAGGCCAATGAGGCTGTGCCAAGGGTAATACCAGCCATGTTGGAAGCTTCGGTTAAACCACCATTGAAATTGGTTTTCAAGGTGTATCTGTGAGCGGTGTTGTTAGTGATATTGTTGACGGTATAGGTAGTGCTTGAAATGTTGGAAGCCACAGTAGTGGTGCCGTCATACAGGTTGTAGGTGAAGGCACCGTCGGTGATGTAAGTGTTGATTAGCATTACTACACCCTGAACACTGACGCTGGAAGTAGGAGTTGAAGTGGAAATATAATTGCCATTGCTGTCCGTACCTTCGTATGACCCAGCACCCATGGGGTAACTCTTTCCTTCTGGGTCGTAGATGAACACCCATAGGTCTTTGGATGCATCAAGTTGTAAGGGAGTGTTGAGAACGATGTCGTTCCAGCTTGTTCCCGACACAGTGATGTCTTGCGTGTATACTTGGGTTTGTGGTTTGCCGTTCCCAGCATTGGCGGTATAGACATGTAAACTAAAAGCACCCGTCATGGTTGGGTAGAAGGAAACTTTGTATAAGACCTTATTAGTGTTAATCATGGACGCGGGGTATTTGTGTCCGTAATATAATTGCATAGTGCCTCCGCTACCGAAATTATAGATGGTGTTTCCATAGCTGTACGTCAAAACTTCATTATCAGTAGATGGGACGCACCATTCAGGCTCGGTCCAGTTCAAAATTGCATTGTTGTTTTGCTTGGTGACAGTCAGTTGAGAAGGAACGGGTTCAATAGCAATTGTAATGGTCGAAGTAGGTGACGATTTGGCACCGTTGGAGTCGACACTTTTCACATAATAGGCATAGGTGCCGTATGCGAGGTCAATGTCGGTATAAGTGGTATTGGAAGTGCTTGCAATCAAAAGGTCGTTTCTGTAGATGTAATACGAGACTGCGTTATTGGCAGCGCTCCATGTAAGGATAGCGTTTCTTCCGTCCTTGGTGACACTGAAATTGGTAGGTGCCGAAGCAGTGCAAGCCTTGGGCTGGATGCCGAAAATGGCTCCTTGTTCTTGTGTGAAGCTATAGCTGCCGCCTCCTGAGCCACCACTACCAGGCACAAGGTTGGAAAGGGAATAGAAACCATCGTTGGATCCGCTCCAGCCCCAGTTGAAATAAAAGTTATTATCGCTATCGTATCCACAGCAAACGAAGGAGTGACCGCCGCCACTGCCTCTTCCACTGTATTGCAAAGGCCTGCCGTTGTCAAGCTCGGCTTTCAGCATGGAAATCCAGTTGCTATTAGAATAATTTGACTTGTTCCTAAATGTGCTTTGTTGATAACCAAAATAGTTTTTGAGTGCGTTGGCAACGTAGGCTGTGACAGCACCGCTTCCTCCGTTGTTGGCGATGTTATAGTCCATATCCACAGAAACGCCGCAATGGTACATCAGCTTGGCTATCTCTGCGTTGGGAGAGTAAAGCGGCATATCTGTCCAATCGTATGTTTGTTGTGCGAAATTCACAGATTGTGTCCCGTACTCTGGATGGCTGCTGGGCGTGTAGGAATGTGAACCTATGCCATGAGAAGGATACTCCCAATACCGCATAATTTGCGCCATAGCAGTAGCCACACAGCCAGTGACGGTAAGCTCATTAGCACTGTAATCATAAGGGCACAGGTCATTATAGCCAGGATCCTGGTCCCAAGTTGTCTGTATCAAAGCATCAACAATTACAGTGGCCTTTGCCGCTTTGCTGTTTCCGTCAATCAACTCCTTCCACAACTTGGTCGTTTCAGAATTCGCTTTCACCTTGTTGTCAATAGCATATTGAATCTCATCATTATAGCCTTGAAGCCAGCCACTGACGTTGGTGGGCATGTTTTCTGCGACAAATTTTCCAGTCAGCGAATAACCCAAAATGGGCTGCACACAGTCATCGGCGGCCATCACTACGAAACCTGGATTACCGTTGAAGATGTAAAGGTTCTTGAATCCTGCCTCTTTGGAGAGATCAGTCAATTGGGCGGCTTTTGCACCGTTGTTGTTCAAAAAAGTGGTGGCCACTTTTTGGGCAGTTTCCGAAGTTACGCGCTCGGCAAACGTGGGCATGGCTACCATCAGTACCAATGCCACAATCAAAGTAAATCTTTTCATATACGCTGTAGTTTTGAATATTCGATAAAACGGGCTACAAAAATACAATTGTTTTTTACAAAATACAAGAAATAGCAAGTCTTTTTTGCACTTAAACATCATGACCGCCTCAATGTAAGTTAAGGCGGTCATTGTTACTGTAATAGGTGCTTTCAAGAAGGAACTTTATTCTTCCACTTTCGCCCGTTTCGAGTCCCAAATCATGTAGATGATGATAGCGATGTACATCGCCAAGGCGATGAGGCCAGCCCATGGGGTTTCGTTGAAGAAGCCTCCATCGGCAGTACGTGCCACGGCATCCACATTGCAGAACTTGAGGATGGCGCTCACCACACCCATCAAAGCACCGCCGGCGATGAAGCCCGAGGCGATGAGGGTGCCGCGGTTGTAGCGGGCATCGTTGAGTTTCTGGTCCTTGCTGCGGGTGCTCACGAACCAGGAGATGGCACCACCGATGAGCAGCGGAATGTTAAGGTCGATAGGGATGAACATACCCAAGGCGAAGGGCAATGCCGGCACCTTGCAGAAGTTGAGGATTAAGGCGATGGCGGCACCGATGCCGTAGAGCAGCCAGGGGGCGCTACCGCCCGACATCATGGGTTCGATGACGGCACTCATGGCGTTGGCTTGCGGCGCGACCAAGGCACCGTCGCCCACGAAGCCGTAGGCTTTGTTCAGAATCATGATGACGCCAGCGACGGTGGCAGCAGCCACGGCCACGCCAACGAACTTCCATATCTCTTGCTTCTTGGGTGTTGTGCCTATCCAATAACCTACTTTCAAATCGGTGATGAAGGCGCCTGCCACGGCCAATGCCGTGCAGACCACACCACCGATAATCAAGGTGGCAGTCATGCCACTAGGACCGCTCAGTCCGGCGGCGACCATCACCAAGGAGGCCAAAATCAAGGTCATTAGCGTCATGCCGCTCACGGGGTTGCTACCCACAATGGCGATGGCATTGGCGGCCACGGTTGTAAACAAGAAGGCGATGACGGCCACGACCAAAATGCCAATCAAGGCATGCCATACGTTGTGTACCACGCCAAACCAGAAGAATAGGAAGGTGACTAACAGCACGGCCACGATGCCGATCACGACAACCTTCATGGAGATGTCGCTTTGGGTGCGGTTGACGGGCTCGGCCGAGGCTTTCTTGCCCTTGAACTCGTTAGCGGCGAGGCCAACTGAAGATTTAATCACACCCCACGACTTGATGATACTAATCACACCCGCCATGGCGATGCCTCCAATGCCGATGTGGCGTGCGTAGTCCTTGAAAATTTGCTCAGGTGCCATTTCACCTATGGTTTGCAGCACGCCCGTGTTCATCAGGTCAACGATTTGGTCGCCCCAAATGAGGTTCATGCCCGGGATGATGATGAACCATACTAGCATGGAGCCGCAGCAGATGATGAAGGCGTATTTCAGGCCGATGATGTAACCCAAGCCGAGCACAGCCGCACCCGTGTTCACCTTAAACATCAGTTTGGCCTTGTCGGCCACAGCCGCGCCCCAACCCATCATGCGAGTGGTGAGGGTCTCCGACCACCAACCGAAGGTGGAGACGATGAAGTCATACAAGCCGCCTATCAAGCCGCTGACAACCAGCAACAAGGAATCCTTACCTTTTTTCTGCCCGCTGACCAACACCTGTGTGGTGGCCGTGGCTTCGGGGAAGGGGAATTTACCATGTTGCTCCTTGACGAAGTACTTGCGGAAGGGGATGAGGAACAAGATGCCCAAGATGCCGCCCAGCAAGGAGGCGATGAACACCTGCCAGAAGTTGATTTCGATTTGGTAGCCTTTACCTTGCAAGATGTAGAGCGCGGGCAAGGTGAAGATAGCACCTGCTACCACGCCTCCTGAGCAGCCACCAATCGACTGGATGATGACATTTTGCGACAAGGCGTCGTTCTTTCGAGCCAGTCCCGTGAGGCCGATGGCGATGATGGCGATGGGGATGGCGGCTTCAAACACCTGTCCGACCTTCAGGCCGAGGTAGGCGGCGGCAGCCGAAAACAGGATGGTCATCAGCAGGCCGATGCAGACTGACCATACCGTAACTTCCTGGTACTTCTTGTTTTTCGAGAGTATGGGCTCATACTCTTCACCCGGTTTCAGTTCGCGTTGCGCGTTTTCGGGCAGTTTGAATTGATCGTTTTCCATAAGGTTCGCTTTTCAAATTTGATTGCAATATTATGGAAAAAAATGATTGCTTTGCACTATGCGATATTATTTCACGCAGAATTCGCTGAACTTTATGAAGCGCAAAGCGACGCGTTGTTTACGTCCGGAATGTTCGGCGTTTTCAGCGGATTCTGCGTGAGAAATATTTTTTTTTGCGAGAAAATGACAAATTAATTTGTCGAAATGGAAAGTTTACTTTACTTTTGCAGCGTCAAACTTTCAAAAATCTATATGTTATGAAGAAAAACTATTTGTTTCCCCATTGGTTCAAAGTGATGGGATGGGTGCTATCGATAGCGGCAGTGGTCGCGTATTTGTGTATTCGTGACTTGGAATTCAAAATGCCTGCCTTGTCTTTTGATGTCCTCCTTCTCGAGGATGACGATGAAGGCAGTTACAGTTTCTTCCGACTGGCTAACACGAATATCCTCTCCATCGCTATGCCTGTGTTGACCATCGGATTGTTGTTTATCGGCTTCTCAAAAGAAAAGGTTGAGGATGAGTTTGTGCATTATCTTCGTGCCCAAAGCCTCATTTGGGCGACTTACATCACTGCGGCACTGTTTATCGTGGCGACTTTGCTTATTTATGGAATCACCTATATCTATGTGCCGTATTTGGTGTTTTTCGTATTCCTCATCTTGTTCATCATCAAGTTCAGAATAGAGGTGCACCGTTTCAACAAAGGAGGCGCGCAATGAAGAACCGTTTGAAAGTGGCACGAGCCGAAAAGGACCTCACACAAGAGGATTTGGCCAAACTAATTGGTGTGAGCAGGCAATCAATTAACGCCATAGAATCAGGGCGATATGTGCCCTCCACGGTCTTGGCCTTGAAGATGGCGCAGGTGTTCGGGAAATCGGTGGAGGAGATATTCTTCCTCGAAGAGGAGGATTGATAGTGAGAGATTCCCTTCGGGAATGGAGTTGTAATATGTATGTAAACTGCGGCGGCATGAGGTGCTACTTTTGGGTAACTTGCTCTTGCCGCCGCTGTATACACAATAACAAACATGCCATTCCTCGCAGGGGAATCTCAATAGTGTGTTTACTTTACAATACAGAATTTCTTGATAATAGTCTTGCTATTGTTTTGAATCCTAACGAAATACATTCCCTCGGCCAAACCCGACACATCAATTTGTTGTGTTTCATCGGTGATGTGGCCTGAAAGCAGCGTTTGGCCTGCCACGTTGGTTATGATATATTTGGTTGCCTCTGGTAGAGACGGTGTGCACACCGTCTCTACAAACAGAATACCGTTCGTAGGATTAGGATAAACATTGATTTCCATTGCGTTATTCTCATCAATAGCCATCACATCTTTATCCAAGCACTCCGACCACGAAATGGTGTTTCCGTCATCCGTGCTGATGCCGTATTTGTATTGTCCAATCGGCAAGGCATCCCAACCGTAGTCCACGTAATTGGCGTCGGCAATGTTGGAGGCAATCAGCTCGGCATTGCTTCCGTCGCAGTTGGCGCGGTAGATGTTGTAAGTGTTGCCCACGGTGATGTCGTCGATATAGAAGGCGTTATCGTATTCGCCCTCAGCGAGTTGGTTGGCGTATTTCCATTCCAGGATGTGGTTGCCGGGACCGATGGCCACGGTGTAGCGCGTCCACGGTACTTCGTCCTTCAAGGTCTCGCCATATTGCACGTTGTCGATGAAGAATCCGCAGCCGTTGAGCGGGAAACAACTGACACGGGCATAGTAGCTTACCACACATGAAGTGGGAAGATTGACTGCCAGCGAGATTTTGCTATTGGAGAACATACCCGTGTTGGTCGACTTGGCGCAATAGGTACCCGTGTTGGGTTGCGTGGTGGTGATGACCCAAGGGCTGGTGGCGTCGTTGATCCACATGTTTTGGTAGAAGTCGCCCGACTCGAAGCCATCGTAAATGCCCGCAGGCAGGTTCCATGACAACGACACGCGCATGTTGTTGATGACCTCGGCCTCAATCTCAACTGCCTTTGTCAAGGTGATGTAATTGGAGGGGAGCGAGATCATGTCGTTTTCCAGATGGGCGATAATATAATAGGTGTAGGAACCCGCGTAGCTGATGTGGTCGGTATAGGTGGTCGCTGTCAGGTTGTTGGCGATGCGCATGCCGTCGCGATAGACGTCGTAGGAGATGCCTTCGGGTGCGGCTGTCCAGTTGAGGACGACCTGTTCGCCGTCGAAGTCGGCGGTGAGGTTAGTGGGACCGTGGTGGAACAAGGCGTTCATGGCGGCCAAGGCATCGATGCGACCTGAGCCTACGCGATTGTTTTTCATGGTGTTGCCGACACGCACCGAGGTGAGCTCGATGATGGAGTCCAATTCGGCCGGACTCAGCTCGGGGTTGGCCTCAAGCAGCATAGCCAACACACCTGCCACACAGGGCGTAGCCATCGAGGTGCCATCCATCTCGATGTAGTTGTTGGTGGTCTGGTAGTTCAGTGAGGTGATGTTGGCGCCAGGAGCCGAGATGTCGGGGCGGATCAAACCAGGTTGGTTGACATCACCGTTTTCGTAGGGATAGTCGTTGTAGTTACCGACATTGGGACCAGCAGCCCAAGTTGTGGGGCCGACGGAGGAGAAGCCGCAGCGCTCGTCGTTGGAGTCGGTGGCGCCCACGCTGATGACGGAGGTCAAGCCGCCTTCAATGAGGTTCCTTTGGTCGGGATGGAGCCAAGCCGGAGGACAGTTGCCTGGAGCGCTGATGTTGAAGGGGACGGGGAAGGTGTATTGCGTTTGGCCTTCGTTGCCGCATGCCACGGCAGCTGCCACGCCTGCGTCGAGGCAGGTGGCGAAGACGTCACGGTAGTAGTAGCAAGGGCCAGCGCCAACGTCACTGAGTGAGAGGCTGAGGATATGTGCCCCATGTTCCAAAGCAAATTCAACACCTTGGATGAGGTGGGTGGCTTCACCTTGACCGTCTTCGCCCAAAACCTTGATGGACATAATTTTGGCGCCTGGGGCAATGCCCGTTTGTGTGCCTGCCGTGCCTTGCCCCGCCAAGATGCCAGCGGTATGTGTGCCGTGACCATCGTCGTCCATAGGATCGTTGTCTTGATAGAAGATGTCATACCCGTGGTGAGGGAACTCGCTGCCGCCATCCCACATGCTGTTGGCGATGTCGATGTGGTTGTAGTTGACGCCCGTGTCGATGTGGCCGATGATGACACCGTTGCCCGTATAGCCCGTGCCGTTGTAGTTCCAAACCGCAGGCGCATTGATCTTGTCGACATGCCAGGCGTTGGCTCTCGTAGAGGTTGGACTTGTTCTCTCGTTTTGTGGAATCATCTGACGCATTTCGTCAGGGATAATCATGGCGACATCCTTGCGCTCAGCGAGTTGTGCGATGACTTCGGCACTGGCAGAGCAGCTGAAGCCGTTGAACGACCAGAAGGTTTTCAGGTCGCTGACCAAATTGTCGCTTTTGTAACTTTCTAAAAAATCAAGCACTTGGGCTTGTGAGGCTTGACAGAAGGCTTTTCGCTCGGCGATGACGAAGTCGCGGCGTTGCTCCTTGGTCATCAAGGCGGTCTTTTGCGACAGCTGGCTGTCGTCGTAACGTTCTGTCATCATTACGATGACATGTTGAAGATCGTTGGATTGGCCAAACAATGCACTAAAGCAAAGGACCAAGAGAAGGGTAAAAATGGGTTTCTTCATGATATTTGGTTGATTTTGTGTAACAAAACATTTCCGATACGGCAATCAAGACACCGTTTGCGTTTGCAAAAATAGGAATAAAGGTGTAACAAGGCTTGTGTTTGCATGGCATTTTCTGTTGTGATGCCGCATTGGGCAAAATGGCGGATGACGGCATTGTCCTCGGCCTCAGTGTCTTCCAGGAATTGTAAAGCGTTCTCGCAATAGGAATCGTCTTTGTGTAATTTGCCATAGCAAAACAATAAAGGTGCCACGGCATTGATAATCAATACATCAGCCGTTGTTTTACCTAGGTGTTTGGGTTTCGATTCGGTTGAAACGCCAAACCGCCAATGTGTCTCCCAATATTCCGATGCAGCCACGTCAAACAGAGCCTTGGCCTCGGCGGTGTCTTTCGCTGCCTTGATCTTGGAGAACAGACATTCGTTTTTATGGATGAGTTGTGCCATTTGTGCCAAGCGGATGGTAGGAAAATTTGAAGGTCGCATTCTCATAAACCGCCACCTCTCGGCAGGCATGGTCAGCAGGTTGAACTTGGCTTTCATCACGCTAAATTCACGTTTGAGCAGTAGGGGATACTCCTCCGTGAACTCGTCTTCGAGGAATCCCGCACAACCCATGAGCATGGCTTCCACCTGAAGCAGGTTGTCGGCATGCTTCAGCAAAGTCTTGAAAGGCAATATGTTGGCCAAATACTCAAAAGCCTCGTTGTTGACTTTCAGGCCGAAATAGCGCATGAGCAGTTTGTAAAGGGCGTCCTCCCAGTCGAATTGGTTGGTTTCCAGTATCTTGGTGACGGCGCCCGACTTGCTTTCCAAGCGCTCCACAGCCATTCGGTCGAGCCACGAAAGCCTGGTGAAGACGGGCACTTGTGCAATGCTTTTCTCGCAGGGAATCCAAGTCTTGGAGGCGATAAGTTTCTGGTATTGTGCAAAGAGGCTTTCGTCGAAACGCCCCCTCAACTCCAAGGTAGGGATGTCGTTGACTTGCAGGTCGTTTTCGTATACCACATGCAAGATGACATTTTTGTATGCCTTGTCGTTCTGGTGGCCATGGCGGTTCCAGTCGGAGGACTTCACATGGATCTCCACGTGCCCGGCCCAGAGTTTGTCGCCGATTTGGATTTTGGCTTCCAGGAAGTCGGGACCCGAGTCGGTGTTGCGGTAGCCCGTGGTCACCACCTCGACAGACTCGCCTTCCGTGGTCTTCAAGTCCTTGTCGGTCAGGCGATTCTCCCAAATGTAGTATAGGAATTCTTCTCTCATTGTTTCTTTTTTGTCACAAAACCTGCAAAACGTTCAAAACTTGTTTTTCGGGTAGGGAAAGCGGCCAACCGGCCCGCTTTCCGGCGGCAACCCGGTTGGGTGCCGCCCCACTTCTTTCATTGGGTTTTGTTAGTTTTGTCTGTTTTGTGATTATTTGATTTTCCAGCAGTTCAACGGTTCGCTATCAAGCACACCTTTCTTTGTTGCCCAGTCGATGAAGAGGGAGCGAAGGTCGCGGTCGCTCTGCCACACCACATGGTCTTTGATTTCTTCTTGTTTCCAACCCACGCCATTGATGAGGTGGTTGCCGCCACCCATAGAGCGGTAGGAGTTCATCACCACGTTGTAGGTCTTCTCCATGTCGAAGGGCGTGCCGTCGGCCATGCTAATGATGTTGATGCGCTTGCCCATGGGGTTTTTGTCGGTGACCTCATAGAGGATGCCTGCGGCGCAGTCGAAGTTGTAAATCGGGTTCTTCATCTCGTAGGCGTATTCGAGGAAGTCTTTCACTTCCTTGCCTGTCAAGGCCATGACAGCGAGTGAGTTCTCAAAAGGATACCAGGTGAAGAAGTCGTTGACGCACAATTTTCCAGCCTCAATGGTTTTGCCTCCGCTTAGCGGTGCCGCCATGGATATATCGGCATGTATGCCTTCGGCCTCAACGGTCTCGAATTGGCATCTGTGGATTTCGTCGACCCAGAGGCAGGGACCTTTAAAGGCATCGTCGCTGCTGATGCTGACGGGCAGTTCGGCCACCTCTTTGAGTTTGTATTCTTCTGCGCGGTCAAGGTAGGGCTGGAGCATGGCGAGGAAGTCTTGGTCTTTCTCTTCGCCTTCTGTAGGCATCAGCTCTACGTTGATGATGGGTTTTTGCCCTTTTTTCAACGTCACTTCTGCTTTGGCCATGCCTTGTCCGCGGTTGCCTGAGTTAAGCACGTAAACTGGGTCGCCATTGATGTTGGTCAGTTTCTCTGCGAGGGCGCGATGGTCGTGTCCGTAGAAGATGATGTCGAATCCAGGCACGTTTTCTGCTACCCATTTTGTGGCATTCTCGCGCCCCAGCGGGTGATTTTCTGGCAGGTTCTGCGCTTGTGGCTCAAAACCCGAGTGGAACAGACCCACCATAAGGTCAGGATGCTCCTTTTCTTGTATGGTTTTCAACCACTGGGCAGCGGCTTGCTCTAGGTTGTCGAAACGCAATCCAGGGCGAAGGCGGTCGGGCACCCAAGTGACGACATAGGGGGTGAGCAGTCCTAAAACAGCGATACGGTAGCCATCGCGTTCAAGTATAATATAAGGAGTGAAATAGGGTTCGCCTGTTGTCTCATCGATGACATTGGCTGCCAAGACGGGCATCTTCACCTCAGAATACAGGCGGTCGAATACCTTGCGTCCTGCCTCGATGTCGTGGTTGCCCACACAAACCACGTCGTAAGGAAAGAAATTGAGCACTTCAGAGACCAAGTTAGGGTGTTCTGCGTCTTGGTTCGAACAGTATTGAAACACAGTGCCCTGCAAGTCGTCGCCGTTATCCAAAAGAATTAGTTTGTCACCCAATTCTGCTTTCATCTGCTTGATGACAAGGGCATCGTTGGCAAATTCGTCATAACGGCCATGGGTGTCGGTGGTTTCCAAGAGTGTTAGGGTGGTTTCCTTCGGGGAACACGATGCGAGAATCGCTGTTAGGATGATCATAAATGCTAGTTTTTCTTTCATTGTGAATCTGGTTTTGAGCGCTAAAAGTAGTGTTTTTTCGACTTTGTGCGTCATTTTGAGGAAAATTTTTCGTGAAAGCGGGCGAAGTGTCATATAATTCCGTATTTTTGTGGCACAATTCCAAGACCGTTTGCAACATGGCCGACTTGAGCATCATAGTGTCCGAAATAGAGACCAAATTGCGGAGATTGATTGATGAGAAAAAACAGTTGGCTTTGGAAAACAAGCGGCTCACCGAGGAGAATGCTGCGCTGGACAAGGAGAACTTGGCGTTGCGGAAGTCGGTGACGGAGTTGCAGGACAAAATAAATAAATCTACAATTGTTAACGCACTCGACAACGAGGGAGAAGTAGAAGAAGGAAGAAGGCTCATCAAGGAGTTGGTCAGGGAAATTGACAGGTGCGTTTCGATTTTGAACAGTAAGGAATAACTCAGATAATTGAACGTCAGCGAGATGGATGAGATCACAATCAATATCACCCTGTTGGATAGGCCCTACCGCTTGTCGGTGGCCCGCGCTGACGAAGAGAAGGTCCGTAAGGCCGGCAACCTCATCAACGAGAGGATTAAGTATTACTCGAAGCATTACGCCTACAAGGACGTGCAGGACCTGCTTTCGATGACCGCCTTGCAGTTTGCCACGTCGGTGGTGAAGATGGACACTGAGCTGACCTACCGCAATCAGAACCTGGAACGCCAGCTGGAAGACCTGAACAACCTGTTGAGCGAACAATCATAACCACGGAAAGGTCCGTGGCAGCGTTCTTTGAAGATCTGGAACTGCCTCTTCAGCGCATTTGGTAAACTCAACACTAAA
>JAEEGK010019147.1_pt1 | contig 14715 bp, 12 predicted proteins | sample 8958771 | NCBI WGS metagenome assembly JAEEGK01 (sample SAMN16246547, study PRJNA631951) | gut metagenome | biome: gut microbiome; feature: rumen; material: SC-attached | host: Bos | place: Iran: Karaj | collected 2018-10
CACATCTTCCAGAAGCAGGGCAGCACCAAGTATAAGGCCTGGGGCGGCGGCCCGCTGGCCTGCGAGATCCTGGAGAAGGCCCTGATCGAAAAGGGCGGCACCCTCCTGCGCCTCACCCCCGCCCTGTACCTGGAAAAGAACGGCGAAGGCCGGGTCACCGGCTGCATCGCCAAGTGCCCCGACGAGAAATACCGCCGCTACCAGGGCACCAAGGCCGTGGTCCTGGCCACCGGCGACTGCAGCGAGGACCGGGAGATGCTGGAGGCCTTCTGCCCCATCGGCACCCGTCCCCCCAACCATTTCCGCCGCCCCGGCAACACCGGCGACGGGCAGAAGATGCTCTACTGGGTGGGCGCGGCCATCGACAACCCCGAATGGGCCGCCACCCTCCACGCCCTGGGCGGCTGCGGCTATCAGGGCTTCTTCCTCCACGTCAACCAGCTGGGCAAGCGCTTCATGAACGAGGATACCTGGATGCAGGCCAAGTCCGTCCGCTGCCTCATGCAGCCCGGCGGCGACTACGCCTACAGCGTGCTGGACAGCAAGTATCTGGACGAGATGGAGGACCGCTTCAGCGAGCTGGGCGGCCAGGGCATGATGCCCCTCAGCGTGGTGGGCGACAGCTTCAACCGCGAGCAGATGGAAAAGACCGTGGAGCGCTATATCAAGCAGGGCACCGCTTTCGTGGCCGACACCCTGGAGGAGCTGGCCGGGATAATCGACGTTCCGGCGGAGAACCTGATCGCCACCGTCAAGCGCTATAATGAGATCGTGGCCATGGGAGACGACGTGGACTTCGGCAAGCGCAGCCGCCTCCTCACCAGCGTGGAGAAGCCCCCCTTCTACGCCTTCAAGTGGGGCCCGCAGCTGCTGGACGTCTTCGGCGGCGCGCAGATCGACACCAACCTGAACGTCATCGGTGCGGACGCCAGGAACATCCCCGGCCTCTACGCCGTGGGCAACGTGGCCGGCGGCATGTACGCCGTGGACTATCCCCTGCTGCTCAACGGCAACAGCTACGGCCGCGCCCTGGCCTACGCCATGCAGCTGGGCGACGTGCTGAGCGCGAAGTAAGTTCAAATCGAACCCTTCGAGGCTTCATCTGAAACATTCCGCCCCGTTCCGGCTTCGGAACGGGGCGGGATCTTCTATACCTTATTTTCTGAACTTGTCGTCGTTTTTGTTCATCAGGATCACGCCGATGATGACAGTTGCCAATAAGAGGGCCACGCCCACCCAATGGAGCCATTTCACCTGGGAAATCAGCCCCGCCGCCAATACGGCCCAGCAGGCCGCCAGCGCAAACATCAGCTTCGCCATGGCCTTGCAGAGCTTCTTTTTGTCGTATTTCTCCTTCTCCCGGGCAGACATCGTATTGTATCCGGCGATCAGGCCCGCGCCTCTTCCGGAGGAAAAGAGGAGGCCCAGGAGGATGAACAGAAGAAAAACACAGATGTTGACGATCGCAACGAACAGCATGGGAGCTGCCTCCTTTCATGTCGTTTCGGTGCGGCGGGAAATCAGATATACTCGATCTTCGCCGCCTGCAGCTTTGCTTTCATTTTGTCGGCCTTCCCCTCCGGCATCACCGTGGCGGTACCCTCCCGCAGGATGCGGGCTGTGATCCCCCGCTTCGACGCCCCCAGGGCAGTGTTGGCAACACAGCCGAATTCATCCAGGCCGCAGAGGTGCAGCTCCTCGTAGCCCTCGGCCCGAACGCGCTCCAGCAGCTCCCGGTTGGTGAGGGCGTCCCCCACCAGCTTGTCGAAGCAGAGATCGGAGACCTTTTCCAGCCCGGAATACAGCGCCGCCCCCTCCGTGCCCGCGATGGAATAGCCGAACAGCAGCCGGTTGGTGGGCAGATTCTGGATGATGTGGCGGATATAGATGACGTCGGACCCTTCGGCGGCATAGCGGCGGATGAGGCCGTTGACGGCCCCCACCAGCTTCGGCGTATCGTAGCTAAAGCGGCTCTTTCGCTTCTCCCAGAGATAATCGTTCTGCATGTCGATGACGATGAGGGCGGTCTTCATGGGCTTATCCTTCCTTTTCCGATCTTTGGATGTATTATAATCCATCATTTTCTCCCGCGCAAGGGCGGATAAGCCTCTTTTCTTTTTCGCGCAACTGTGCTACAATCACCGCATCATCGAATCAAAGAAGGCGTTTTCATGGCAGAAGAAAAAACCTGGCGGCTCCTCATCATCAACCCCGGCTCCACCTCCACCAAGGTGAGCCTTTTCGACGGCGAAAAGTGCCGGTTCGAGCACAGCCTGTTCCACGACGCGCCGGAGCTGCTGAAATATCCCCATGTCAACGACCAGGTGCCCTTCCGCTACGGGGTCATCCTGGACATGCTGGCGGAAGAACACATCCCGCCGGAGAGCATCGACGTCTTCGTGGGCCGGGGCGGCAGCGCCCAGACCCAGCCCGGCGGCGTGACCGTCATCGACGCCAGGCTCTACGAGGACACCGTGGCCGCCGTGGGGGGCAGCGAGCACCCCGCCAAGCTGGGGGTCATGCTGGCCTGGAAATTTGCCCAGGCCTACCAAAAGCCCGCCTATACCCTGGACCCCACCAACGTGGACGAATACTGCGACTATGCCCGCCTCACGGGCATCCGGGGGCTCTACCGGGTCTCCCATTCCCATGTGCTGAACCAGAAGGCCGTGGCCGCCGCCCACGCGAGGACCCTGGGCGGGGCGTACGCCGACTATAATTTCATCGTGGGGCACATCGACGGGGGCATCACCGTCAGCGCCCACGACCACGGGCGCATGGTGGACGGCAACATGGGGGCCGACGGCGAGGGGGCCTTCACCCCCACCAGGATCGGCAGCGTGCCGGTGCTGCAGCTGCTGGACTACATCGAAGCCCACAGCGTGGCGGAGGTGCGGCTGATGTGCTCCCGCGCCGGGGGCTTCGTGAGCCTTTTCGGCACCGCGGACTCCGACGTGATCCACAGCATGGCGGAGGCGGGGGACGCCAAGGCCCGCCTGGTGTGGGACACCATGATCTATCAGATCTGCAAGATGATCGGGGCCATGAGCGCCGTCCTGGAGGGAAAGGTGGACGCCATCCTCCTCACCGGCGGGCTGATGCGCTTTGACGACATCCGGGAGGGCATCGAGCGGCGCTGCGGCTGGATCGCGCCCATCAGCGTCTATCCCGGCGAGATGGAGCAGGAGGCCCTGGCCCTGGGGGCCCTTGCGGTGCTGCAGGGCAGGGTCAAGGCCCTGACCTACACGGGAAAACCCGTCTGGGACGGCTTCCCCGGCGTCGAGTTTTGAGGAGGTTGCAACGGATATGAGCATGATCGAAAGAGTTTACGCGAAAGCGCGGGCGGACGTGAAGCGCATCGTCCTGCCGGAGGGGGACGAGGAGCGGACCCTGCTGGCCGCGGCCAGGCTGAAAGCGGAGGGGCTGGCGGAGCCCATCCTGCTGGGAAACGAAGCCGCCGTCCGCGCCGAGGCGGCCCGGGTGGGGGCGGACCTCACCGGCCTTACCGTCCTGGACCCGGAAACCAGCGAAAAGACGGAAAGCTACGCCGAAGCCCTCTATGAGCTGCGCAAGGCCAAGGGCCTCAGCCGGGAGGCCGCCGGCAGTCTGGCAAGGGACGTGATGTACTACGGCATCCTCATGGTGAAGCTGGGGGATGCCGACGGGCTGGTTTCCGGCGCGGTGCACACCACGGGGGACATGCTGCGCCCCGCCCTGCAGATCATCAAGATGAAGCCGGGCATCCACATCGTCTCCTCCAGCTTCCTTATGAACTGCCCCAACCACGCGCTGGGGGACGAGGGTCTGCTGGTCTATGCCGACTGCATCGTGAACCCCTGCCCCACGGCGGAGGAGCTGGCGGAGATCGCCGTGACCAGCGCCTACACGGCCCGCGACCTCTGCGGGGTGGAGACCCCGCGGGTGGCCCTGCTCTCCTTCTCCACCAAGGGCAGCGCCAGCCACGAGCTGGTGACGAAGGTGCAGAAGGCCGTCGAGCTGGCCCATGCCCTGGCTCCGGAGCTGCTGCTGGACGGGGAGCTGCAGCCCGACGCCGCCCTGGTGCCGGAGGTGGGGGCGCGGAAGGCCCCCGGCAGCGCCGTGGCGGGCAAGGCCAACGTGCTCATCTTCCCGGACCTCCAGTCCGGCAACATCGCCTACAAGCTGACGCAGCGCATCGGCGGGGCGGAGGCCTACGCGGTGCTCCAGGGGCTGGCGAAGCCCTGCAACGACCTCAGCCGGGGCTGCAGCGTGCAGGACATCGTGAACACCGCCGCTCTGACGGCGGTACAGGCGCAGGCCTGATTCAAATCGGACCCGCTTCGCTGGGCTCCGATTTGAGAGGGGATCGCACTCCGCTCCCCGCAGGCCCCGTGGAGGGGCCCACAGTCCGCTCCGTGAGAGGTATTTTTCGCCCGGCGTATGTCCGTGCGAAAAATGAGTCCGACTTTATTCGCATCTGCGGATGCGAACTCTGGCGAGGCCTTTTAGCTCCAACAGCAAAGACAGGGGACGGTTCTGTGTCCTTCCCGCATCGGGACGAACGGAGACAGAGAACCGTCCCCTGTCTGTTTTTTCTGTCTTCCCGCCGTGATTCCGTTCCTTTGTTTTCATCCGTCCATCTCCCCGGTGAAGATAATGCTCCGGGCAAGCGCCCGTGCCGTTTGCAGGAATTCCTCCGAAGCCCCGGCACCGTGAATGTCATAGCGGCAGCCATCCAGGACAAAGCAGAGGAAGTCCTTGCTGACCGCCAGGCCGACCTCCCCGCAGGCTTCCGTCGGCGTGATGCTGCCATACCCTTCCGGCCGCTCCGACAGGTCTTTGCAGGTGATGCTGACCGTCTTCGCACAGCCGTCCGGAGGGGGATAGCTCAAAAGATAGCCCACCGCCCTGTCGGAAAAACGGGACTTGAGATATACATAGTAATGGCAGCCCGTATCCGGCAGCAGTTCCTTTTCCGGGAGGAAGCAACAGCCGCGCACCTTTTCCGCCAGTTCATCATAAGTTTCCACGGCGTATTCCGGCGCCGTGTGCCGCGGGATCAGCAAAACGGCAAAGCCGATCAGAAGGACGCAGGCAAGGAAAGAAAACCCGAAAATGAGCCGTTTTCTCTGCACTTCTTATCCCTCCATAAGCATTTATATTCCTATTCCAAAGACAGGGGACGGTTCTGTGTCCTTCCCGCATCGGGACGAGCGGAGACAGAGAACCGTCCCCTGTCTGATTGCTGTCTGATTGTATCCCCTTCTCTTGCGATGATGATTATACAGGAAACAGGCAAGCATTGTCAATCACATGATCGTTTAAGTATTTTAACCAACGGTTGAATCACATCCTATGCTATCTCCTTCTCCCCGCCGTCTTTCCCTTGCAAAGCCGGAAAAAACCTGCAATAATACAGGTAAATAGGAAATTATGGGAACACTATCCGGAGAATACATGCCGCGCCCCTCACCGGCGCGGCGGAAAGAGGGAAGCATATGAAGATTCTGGTGGTGGGAGGCGTCGCCGGAGGGGCCAGCGCCGCCGCCCGCATCCGCAGGCTGGACGAGGAGGCCCGGATCATCATTTTCGAACGGGGAGAGCACGTGAGCTATTCCAACTGCGCCCTGCCTTATTACCTGGGGGGCGTGGTGCCCAAACGGGAGAGCCTGGTGCTCATGACCCCGGAGGCCTTCAAGAGCCGCCACGATATCGAGGTCCGCACCCAAAGCGAGGTCATATCCATCGACCGGGCGGCGAAAACCGTGACCGTCCGCACCGCCGGCGGGGAGGAATACCGGGAGAGCTACGACAAGCTGATCCTGGCCCCCGGCGCCGACCCCGTGCTGCCCCGCAGCATCAAGGGCATCGACCGGAAGCAGGTCTTCACCGTGCGCAACGTGACGGACGTGGGGAAGATCAGGGACTATATGGACGCGGTGGGGGCGAAAACCGCCGTGGTCACCGGCGGCGGCTTCATCGGCATCGAGGTGGCGGAAAACCTCAGCAAAGCGGGACTGCACGTCAGCATCGTGGAGGGGCTGGAGCAGATCATGTCCCCCTTCGACTACGACATGGTGCAGTATCTTCACAAGGAACTGCTGGACAACGGCGTGGACCTCTACCTGTCCGGCATGGTCTCCGAGATCACGGAGAAAGGCGTCCGCTTCACCCAAAACGAAGAAGAAAAGGAAATCCCCGCCGATCTGGTGGTGATGTGCGTGGGCGTCTCCCCCGCTTCTTCCCTGGCGCAGGCGGCGGGGCTGGAAACGAATCAGCGCCGCTTCATCCGGGTCAACCACAACTACCAGACCAGCGACCCGGACATCTACGCCGTGGGGGACGCCATCGAGAGCTATAACCGCCTCGGCTGCGCTTACGGCAATCTCGCCCTGGCGGGCCCCGCCCAGCGGCAGGCCCGGGCGGCGGCGGACCACATCTGCGGCAGGACCCACAACAACCGGGGCTATATCGGCTCCAGCTGCCTGCAGGTCTTCGGCCTCAACGCCGCCTGCACGGGCCTCAGCGAAAAGGCGGCGAAGGCCCGGGGCATCCCCTGCGAGATCGCCTATGTGCTGCCTTCCGACAAGGTGAGCCTCATGCCCGGCAGCAGCTATCTTGCTTTCAAGCTGGTATTCGAGCTGCCCACGGGCCGCATCCTGGGGGCCCAGGCCACCGGCAGGGGCGACGCGGTGCGCAGGGTGGATGTGATCGCCGCCCTGATCTCCATGAACGGGGACCTGGAGGATCTGAAGGAGCTGGAGCTCTGCTACGCCCCCATCTACGGCACGGCCAAGGACGTGACGAACCTGGCGGCCCTGGTGGGGCTGAACGTGCTCTACGGGGACATGCCCCAGGTCCACGTGTCGGAGGTGCGCGGCCTGGTGGAGAGCGGGGCGTATATCATCGACGTGCGGGAGCCCGGGGAATACGCCGCCGGGCACCTGAAGGGCGCGGTGAACATCCCCCTGAGCCAGTTCCGGAACCGCATCGAAGAAGTGCCCAGGGACAGGCCCGTCTATCTCCACTGCCGCAGCTCCCAGCGCAGCTACTACGCCCTCTGCGAGCTGCGGGGCCGGGGCTGGCGCAACGCCGTGAACATCAGCGGCTCCTTCCTGGGCATCTGCCTTTATGAATACTTCAACGACGTGACCCGGGGGCGGGAGCCCATCGTCACGGCCTACAACTTCAACTGAACCATGAACGACACGAAATTCACCCTGAACGCCCTGGTCCTCGTGGTCATCATCTTCACCGCCATCGGCTTTTTCTTCACGGTGAAGCTGGGGAAGCTGGCGGATCGCAGCATCCTGAACGAATACTACCCCATCGAGGGCACGGAGCTGGGGGTGCGCTACGGCACGGAGCAGCCCAGCGGCCTCTACCGGGGCGGCGACAATTCCAGGGAGCTGCTGCTGGCGGGCACCTTCGGCTACGACTGGGGCGCGGCGGCGGTGGGGAACGCCCTGTGGCTCAACGAGTACACCTCTACGGACCTGGGGCTGATGCGCTGCCGCCTGGTGCGCCTGAACACGGAGGATTTCCGAAGGGAAGCGGTGCTGGAGGACACGGTGCTGCGGGGCCGCTGCCCCTCCGGGGAGCTGGTTTGCCTCCGGGGCTGCCTGATGGAAGCCAACGCCCCGGAGGTCAACCCCCTCTGCGCCCTCTATTGCATGTCCCTTCGGGACCTGGAGCCGGACGGCAGCAGCGCCGAGGTCCTCTGGCTGGACCCGGAGACGGGGGAGATCGTCTACCGCCTGCGGGACGGCGCGGCGGCGACGGCGGCTTTTGAGGCGCGGTATCTCGCCCGGACCCTGGGGGAGGTGCGGGGATGAAGAAGGTGAAATTCGGCGTCGGCATCCGGGGCGCCCTCAGCGGCGCGGAGGTCGCGGTGCGCGTCACCCAGGTTTCCGCCCTGTCCTGCGTCCTCTTTCTCCTGGGCGCTTCCACCTACCGGCCGATGATGCTGCACCGGGGGGCGTCGGCGCTGCTCTTTGACTTGGGGGCGTCCGCCCTGCCCCGGTGGTTTCAGCTTATCCTTTCCTTTCTCTACCGGAAAAGCGGCAGCGAGGTGCTGCTGGCCTTCGCCATCCTGGTTCCTGCGCTGATCTTCGGGCTAAGTGCGGGACGGCTCCTGCGGAGCGGGAAAGGCCGCGCCGCCGCTGCCCGCCGGGTCTTCGGGCTGCTGATCCTGGCGGACCTGGCGCTGCGCCTTCTCCCCTTCCGCTTCAACCTGGCCTTCGGCTGGCCCTTCGCCCTTGCGGGCTTCCTGCTGCGCCTCGGCTGCCTGGTCCTGGTCTGGCTGGACCTGCGGGCGGAGAAGAAGGCAAGGACCCCGGCGGAGGCATGATAACAGATAGTAAATTCGGGCATCCGGGTTTCCCCGGATGCCCGATGGTTATGTATTTCCTTCTTTAATCTATGCGGTCCGCCGAGATCACGAGCCGGGCGGTGTCCGCCGGGATGTCGATGGCGACCCAGAGCTTGAAGGGAACATTTTCCTCCACCCGATGATAGATCTTCTCGACGCGCAGCAGCTTCCCCTCGGAATCGTAGCAGTGGGCGTAGCAGAGGAAAAAGCTCCGCGCGGAGCTCGTCACCGTGCCGGTGAAAAGGGCGTGCAGCTCATAGAGCCGGGCCTTGCTGTCGCCGGAATAATGCTGGTTCCAGCGGTGCTCCCCCTTGCTTTCCTCAAAAATCGGATCGCCGAAGGCCAGCTCGGAGTAAACGACGGTGAAGCCGTCCAGCTCGGCGGTGCAGTACTGGCTGGAAAGGGTCATGGGGCCGCAGTTATAGGTGAAGTAGCCGGAACCGGCGTCGAATTTGGCGATGCGATCCTCCGGATCGACGTCGGCATTGTCGGAGTTGACATACACGGTCTTCGATTCGCTGTTCCAGCCCACCTTCGCGCCCAGGGCTTCTCCCACGGCGCGAAGGGGCACATAGGTGGTCCCCTCATAAACAAAAGCCTCCACGTCCTTGCCGTTGACGTCGATGGGCTCCAGCTCTCTCCCGTCCACAAAGATGCGGACGCCCGTGTAGACGTCGATATTCTTCGACGCCATGGCCCCATAGGCGGGGATGGCTGCCGCGAACAAAGCCGCGACCAGGACAAAGATCAGCGGGCGGAAGCGCCTCGTATTTTTCATATCCGGACCTCCCATCGGCCGCTTTTGAGATTCTCCGCGCCTTTGCGGAGCATAAGCAGCCACTACATATAGAATATAATATAGTCGCGCCCACAATGCAAGGGTATCCGGCGGGAAAAAACACAATTCCCTGCATTTTGCAGCGCCCCCTGCTTGTCTACGGGCGGACCGCTGCATTTCCGGCGGGAAAAGCACAATTCCCGGGGAAAATGGACAGTGCCTGCTTTTCCTCTGGAATTTTTTGGGTGGACGTGGTATAATGCCCTCAAATGAAGAAACATATATAACCTGCGGGTTTTACCGCATTTGGAGAACGGTCTTTATTTGCAAATTCGTATATAGGAAAGGACGGAAACCATGGAAAAGAACGAATTCGTATTCGACCTCAAGCACCCGGAAGTGAGCTGGCGGGGCAGCGCGAAGCACTACTGGCCCAACGGGCAGGTCTCCTCCGAGGCGGGCCTGGTGACGGACGCGGAGGGCCCCCACGGCCTGTACTGGTGCCTGGACACCATCATGCACGCCGTGCCCGAGGACATGAAGGCCACCTGGCAGATGCCCCACTACCACGTCCACGGCTATGAGACCTTCTTCGTGGACAGCGGCAAGCTCTATCTCTACATCAACGGGCAGCGCGTCCTCTGCACCCCCGGCGACATCGTGCACCTGCAGGCCGGCCAGGCCCACGGCATGACCTTCCTGGAGGAAACCAAGTGGCGCGGCACCTATCACGATTTCGAGGTCTATGCCGACGCCAAGGACGTGGGCCGCGTCAAACAGTACATGCCCGAGCTGAAGGACGACCCCAAGCTGGCCGCCCTGATGCCCAACGGCGAGATGGATTCCAAGATGCTGGAGGCTTTTGTTTATAAGGACGCCCCCGTGGAGGAGTGCCTGGCCGTCAAGAACGTCAACCGGCCCCACGCCGCCTACGAGTTCCCCGGCTGCAGCATGCGCGTCATCGTGGAGCGCTGGGAGAACGGCGGCACCAAGGAGATGGTCTGCGCCGTCATGGAGCCGGGCTTCACCGCCGAATGGGTGCAGTATCCCGCCCTGCGGGAGCTGCTGTTCCTGCGCAAGGGCAAGGTGAAGTTCACCGTTCTGGGCAAGGAATTCATCGCCGACGACGAGTGCGTCGTCAATATCCCCCGCTTCGCGCCCCACAAGATCGAGGTGCTGGAGCACGCCGAGCTCTACGACCTGGGCGGCCAGAGCTACTGGTCCCTGTTCCTCCAGTGTTACAATTCCATCCGCACCCTCCATCCGGAGAGGCTCACCCCCGAAACCGTGGAGGAGCTCAAGAAGAAATTCAACATCCCGATTGAAAAGATCGGCATGAAATAAGCGTTTGCCGGAAGCTTCCGGCAGAGCATCCTTTTCCAAGGGGCCAAGCCCCTGAAAACAGGAAACCGGGGCGACGGAAACCGTCGCCCCGGTTTTTGGCTGCTGGCATACACGGCCAGAAATTACCTTCCCGCCGCAGTCACATCTGCCCGCGCCGCTCCGCCTCCAGCCGCTCCATCGCCTTCCGCATGGCAGGGCGGTAGATCGCCAGCAGCATGGCGATGGCGATGAGCCAGCCGATGGGGTAAGAGATATACAGATGGAACAGCGTCGGATGATGGGGGAAATAGGCAAACGCCCAGATCAGACGGAAAACGAAAAGCGCAAAAATGTTGATGACTGCCGGGCCGATGGAGACGCCGTAGCCTCGCAGGAAAGCGTTCAGGGTGCCCATGACGGAGTAGATAAAGGCAAACGTCGCCACGGCTTTGGCCCGGTCCGCGCCGAACGCCACGGCTTCCGGGGTCTCCGGGAGGAACAGGGCCACCAGCTGAAACCGGAACAGCAGGCCCACGGCCCCGCAGATCATTCCCGCCAGAACGGCAACGATCATGCTGTCTCTGCGCACGGTCTTCGTCCGGTCAAAAAGCCTCGCCCCCACGCACTGGCCGGTGAAAACGGTGCAGGCCTGCGTCAGATTTTCAATGGTAACGAAGATGAGACCGTCGATGTTCAGAGCGGCAGCGTTGCCGGAGACGGCCAGGCTGCCCAGGGAATTCACGCAGGTCTGGAGGGGGATATCCGAGGCGGCCAGCATGGCTGCCTGCAGCCCCGCCGGCAATCCGATCCGCAGGATCGCACCGATCTTCCCCTTGCGCAGGCAGAGCTTCCGCAGGTCCAGCCGCCAGGGCTCCTCCTCATGCAGGAGGGCGCGGATGGCGAGAAAGGCGGAGAGATACTGGGTGATCACCGTCGCCGCGGCGACGCCCGCCACGTCCCAGCGGAAGACGGCAACGAAGACGATGTTCAGGATCAGGTTCGCGGCCCCGGATACTGCCAGGAAAATGAGGGGATGGCGGGAATCCCCCCGGGCGCGCATGAGGGAGGCCCCGGTGTTGTACACCATCTGGGCGGGCATACACAGGAGATACAGCCGGAGGTAGAGGGCGGCCCCGCCGATGATGTCCTCCGGCGCGCGCATCGTGCGCAGGACCGTTCCGGCCAGGCACTCCCCCGGAATAAGGATGAAAACTCCGATGAGGAAGGCCAGGAGCAGGGAGACGTGCATGGTCTCCCGGAAGCTCTCCGGGTCGTTCGCCCCGGCGTCGTTCGCCGCGCAGACCGTAACGCCCGCGGCCAGGCCACCGAAGAAGCAGATGATGAGCATGACGAAGGCGAAGGTGGCCCCCACCGAAGCCAGGGCAGCGCTCCCGGCAAACCGCCCCACCACCAGGCTGTCCGCCGAGCTGAAGAGCGTCTGCAGCCAGCCGGTGAGCACCAGGGGCACGGAGAAGCGCAGAAGGCTCCCCATCACGTTCCCGTGGAGCATATCGATCTTTTTGTTCATTCCCGTTCCCCGCTTTCTTCCCCGGCCCCGCCGGAGGCAATGTCACGGGCGCCTTCCCGCCGGGGCCGCCGTCCGCCGCCCGGTCTGCTTCGGGACCGTCATTCGGCGCGCTTCATCAGCCTTCTGCTCCGGAGGATGAACATCACGGTGAACGCCGTACCGGCGGCGATCCAGGAGGCGATATAGATCCAGACGATGCATTCCATGGTGCCGAACCGCGGCAGGATGAACCAGATGGACAGCACCCGGAGGAGGCAGATGGTGGTGAGGGAAACGATCATGGGCTTCACCGTGTCACCCATTCCGCAGCAGGCCCCGGTGAAGCCCTCCGCGAAGGAATAGAAGAAGTAGAAGGGGCACATCATGCGCATATACCGCATGACCAGGGGGATGATGCTCTTTGCGTCCTCCCCGGAGATGAACCAGCCGGCAAAGAGGCCGACGCCGAAATACAGGATCAGGCTGATGAAGGCGACGGTGACGGCGGACATGAGGGTCCCGATCACCGCGCCCTTTTTCACCCGGCCCCACTGTCTGGCCCCGATGTTCTGGGCGGTATAGGTGGTGAGGGCCGGGGACATGGAATCCGCCACCAGCCAGATGAGCAGGTCCAGCTTTCCCTGGATGCCCCAGGCGGCGATGGCGTCGGTGCCCATGGTGTTCACGCTGGCCTGGATGATGGAGTTGGCGATGGGGAAGAGGATGGACTGGATGGCCAGCGGGAAGCCCTTTTTCATCATGGCGCCGAGCTTCTGCCGGGGAACGCGGAACAGGTTGCCGCCGAAGAGCCCGCCCTCCATGGAGCGGTGCAAGAGAAAGAGCACCGCCGCCGCGCTGATGATCTGCGCCGCCACGGTGGCCCAGGCCGCGCCGGCCACCCCCAGGCGGAAGACCCCCACCAGCAGCAGGTCTCCCACGATGTTGACCGCGCAGCAGAGGATGAGCACGTACAGGGGACGGCGGGTGTCTCCCATGGCCCGGAGGACCCCGGCGGTCATGTTGTAGAGCACCATGGACCAGAGCCCGCCGAAGAAGATGCGGCAGTAAGTGGCCGTGGGCGCGAGGATCTCCTCCGGGATGGACATGACGCGCATGAGCCAGGGCGTCAGCAGCACGCCCCCCGCCGTGAAGATCACGCCCAGGACCGCGGCCACCGCCAGAGCGGCGTGTACGGCGTGATGCAGGTCCCGCTGATCCTTCGCGCCGTAGGCGTTGGAGATCAGGATGGTGGCGCCGGCGGCCAGCCCGTTCATGAAGTTCAGGGGGAACTTGAAGAGGGTAGCCACGGCGTTGATGGCGGCCAGGCCGACCTTGCCGGTGAACTGTCCCACGATGACGCTGTCCGTCATGGTGTAGAGCTGCTGGATCAGGCTGCCCAGCATCATGGGCAGGATGAAGGCCAGAATGGCCGTTCCGATTCTCCCCGAGGTCAGGTCGGTTCTCTTTGCCGACAAGTGGATCGCCGCCTTTTTGTGTATTTGACGCGCCTATTATACCGAAAAATGGCAGACGCGTCCATAGAGAATTGCCGATTCTGTTTCCTTATGCGGGAAACCTACCTGTTCAGCTCCTCCCTGAGTAGCGCCTCCCGGCCGCCGATCTGTCTGCGCGTCGATGCGCCCGCTCTGAAGCGCGCCGCAGACCTCCGCCCAGGGAAGGGACACGGGCTCCGCCCCCGGGGCGGACCGGAAGGCCATCCGGTTCCTGCCGTGCACGGAGCCGCGCCTTCGGGAGAGCCGGAGCGGGAAAACCCGCAAAGGCGGGTCTTGTGCTCCCGACAGAACTGTGCTACTATATAATGCTGGGATATAATGACACAGTCTGTAAGCATCGCTGCCCGCGCAGACGGCGCGGCGTGAGATTTAAGGAGGAACAGCCATGTATCAGAACGCACCCATTTCGGAGCGGGTCGCCATGATCCGCGCCATGTACCGCGCGAAGAAGCCCAGGATCGACCTTGCCCGCTACAAGCTGGTGACGGAGTTCTACATGAATAACCCCCAGCTGCCCGGCGTGCTCAAGCGGGCCAGGAATCTCCGCAACCTCTTTGAGAAGATGCCCACCCCCGTGCGGGACCATGAGTTGATCGTCGGCCACCTGGGCGAGGAGTTCCGGGCCAGCGCCGTCTACCCCGAGCATTCCTTCCAGTGGGTCCTGGACGAGCTGGATGTCTTTCCCACGCGGAGTGTCGATCCCTATGACCTCAACCCCGAGGATCGGGAATACATCCTCAAGACCGGCGATTTCTGGATCAAGAACGCCACCTGCGCCGCCATCGACGAGGTCTTCCCCGAGGAATACTACCGGGATCTCCTGGGCAACGGCGTGCTGAACTTCACCGCCAAGAACAACAGCGGCTCCCCCATCGGCCACTACTGCGGCAACTACTGGACCGTGGTGGACCGGGGTCTGGGCAGCGTGCTGGAGGAGATCCGCGCCAAAAAGGCCGCTCTGCTGGAGAAGGGCCTCCAGGGGAACGAGGGGCAGACCCTTCAGTTCTACCGCGCGGAGGAGACCGTGGTGGAGGGCATCATCCTCTACGCCAAGCGCTATGCCGCCGAAGCCCTGCGCCAGGCGGAGACCTGCAAGGACGAAAAGCGCAGGGCGGAGCTGCTGGACATCGCCGACCGCATGAACCGGGTCATCGACAAGCCCTGCCAGAGTTACCATGACGCTTTGCAGGCCTGCTTCTTCTATCAGCTGGGCCTGCTGACGGATTCCCAGCCCCACGGCATC
>JAEEGK010019150.1_pt1 | contig 14713 bp, 13 predicted proteins | sample 8958771 | NCBI WGS metagenome assembly JAEEGK01 (sample SAMN16246547, study PRJNA631951) | gut metagenome | biome: gut microbiome; feature: rumen; material: SC-attached | host: Bos | place: Iran: Karaj | collected 2018-10
AGGGTGTAAATCCTGACGAGGTTGTAGCCGTAGGTGCTTCTATCCAGGGTGCTATCCTGAACAAGGAAGGTGGCGTAGGCGACATCGTACTGCTCGACGTTACTCCTCTTACACTGGGTATCGAGACCATGGGTGGCGTAATGACCAAGCTGATCGAGGCTAACACTACTATCCCTTGCAAGAAGAGCGAGACATTCTCTACTGCAGCTGACAATCAGACAGAGGTAACTATCCACGTTCTGCAGGGTGAGCGTCCAATGGCTTCACAGAACAAGTCAATCGGTCAGTTCAATCTGACAGGTATCGCTCCAGCACGTCGTGGTATTCCTCAGATCGAGGTAACATTCGATATCGACGCTAATGGTATCCTGAAGGTATCTGCCAAGGATAAGGCTACAGGTAAGGAGCAGGCTATCCGCATCGAGGCATCTAGCGGTCTGTCACAGGACGAGATCAACCGCATGAAGGCAGAGGCTGAGCAGAATGCAGAGAACGATAAGAAGGAGCGCGAGCGAATCGACAAGCTGAATCAGGCTGACTCTATGATCTTCCAGACTGAGAACCAGTTGAAGGAGATTGGCGACAAGATCCCTGCTCAGTTCAAGCCAGAGATCGAGAACGCACTGCAGCAGCTTAAGGATGCTCACAAGTCAGGCGATATCGCTGCTATCGACAATGCAATGAACGCCCTCAACGCTGCTTGGCAGAATGCTTCACAGCAGATGTACCAGCAGAGCGGCGCAGCAGGACAGCCTGGCGGCGACCAGTTCCAGGGTGGTCAGCAGTCCCAGCAGGGTCCTCAGCAGCAGGCTGAAGACGCTGATTTCGAGGAGGTTAAGTAAGTAACTTACATATATAGCAAGAGGTGCAGATTCAACTTCTGCACCTCTTTTATTATTTTAGAATCCTGCTTCAGGTTCTTCTAGTTCCTCTTCGCTTTGGGTAAAGAGGTTAAGATAGCCATCTACCCATTTATAAACCACGTGAACGAAGGTACTATAGTCATTGCGATAGTCGGCACGGATGGTCTTCTCTTTCTCATCAAACTGTGGATCTGGGATTTCAGAGAAGTTTTCTTCCAAGCGAAACTTGCGTGTCTTCACGTCCCACACATAACCATGATAGATGTCGCCACCCTGACCACCATAGCCTATGTAGCCATAGAAAATCATAAGATCAGGAATACCATCGAAATTGATGTCACGCTCCACTATCCATTGATGGTCGATATCAGGAGACTGTGGTGTGAACAGCTGAGTGCTGAAATCAAGATAGGTTTTGACACCATCTACTAGCACATCTACTGTGATGCTGTCGATAAGTTCATCTTCCTGATTGACATGAGGAGTTACCTTAAAACTATAGGCACTACGATCCTGAGCCTGAACGCCCAACATACCCATAAATAGCACAACGGCTGATAATAATAGTTTTTTCATCATACACCTTATTATATATATTGACTGGGGCAAAAATACGATAAATATACGAAAGTTCCAAACTTAATAAATAAAATATACACTTTTGATGGTACTTTCTTGGTCGATTCAAAAAAATACCTTAACTTTGTGCCCGTAAAGTACTTTTAATCAACAACAGCGAACAGACAATGATTTGGAATGAAACAATGGAGTGCATGGATCGCGAGCAGCTTCGCGAAATCCAGAGTCAGCGCCTAGTAAAAATGGCAGAGTATGTGTATTACAACACCCCCTTCTATCGCAAGAAGTTTCAGGAGATGGGGTTGGAACCAGGCGATATCAAGAGTATCGATGACATCACAAAACTGCCATTTACAAACAAGCTGGATCTCCGCGACAACTACCCCTTTGGACTGGCTGCTGTGCCGATGAGCCAGATAGTACGTATCCACGCCTCATCAGGAACCACAGGCAAACCAGTTGTAGTACTTTACACCCGCAAAGACCTCGCAATGTGGAGCGAAGCCATCAGTCGCGCCTTTACAGCATATGGTGCTGGTAAGGACGATATCTTCCAGGTGGCATATGGCTACGGCCTGTTTACTGGAGGACTGGGCGCTCACGATGGAGCTACAAACATTGGAGCATCAGTAATCCCCATCTCGTCAGGCAACACCCAGAAGCAGATGACACTGATGCACGACTTTGGCACCACCATCCTTTGCTGTACACCTAGCTACGCTATGTTCCTAGGCGAGGCCATGAAGGAGTGCCCATGGAGCCGCGACGAGTTTAAGCTTAAGGTGGGCGTGTTTGGTGCTGAGCCTTGGACTGAGAAGATGCGCAAGAAGCTAGAAGAGAGTCTGGGCATCAAGGCCTACGATATCTACGGACTGAGCGAGATAGCTGGTCCTGGCGTAGGATACGAGTGCGAGCACCAGTGCGGCACACACCTCAACGAGGACCTTTTTTATCCTGAGATACTCGACCCAAAGACTGGCGAACCACTGCCTGAAGGACAGTTTGGCGAGTTGACATTTACCCACCTTACCAAGGAAGGTATGCCCCTACTCCGCTATCGCACTCACGATTTGACAGCCCTGCACTACGACAAGTGTAAGTGCGGACGCACATTGGTACGCATGGACCGCATCCTGGGCCGTTGCGACGATATGCTCATCATCCGTGGTGTAAACGTGTTCCCATCGCAGATAGAGGATGTTATCCTGAAGCTGCCTGAGTACGAGCCACACTTCCTGCTAACTGTAGACCGTGTGAACAACACTGACACCAGTGAGCTTAAGGTTGAGGTGAAGGAAGAGTACTTCACTGACGACATGGCTACGATGGTTGGTCTGCAGAAGAAGTTGGAAGGCGAGCTGCGTAGCGTGATCGGACTGGGATTCAAGGTTAAGCTGGTTGAGCCTAAGGGCATTGAGCGTTCAGAGGGCAAAGCCAAGCGCGTAATCGACAAACGTAACATTTAAAATACAATCGAATTATGAAGACTAAGCAACTTTCAATTTTCCTTGAGAACAAATCGGGTCGCCTCACTGAGGTGACTGATGTTCTTGGTGCTGCAGGCATTAACCTTTCGGCCATGAGTATAGCTGATAACAGCGACTTTGGTATCCTGCGCTGTATCGTGTCTGATCCTGACAAGGCTTACAAGGTACTTAAGGAGCAGCACTTTGCAGTTAAAATCACAGATGTTATCGGATTTGTATGTCCAAACACCAGTGGTTCCCTGGCCATCGTGCTCAAGCACCTTTCAGCCAACGGAGTTTTCATAGAATACATGTACTCGTTTGCCAATGGCGACGTGGCAACAGTAGTTATCAGACCTACCGATCTTGATGCCTGCGAAAAGATACTTTCAGACAAAAAAGTGGAGCTAATGGCGGCAAATGACCTCTATCAGCTATAAAATTACAAGGAACTGCAAGATTTTCGCCTGAAAATTTTGCAGTTTCAAATTTTATTCGTACCTTTGCAGCCGGAATTAAGAAACAAGGGCGTTTAGCTCAGCTGGTTTAGAGCATCTGCCTTACAAGCAGAGGGTCGGCGGTTCGAATCCGTCAACGCCCACAACACAAAAAACTCATTATTCGCAGCCGATGAGGTTGCGTTTTTGGGTTAAAAAGGAAGGAGTGAAAGTATAGAATTATCGATAATTTATAGGATTTATTTTACAAATGGATTTAAGTTTATTGACAGCCATCTCGCCTATTGATGGCCGATACAGAAGTAAGACCGAACCGTTGGCAGAGTACTTTTCTGAGTACGCACTTATCCGATACAGGGTACGCGTAGAGATTGAGTATTTCATCACGCTATGTGAATTACCATTGCCTCAACTTCAGGGTATCAACCATTCACTATTCGATCAACTTCGTGACATCTACCGTAACTTTACACCCGCTGATGCCCAGCGTGTAAAGGACATCGAGTCGATAACAAATCATGACGTTAAGGCCGTAGAGTACTTCATCAAGGAGAAACTCGACGCTATGGGTGGTTTTGAGAGTTACAAGGAGTTTATCCATTTCGGACTGACATCTCAGGACATCAACAACACTAGTGTGCCCCTTTCTATCAAAGAAGCACTGGAGAATGTTTATTACCCAATGGTTGAGGAACTCATTGAGCAACTTCACGACTATGCTGAGCAGTGGAAGAACATCCCAATGCTGGCCAAGACCCACGGACAGCCTGCATCGCCTACCCGTCTGGGCAAGGAGGTAATGGTTTACGTATACCGTCTTGAGGAGCAGTTGCGCGGACTTAAGGAGACACCAATCACAGCCAAGTTTGGAGGTGCTACTGGTAACTATAATGCTCACCACGTAGCTTATCCGCAATACGACTGGCGCGAGTTTGGTAACACATTCGTAAGCGAGAAGCTGGGACTGGAGCGCGAGCAGTACACCACTCAGATTTCTAACTACGACTGGCTTGGTGCTATCTTCGACGCTATGCGCCGCATCAACACCATTGTTATCGACCTGGATCGCGACTTCTGGATGTACATCTCAATGGACTATTTCAAGCAGAAGATTAAGAAGGGTGAGGTTGGTTCGAGCGCTATGCCACACAAGGTTAACCCTATCGACTACGAGAATTCTGAGGGTAACTTGGGTATCGCAAATGCCGTACTGCAGTTCCTGGCAGCAAAACTGCCTGTAAGCCGCTTGCAGCGCGACCTTACCGACTCTACTGTACTGCGCAACGTGGGTGTACCTATGGGTCACGCCGTAATCGCATTCCAGAGCACACTTAAGGGACTGCGAAAGCTTATCCTGAACGAGGAGAAGCTGCAGGAAGACCTGGATAACACATGGGCAGTAGTAGCCGAGGCTATACAGACCATTCTACGCCGCGAGGCTTACCCCAACCCATACGAAACACTGAAGGCTCTAACACGCACCAACGAGAAGTTGACTGGCGAGAAGATCAAAAATTTCATCGAGACACTCGAGGTGAGCGAAGAGGTGAAAGAAGAGCTACGAGCTATAACCCCATCTACATACACGGGTATTTAACTTTTTATACATTATATTATTTATAGTAATTAGTAACATTTTAATTTATACAACACATGGATTTCGAAAACAACGAGAAAAAGCAGGAAGAGACCACACAGGATGGCGCTCAGAGAGAGTATCGTCCAGGTCGTTCACCACGTCCACGCATTCACGCAGCTGCTGTACGCCCAGGTAACTACGATCGTAGCAGCTATCGCAATAACAACGACGAAGGCGAGTTCCGTCCAGAGGGATTCGGCGCAGGTCTGCAGAGCAATGCTCCACAGCGCCCACAGGGTGGCTATCGCCCACGTAGCAACTATGGCGAGGGTGGTTACCAGCAGCGCCAGGGTGGTTATGGCCAGCGCCCACAGGGTGGTGGCTATGGTCAGCGTCAGGGTGGCTATGGTCGTCCACAGCAGGGTGGTTATGGCCGTCCACAGCAGGGTGGCTACGGTCGTCCACAACAGGGTGGCTACGGTCGTCCTCAGCAGGGTGGTTATGGCCGTCCACAGCAGGGTGGCTATGGTCGTCCTCAACAGGGTGGCTACGGTCGTCCTCAGCAGGGTGGCTATGGCAAGCCTTATGGAGCATCTCCTTACAAGAAGGGCCCACGTCAGCACTCAGCTGATTACGATCCAAATGCAAAGTACTCAATGAAGAAGCGCATCGAGTACAAGGAGATCAACTACGATCCAAACGAGCCACTGCGCTTGAACAAGTTCCTGGCCAATGCAGGTGTCTGCAGTCGTCGTGAGGCTGATGAGTTCATCCAGGCAGGTGTAGTAACCGTTAACGGCGAGGTAGTAACCGAGCTGGGAACCAAGATTCTGCGCACTGATGTGGTTAAGTTCCACGATCAGCCTGTAAGCATTGAGAAGAAGGTTTACGTACTGCTCAACAAGCCAAAGGACTACGTTACCACAAGCGACGATCCACAGCAGCGTAAGACAGTGATGGATCTGGTTAAGAACGCTTGCACAGAGCGTATCTATCCAGTAGGCCGTCTGGACCGCAACACCACTGGTGTACTTCTGCTTACCAACGATGGCGACCTGGCTTCTAAACTCACACATCCTAAGTACCTAAAGAAGAAGATCTATCACGTTTACCTCGATAAGAACGTTACTGCTCACGATCTGGCACAGATTGCCGAGGGCATCCAGCTCGAGGACGGCGAGATCAAGGCCGACGACGTACAGTATGCACACCCAACTGACAAGAAGCAAGTAGGCATCGAGATTCACTCAGGCAAGAACCGTATCGTTCGCCGTATCTTCGAGAGCCTTGGCTATCGCGTGCAGAAGCTGGATCGCGTACAGTTCGCAGGTCTTACCAAGAAGAACCTGAAGCGTGGCGACTGGCGCTACCTCACTGAGGAGGAAGTTGACCGTCTGCGCATGGGAGCTTACGAGTAGTTGACAATTGAAAATTGACAATTTATAATGAAACGTATTAAGATTATCGATGTGCTGCAGAGCACAGAATATGGAAAAGAAGTCTGCGTTAAGGGTTGGGTGCGCACGCATCGCAGCTCTAAGGCAGTCGACTTTATCGCCCTGAACGATGGTTCTACCATCAAAAACGTACAGATTGTAGTTGACCCAACCAAGTTCGACGAGCAGTTGCTTAAGGACATCACCACTGGTGCATGCATCTGCGCCACTGGTACACTGGTAGAGAGCCAGGGTGCTGGTCAGTCGTCAGAGATCCAGGCTACACAGCTTGAGGTTTACGGACTTTGTGGCAACGACTACCCCATGCAGAAGAAGGGGCAGAGTTTCGAGGCAATGCGTAAGAACGCTCACATGCGTCTGCGTACAAATACCTTTGGAGCTGTGATGCGCATCCGTCACAATATGGCTATGGCCATCCATACCTACTTCCACCAGCATGGTTTCTTCTACTTCCACACACCACTGATTACTGCATCAGATTGTGAGGGAGCTGGAAACATGTTCCAGGTAACCACCAAAAACCTGTACGACCTGAAGAAGGATGAGCAGGGCAAGATAATCTACGACGATGATTTCTTTGGCGAGCAGACATCGCTTACTGTATCAGGACAGCTTGAGGGTGAGCTGGGTGCTACTGCACTTGGTGCCATCTACACATTCGGTCCTACATTCCGCGCTGAAAACTCTAACACTCCACGCCATTTGGCAGAGTTCTGGATGGTAGAGCCTGAAGTTGCCTTCCTTGATCAGGAGGAACTGATGGATCTGGAGGAAGACTTTATCAAATACTGCGTAAAGTGGGCTCTCGACAATTGTAAGGACGACCTGGAGTTCCTCAACAAGATGATCGACAAGACTCTTATCGAGCGTCTGGAGGGTGTACTCAAGGAGACATTTATCCGTCTGCCTTACACTGAGGGTATCAACATCCTGCAGGAGGCTATCAAGAAGGGTAAGAAGTTTGAGTTCCCATGCAACTGGGGCGACGACCTTGCATCAGAGCACGAGCGCTATCTGGTTGAGGAGCACTTCAAGAAGCCAGTCATCATGACCGACTATCCACGTGCATTCAAGTCGTTCTATATGAAGCAGAACGAGGAAACAGCCGATGGTGGTTCTGTAGGTTACAAGGGCGCTGTTGCCCCTGGCCCAACCATGCAGGGTACCGACGTACTCTTCCCACAGATTGGTGAGATTATCGGTGGATCTGTTCGTGAGGAGAGCTACGACAAGCTGATGGGCGAGATCAATCGCCGCGAGATGGACCAGACCCACCTCTGGTGGTATATCGACACCCGCAAGTGGGGTTCATGTCCACATGCAGGTTTCGGTCTTGGTTTCGAGCGTCTCATCCTGTTCGTTACAGGCATGCAGAATATTCGCGACGTGATTCCTTTCCCACGTACTCCAAAGTCAGCAGAATTCTAAGATAACACTATAAAAAAGCCTCGCCAAATTCGGCGAGGTTTTTTATTTTACTTTACAAGTCTTATTCCTTCATCTTCGATCGTTATCAGGCGTCGTTTATACAGGTCGCCGATAGCTTTCTTGTATGCCTTCTTGCTCACCTGGAACCTGTCGTAGATAAGCTCTGCAGGTGACTTGTCGCCAAGATTGCAGAAACCATCGTTCTCGTACAGATAGCGTAGCAGTGTCTCAGCAAAATCCAGCGTCTGCTGTCTGCCAGTCTGCTGTAGCACTATGTCTATCTTGCCATCCTGGCGCACGTGATCCACGTATGCCTTAAGCTTCATGCCGCTGTGCAATGGCTGGAATATCTGGTTCTCGAATATCAGTCCTTGGAACTTATTGTTCACTATCACCTTAAATCCCAGATCCGTTTTCTGCCACACCAGTATATCCACCTCGGCACCATGCTGCAGCGATGGCAGATCAGTCACGATAGGCGTGGTGAGATACTTCTCAACCTTGGCAGTAGCCATCAGTCGATAGCTATCCTCGTCCACCTTTATATATACTATGTGGCGCTGCCCCTGCTCCATGCGCTTTTTCTGCTCACGGAATGGACAGAATATATCCTTCATCAGTCCCCAGTTAAGGAATGCACCAAACTGGTTTACCCAAGCCACCTCCAGACTCACAAACTCGCCCACCTTGGCGTATGGAGTCTCAGTAGTGGCCACGGGGCGCTCCTCCTGGTCCAGATATATAAACACGTTTACCTCGTCGCCCAACTTCATATCCTTGGTTACATAGCGCTGGGGCAACAGTATCTCACCCTCTTCGCCACCGTCCAAATACAGTCCGAAGTCTACCGACTTCACGATTCTCAGGTTATTATAATCTCCTAATTTTATCATATTTCTTCTGTTGTTTCAATGTTTTCCGTGGGCAAAATAAGTCCATCTTTCAGATGTATAGTTCTATCAGTAATGCTAGCCAAACCCTCGTCATGAGTAACAATTACAAAGGTTTGTCCGAACTGATTTCTCAAGTCGAAGAACAGCTGATGCAGCTCTTCCTTGTTCTTAGTGTCGAGCGATCCCGATGGCTCATCGGCCAATATTACAGCGGGATTGTTTACCAGCGCACGAGCCACAGCCACTCGCTGCTTTTCGCCACCCGACAGTTCGTTGGGTTTGTGAGTAGCGCGATCGGCCAGTCCCATAAACTGTAGCAATTCCTTGGCACGCTGCTTAGCCTGACGTGGAGATGTGCCTGCTATATATGCAGGAATCATAATGTTCTCGATGGCAGTAAACTCGGGTAGTAACTGGTGAAACTGGAATACAAAGCCCAGATGACGATTTCGGAAATCGGCCAGGTGCTTTGCCGACAGCGATGTTGTATCAATGCCGTCAACCACTACCGATCCCATGTCAGGGCGATCCAGGGTACCTATTATCTGTAGCAGTGTGGTCTTACCAGCTCCGCTGGGGCCAACAATGCTAACTACCTCGCTCTTGTCGATATGCAGGTCGATACCCTTCAAAACTTGTAACGAGCCGAAGCTCTTTGTTATACTCTTAATATCTATCATCTCTCAATTCTAAATTCTCAATTCTTTGTTCTCTTCTCATGTATCCACCTCAGTATAGTATCATATATACTGTTCTCCTCGTGGTGCTGAGCCTCAGTGAAGCTCATACGCTCATCCTTAGTGTCGCCATGCTGGTCGGGGAATATTATCATGAGGTTCTTGCCCGAGAAGTGCTTCTGCAGTTCGTCAGGTAGTCGTTCCAGCGCCGTCTTATATGATATAGTACCCTTACGGGCTGTCACTACCACAAACAGATGGTCGTCGGCTATGTCGGCAGCCAGCTGTGGCAACTCGTTCCAGTGGGCCATGTATGTGTACTCGGCACGTACGTTGGGATGACGGTTGTTGATATACTCGCGGATAAGCGACAGGCTCTCGTTGCGCCCGTGGAACTGTATACGGCAGTCCAACTGACCAGCAAACCTACTCAGTCGCTCCAGCCAGCGATGGAACCCAGGCTCAAACTCTGCACGCGATGGCACAGCCACACGTATGCGACGCAGTGTCGACAATGGCTGAACAAATCGCATTAGGATGATCTGGCGATTCAGTCCGTTGTACAGGCTCTGTATAAACTCACCCCAGAACCTTGGGTTGATATCCGTATGCACGTGCATACCCATCACGATCTCAGAGCAACCAAACTCGCGGAAAGCGTGCTTAATGCCGTTGGCTATATTCGTAGCCAGTCGCACCTGCGTCTGCACCTTCACCTCGCTGGCGCTGGCCGTCTGTTGCAGCTGTTCCAGCAGTCTTATGCCCTCCTCACGGGCCTTATTACTCTGGGCGTCATCATATACCACGTTCAGAGCCACCAGGTCGCGATTCAGTCGCTGATTGCGCATATACATCGACAAGTACAGCAGATGCGGAGCAATCTCGGGATATTTTACACAGAGCAATATCTTCTCGTCGTCGTCCTTAGGTGTCTCGCTCTGCAGATGAGCCTTCTCCTGGATAATAATCTTCTTGGCCGCATGCTCAGTCATCATCGTACTGATGATACACGTAAACAGTATCATCATGATAATACCGTTCAGCATGTCGTCGCTCACCAGATACTCGCCAGGAGCCACCTCCAGCCTTATACCCACCATCACCATAGCGATGGCACCTGCAGCGTGGGCCGATGTCAGTCCAAACATCATATGTCCGTCAGCCTTCGAAAGGCGGAACAGCAGACTCGACACGTATGCAGCCACAGCCTTGCCAAATGTTCCAAAGAACACTATCAGCACCACTATCCATAGCATATCCACACTGGTAAACAGCGTGCGCAGATTGATAAGCATGCCCACACCTATCAGGAAGTATGGTATGAATAGTGCGTTACCTATAAACTCGATGCGGTTCATCAGTGGCGACACGCGCGGTATATACCTATTTAATATAAGTCCTGAATAGAATGCTCCAAACACACCCTCGATACCTATCAGCGATGACAGCGCCGCACTAAGAAACATCACTGCCATTACAAACGTGTACTGCATCACTGCGTCACTATATCTTCGCAGAAAGTATCGCGTCAGCTTAGGTATCAGTATCACACTGCCCACGCAGAATGCGGCAAACTTCACCACAAACATCACCCAGAACAGCCATCCACTATCCTTGCTGAACGAGCCCGATATAGCCGCCAGCATCACCAGCGCCAGGAACAGCGATATCATCGACGAGCCCACACTCAGTGCCACACTCTGATGGCGCTGCAGTCCGTATCGGCCAACTATAGGATAAGCAATCAGCGTGTTCGACGCCATGATACATCCCAGCAGAAACGATGCTGCCGGCGAATAGTCCAGTACCGTCATCGACATCACGTATGTCAGTATCAGCGGCACCAAACACGTAAGCAGGCCGAACAGCAGGAACCGTCGCGAGTGCTTCTTCACACCCTCCATATCCATCTCCAGTCCTGCCAGAAACATTATGTAGTACAGTCCTACCCTGCCGAACAGCTCAAACGAGTTGTCGCGCACCAGCACATTAAAACCATATTGGCCTATAGCTATACCCGCCAGCACCATTCCTATGATATGCGGGATACGCAGTTTACTCATCACGATAGGAGCAAACAGTATGATTATCAGCACCACAAAAAATATAAAAGTTGGGTCTGTAATCGGCAAATATGATAATAATAATGTCATTTTGGCTACAAAGGTAGGCATTTTTTTGGTAAAATGAAAAAAAAAACATAATTTTGCGGCCAAATTGTAACCAATTAAAGGATTTAGCAAGATGAAAGTAGCAATTGTAGGTGCGAGTGGCGCCGTAGGACAGGAATTCCTGCGCATTCTCGCCGAGAGAAATTTCCCGATGGACGAACTGGTACTGTTTGGCTCAGAGCGCAGTGCCGGTACGAAGTACAATTTTAAAGGTAAGGAGATCGAAGTGAAGCTCCTGCAGCACAACGACGACTTTAAGGATGTCGACATCGCTTTCACATCAGCCGGTGCTGGCACATCTAAGGAGTTTGCCGAGACCATAACCAAGTATGGAGCAGTGATGATTGATAACTCTAGCGCATTCCGTATGGACGACGACGTGCCCCTGGTAGTGCCCGAGTGCAACGCTGAGGACGCCTTGAACCGTCCCCGCGGCATCATCGCCAACCCTAACTGCACCACCATCATGATGGTAGTAGTGCTGCAGCCTCTGGAGAAGATTTCTCACATCAAGCGCATTCATGTAGCTAGCTATCAGAGCGCCTCGGGTGCTGGTGCTGCCGCCATGGCCGAACTGCAGCAGCAGTACAAGGAGATGGTAGAGGATGGCGAGGTTAAGACCATCAAGAAGTTTGCCCACCAGTTGGCTTACAATGTCATCCCTCAGATCGATGTGTTCCAGCCCAACGGCTACACCAAGGAGGAGATGAAGATGTTCAATGAAACCCGCAAGATCATGCACACCGATGCCAAGTGCTCGGCCATGTGTGTACGCGTAAGCTCGCTGCGCTCTCACTCAGAGAGTGTTTGGATCGAGACCGAGCGCCCCATCAGCGTAGAGGAGGCTCAGAAGGCCATCGCCGCCGCTCCTGGCTGCACACTCAAGGACGATCCCGCCACACTCACCTACCCCATGCCTCTCGAGACAGCTGGCAAGGACGATGTCTATGTAGGTCGTGTGCGTAAGGACATCAGCGATGAGAACGGCTTGACCTTCTGGCTCAGTGGCGACCAGATCCGCAAGGGTGCCGCTCTGAATGCCGTACAGATAGCAGAGTATCTTGTAAAGGTAGGCAATGTTAAGTAAGATTATATACAGGGCAGCCCTGGTGGCTGCCCTTATCCTTTTCACCGCATGCGGTGGTGGCGATGATGATGGTCGTCGTCTTGGCGATATGATTGTCGGCACCTGGCAGCGCGGATGGGGCGAGGGCGATGTAGTGATCGAAGGCGACACCGACCTCGAGCCCGAAAACTTCACCTACGATCAGTTTGTTTTCCGTGGCGATGGCGATTACAACGGCATGGTCCGCAAGGGCACCTTCTCGTCATACAACACCCACGGCGAAGTGATCTACGAGGGCGACTACCTGTGCGACAACAACAACCTTAAGCTCCAGTATCTTGACGAGAGCGGCGTCAAGCGCACCATCCTGGCGCAAGTTGTCGACTTCGACGAGTCATCCATATGGATCCGCTACGAAGAAGACCAGCACAACATCACCGTCACCTTCATCATCCGCAAACTGTCAGACTGACAAAAACAGTATTTTTCTCCGATTATCCTTAGGCTATCAGCAAGCGTGCTTGCTGAAATATCGTCCGTTATGACGGACGAATTTGCGTCCAAAAATACCCAATGTTCATAAAACAATCGCATTTTCTTCAGACTGGTAGCCGAGAATCCACGCAGTTCAGGTAATTCCCTACGTAACTGATTGCTGATTGTATTTAATGCACCAGTACCCCATACACCCCCTAAATATTTAATATCTTTTAAGAAAACAAGGCATATTTGAGCGTTTTGTCTTACCCTGAAAAACGTTGTTTTTGATTCAACGTTTTTCAGGGTAAGACATTCTGACGGAATACAACCTCTGCTTGAAGTTCTTCAGTATTGAGGATGCTGGTAAGGTACTTGCCAGAGGAGTCAAAGACAAGGGTGACATCATGGGAACAAGTTTTTTAGAGGATGCCTATCAATTAGGCACTTCAATATGAAACCTATCCCAGTAGTTCCTTCAGTTTGTTGACATTGCTGCGCGAAACGGGAATGGTATCGTGACTATGACGCATCACGAGCTGCATGGCATGGGAATTGGAGGAGATTTGTTCCACCTGAGCGAGATTGACCATAAAAGCACGATGACAACGTACTATCATAGGATAAGCCTCAAGTGCATCTTCCATCTGTTTCATCGTGGCACGGAGCATATTGGTATGCGCTTCATTTCCTTGTAGTTTGCAAACCTTTACATAGTTACCAACTGCTTATATATATAATAGGTCTGAAATCTCGAGGGTTACATTTTCGTTGGTGTTACCTTCGAGTGTTATCTTTGAATCCTGATCAGTATCACCTGCTGAAGTGTCGTCCTCAGTTTGTTGTGGGACTCCTGCGTTTGATTCCTGCAATTTCTTCAGTTGTTCGTTCAGCAGCTTGGTTTCCTCCAGCTCTGCAGACAGATAGCGGCTACGGAACTTGAAGCGCCAGTAGAGACCGATAGCAAAGGAGAGGAAGGCAATAATCACTAACGTCTCCAGACAATTGCTTAAAGACAACTTGTTGCCCTCTACCAGACTGCTCATCGCGTAGTGACGATAGAGACAAATGAACAGGGCCACCAACGGCGTATTAATGCATTGGAAGCGGAGATTGCGGCTGATGATATAGCTGACACTGCGATCGTAGGTGCGCGGCATGCGGACAATGTATCGCAGAATGACTTCCGTCAGGAAACAACTGAACAGTCCCAATGCAAATATCGCCAGCAAATGAACATAGGCCTGCCATTGCCACACTTCGAGTCCGAAGGGCTTGAAGATAGCTATCGCCAGCACCATAAAGGCGGTGCTGATGAAGCGGATGCCGATGGTTTCTTTGTGGCCTTTGTTCATACAGCCGACAAAAGTACTATTTTTTAGTGAAAAGTGAAGAATGAAAAGTGAAAAATTTTCTTCCGCTCGTCACTTTTTGCTCATTTCATCCCATTTCATTGCCCGTTTATCACAAATCTATGCAGAATATCCCAAATATTTGGAGGGTTAGATGATACGTCTTAATTTTGCACCCAGAAACGTTGATCATAAAAAAGTTATAGTTATGAAACCAAGAACGATTATTGGAATAGTGTTGATTGTG
>JAEEGK010019151.1_pt1 | contig 14713 bp, 9 predicted proteins | sample 8958771 | NCBI WGS metagenome assembly JAEEGK01 (sample SAMN16246547, study PRJNA631951) | gut metagenome | biome: gut microbiome; feature: rumen; material: SC-attached | host: Bos | place: Iran: Karaj | collected 2018-10
CTCCCTGAACACCAACTGAACGAACCGGAAGTACACTGCGTTTAAGGCTGGCAGTACACTTAGGGCAGAACATATCAAGCTTAATTTCGTCCAGTTCCTTCTGTGCGAGAGGCAATTCCTCTGCGTCCTTTGCATCAGGCTTGCCATCATTACAAAGCACGTTGATAGAAAGTCCAGGACCCGGGAATGGATGACGCATAACAAGTTCATCAGAAAGTCCAAGCTTCTTACCGATTGCGCGAACTTCATCTTTATAAAGGTCGCGGATAGGCTCAATAATCAGTCCTTTAGCAATAAGTTCCTGAATACCAGCAACACGGTTATGATGGGTTTTGATTGTATGAGAGTTCTTTGTTCCACCCGATTCAATAATATCCGGATAGAGTGTTCCCTGAGCGAGAAGCCAGCTGTCATCAAGATTCTGGCGGGCTGTTACTTCGTTACGAACTGTAATAAAGTTTTCACCAACAGCCATTCGTTTTTTCTGAGGATCTGTAAGTCCTGCAATTGCTTTGAGGAAGCTCTCGCTTGCATCTTCTACGATGAAGTTTGTAAAGCCGAACTTGCGGTAAGCTTCTGCAACGTTGTGGCTTTCGTTTTTACGCATAAAGCCGTTATCAATATGAAGTCCAAGAACGCGGTCCTGGCCGAGTGCTTTATTCAAAAGAGCAAAGGTGATTGTTGAGTCTACGCCGCCGCTGAGGAAGAGAAGAACGTTTCGTCCGTCTGCATCCTTTTTAATATTTTCAAGAATGATATTTAATACTGTGTCCTGATCCCAGTTTTTCTGCATGCCGCAGAAATCTGCAAAGTTCTGGAAAATCTGATTTCCACAAGGAGTGTCTTTTACTTCACAGTGGAACTGAAGTGAAAAACGTTTTTTAGCAAGATTCTGAGTTGCGGCAAAAGGACAGTCCTTTGTGTTACCGACCATTTCAAAACCATCACCCATCTGGAAAACTGTATCCTGATGGCTCATCCAAACCTGCTGTTCACCTTCAATACCTTTGAAAAGCGGACACTTGCTGTCAGCTCCACCAACACCGTCTGCAAAACGAAGAGTAGCAAAACCGAACTCGCCAACTTCACCTTTTCCAACCTTACCGTTGTAACCAAGCTGAACGATGTAGTGACCGTAGCAGAGTCCAAGAACAGGAATATCAAGATTTAAGATTTCAGAATTGAATTCCGGGATTTTTTCATCATAAACTGAAGAAGGACCTCCGGAAAAAACAATACCCTTCGCATTCTCGAAGGCCTCAAGACCAGCAGAAGGAAGGGCAATTTCAGAATAGTAGCCAAGCATACGGAAACGCTTAGCAATCAAATGCGCATACTGCGAACCAAAATCTAATACAACAATCTTTTCACGTGACATAGACAGATTATATCGAGTTTACACGTGAATTGGAATATGTATACGACAGCAATTCTATGTGCTATAATTTTATGTATGGAAGAAAAGTTTATAAAATGGTTCATCAAAGAGATTCCCATTCTTACTGAGAAAGGAATCATTTCGGCTCAGGTTGCGCACAGTCTGAATGAATATTATATCAATAAACTGGCAGAACTCGAAAAACCATCTGCCCCTAAAACAGAGGCCGCACCTCCACAAAATCTTGATCCTGCATTTTCAGAACTTACCACCATTCAAAAACCATCAAAAAAATCAGAGCAAGTTACTGCGCCAGTTCATTCCCCAGCCCCAGCTCGTGCAAAGAAAACATCAAAGTTATCGGTTTCTGTAATCCTTACAATAATTGCAAGTGTTTTAATTTCCTTTGGAATCATCTCACTTATTGCCTACAACTGGGCTGCAATTCCACGTATGGCAAAAGCTGTAACGGCAATTCTTCTTTTAGTCGGAGCACAAATTGCAGGAATAATTCTTCTGAGAACCGGAAAAGCCTCAGTCTTAAAAGTCCGTGAAAGTTACTCTCTGTTTTGGGCGCTTTTATTCGGTTCAATGGTCGCCTTTGTTTCCCAGATATTTAAGTTTCCGGGGGACAGTTCATCCTTTATGTTTGTGTGGACTCTTTCTACCATAATCATAACATTACTTTTTTCCGCATATACAACCTTCTACCTTTCTATGCTGTTTATCCTGATTTTTGGTTTTATTAGTATGGACAGCACTTCTGCAATACTACTGTATCCTCTTTTAGTTACCTTATACTTTGCCGCAAGAAAATCAAAGAAAAAAGTCATTCCGCTTTTAATTCTAGGCTTTGTATTTTATGTTATCCGCGTCAACCATATGTTCATCAACGGAAATATAAGGAACATGATTTTAGTTTTCTCATACGCTTCAATCGGCTACATTTTACTTCAGAAAAAAGATTCAGAAGTTCCGTATTCTTACATGGGAATAATAATCATTGCTTTAGCTTCCATTATATCAATTTACGTCTCAACTTTTCACATCACGGGTTATCGCCTTACGGACAAAAAATATGTAATCGCTATAAAAAGCATTGAACTTGGAATAATCGGATTAATTTCTACGGGCTTTTATGTGCAGGGAGTTGTCATTCCGTTTATAAAGAAAATCAGAAATAACGAAAAACTAAATTTTGAAAATCTGGTCTATCTGATTCCATTTATTCTCGGTCTGAACGCTCTGTTCCCAAAACAAACAGAGATTTTATTAACAGCCCCGCTTTCCGAGTGGTACAGAATCCTTATCTCTCCTTTCACCCTGATGGTTCTGTATACAATGACAATGTTTGTACTGTATTCAAAAAAGAAACATAAACTCAGCTGTTTTTTTCTGGCATTCCTTATCCTCCAGTTATTAAAAATAAATGAACTTTCAGTTTCTCTGTATTATTCGTTTACAATTATTACAATTTTCACAATCGCAGTTATTCTTTGGAAAAATGATTTTTCGGACACAGACGAATCTTCAGTTACTCTGATTACAACGCGGGTTCTCTCAGCAATACTGTTTTTTATTCCCGCATTCATGAGCCTTGTTCCGGATTCAAATTTCTATAAACTTTCAAAAGCACCGCTTATCGGTTTCTTCGCTTACACTCCAGCCGCAATTGCAGGAACTACACTTTTCGTTTTATATGCAAAGAAAAATCTGAAAAGCTTCCTCAAAAATCTTGATATAATCATCAATCTGATTTTTGGTGTAGTTTCCATTGCAGCCGCAAACGAGGCAGATAAAACCGCCATTGATTTAATAATCAGAATTTTTGCGGTCCTGAACTTCATGTATTATTCGACCATCGCAATCAAAAAACAAGATTATAAATTGCTGCTAAATACCGGACTTTCCATAGCATTCTTTGTTTTGTCACTTATGAATCCAGAACACGGAACTTCGATTCTGTATCTTCTGTGTTTAATCCTGATTTTTGCAACCGGAAGTTTCCTGTGGAAAAACAATTTCAACACAACAGCAGAGACAAAAAACTGCCTTATTCTTGTAAGAGTTGCTGCTGTAATAATTCTGTTTTCCACAATTCTTCTTGCCCGTAACACCGGGTCAATTCTGTATAAGAACGAAGGTCTTGATCATTTCATTCTCTTTGGATTTGCACCTGTTGCAGTTTTCGGACTTCTTATGTGCGGTCTCTTTGCAAAAAAGAATTTCAAAGAATTCCTGTTGAACATCGACATCATCGTAAATACTCTGGTGAGCGCAGTTATACTTTCTGTAGCTTATCTTTGTGATGAAAAAATCATACTGCTGATTCTGGAATTTATGATTGCCATAAATCTCATAACTTCATGCGTTTACATAATCAGATCCGGTCGTTACGAATATGCCTTCTATGCACTTTCTGCAGTTCTTTATTTTGTGATTTCATTTATATCACATGAGTTCTCAACAACCATCCTCTATCTGATAAGTTCAATAATTCTCTTCACTTCAGGAGTTTTCCTATGGAGAGAAGACTTCAAGCTGAACGATACCAGTAAACAGATTTTATCGATTACACGAATTGTATCCGCCGTCTTCCTTCTTGGAACAACAATTCTTGCAAAATATCCAGAATCAATTCTCTTCGACAATACTGGAATTGAAACATACATTTTAATCTGTTTCACACCGGCTGCCATTTTCGGTCTCACACTTTACATTATTCTGGCAAAGAAAAATCTCAAACTGTTCCTGCAAAATCTGGATATCATCATAAACCTTATTTTCGCAACTGTAATTTTTGCCATCGCATTCATGTGCAAAGCTGAACCAATACAGTTGATTTCTGAAATCCTGATAATTTTGAATCTTATTGCAGCCTGTATTTTTATTCTGTTGTTCAGGAAAAATGAATATCTGTACTATCCTGCAATTTCTCTAATATACTTCTTTGTCTCTTATCTAAACACAGACGGAACAAATATTGCAGCTGGAGTCTTTTTCTTAATCTCTATAACAGCCGCAGTCATTCACTATTTTGCACAGACAAAAAACAGTTCTCCTGCAAAAGTAATTTATACAATCACAACAGGCATCGTACTCTTTTACGAAACATCACTGCGAAATGCCTGCGAAGGAAATCATAATCATATTGCAAAAAATTTCTTTATCATCAGCTGCATGATTATTATGGGAGCCACTGCCATTTACTATCTGATTCAGTTAATCAGAAATCGACATCTGTTTAACCCGGCTGTTTTTCTCACTCCAGCACTTGTAATAAGCCTCACCTTTATGGATGATAAATTTTCCGTACTGCTCTCTTTCCCACTGGTTCTGCTTTTCTGTGTTTATTACTTTTATCTTGCCTATAAAAATAATTCGCTCAAGACAGCAAACCTCAGTACAGTATATTTCGGCCTCATGCTGATGATAAGATTCTTCTCATCAGGATATGGACTTAGTGTACAGGGAATCACTTTAATTTCTATGGGAGCAATTCTTCTGATTATGAATATCCTGATGACAAAAAGGAGAGAAAAAAATGAATAGAAAAAAGATTATCGCACTTTCAATTCTGATTGTTTTTCAGCTTTCGGTAATTGCCGTTATGTTTATAAAAGCCGCCGCTGTCAGAAGCTATGCAAAAAAGAATGATACAATTGTAAGAGTCCGCTGTACTGCGTACGATCCGTTCCATCCGCTCAAAGGCCGCTACGTACAGCTTAATCTGAATGATGATGATATTAAGGATGCAGAAAACAAAACCGGCTTTAAGCTTACGAATATCCAGAAAACAGCAGATGCATACTATCTGCAGGAAGAATATGCTCTGATTGTTGATTCCATGAACAACAATGATTTTAATGCACTCGAACCGGTGCTTGAATTATACATCGGAAAGAACGGCTCCATTATTCAAAAAGAACTTTACGTCCATCATAACGGCGCCGAACTTCCGATAGAACAGTATATAAAAGACTATGCGCTGTAATTCAAAACCTGCTCGGTGATTAAAGGAATAAGCTGCTTTTTACGGCTAACCACATCCTGCAGGTAATAAACACCGTCATCCAGTTTCGGGAATGTAATAAACTGAACAAACTTCGGGTCACAGTCAATCAAAAGTACACTCGACAATTTCGTAATATCAGTAACAAGCAGACACGCAAAAAGGCCTTTGTTTGCACGACGTTCAACCGCGAGCTCTTCCATAAACTCAGCCTTACGGTCCAGAATTTCCTGAGGATTTCCAACTTCAATCTGACTTGCAGTATATGTAAGTTTACCCTCTGAATATTCTTTCATATCCTGATGGATAATTTCTCCGGCAGGTCTTCCGCCAACCTTACTTCCTGCCATAAGAATCTCGTTTCCAAGTTCCTTAATGTCGAGGTCTGTAATGCTTGAAAGATATTCTGCCATATCGCGGTCTGTATCTGTTACAGTAGCCGACTGCAAAATCAAAGTATCAGACAAAATACCGCACAGCAGCAGAGAAGCCACATCCTTAGGAATAGGGATTCTGTATTCTTTATAAAGTCCTGCAATCTGTGTTGAAGTTGAACCAACCGGACGGTTAATAAAAGTAATTGGATTTTTAGTCGGAATTGAACCGATACGATGATGGTCAATTACTTCCTGAATCTTATAATGCTCAATGCCTTCAACCGCCTGAGTGATTTCATTATGATCTACAAGAATAACTTCTACATTCGGTTCCTTCATCAAATCGTGTTCAGAAATCATTCCTATAACTTTATTTTCATCATCAACAACAGGAAGATACTTACAGTGAGCATTTTTCAGAATTTCCTTAATCTTAGAAATTGTATCATTTGCATGAACAGTAATAATCTCCTTATCACCCATAGCAGAAACAGGCATAGAGTAAGCAATGAGCATGGAAGTTGGAGATGTTGAATAAGGGCTCACAATTACAGAAACACCGTTTGCTTCTGCAAGTTCGCGGAGCTTTTTATCAATTACACAGTTTGAAGTTGTGATAAGCAGCTTAACCTTATGCTCAATACAGATGCGCTGAATGTCTTCGCGGTCAGAAGAAATAACAACAATGTCTTCACTGGCATGCGCTTCAAGACGTTTTTCAAAACTTTCTGTAGAAGAAGAGCCAACGTGAATTGAAGCATTAAAGTTTTTATCTGCATCACCTGAAATATAAATCGGCTGTGCATTTAAAGTTTTCTGAATCAAACTGATGCTTGTAGAAAAACGATGTTTCTTTTCCGGATTAAGAATTGTAAGAACACCTTTTGCAAAACCAGAATAATGCAGAAGTGACTGATAACGGCCTTCTCCATCAACAACCGGCAATACACGGGTTTCAGTTTTTTCCATACGTGCAATTGCTTCCCAGACAGAAACATCAGCAGTAACAGTTTCAACCTTATCCTGCATAAAATATTTTACCTTTGGAACAAGGTCAGGAAGATATTCAGGACGCTGAATGCCGAATTTTTCAAATATATATGCGGTCTGAGGATTCAAGTGACCGGCACGGGCAGCCTTATATTCAGAATAGCCCAGGAGATTTTTCAGAGTTGCATAACCGACAGCCGAAACTACAGCATCGGTATCAGGATTTCTATGTCCAATAATATAAACTGTTTTGTCCATAAGATAATAATATCAAAAAGAATGATGAGGGGAAATAGGCATTCTGAAAACTTAATCCAGACATATTATAGACTTATTATGACCTAAGCGTTTGATATTTCCTAACAAAACATTTATACTTAACAGTATTATGAAAACATTTAAATATGAAACTCATCTCCATACAAGTGAAGCAAGCGCCTGTGGTTCTTCCAAAGGTGCAGAATATATTTCAGTTTATAAGAAACTGGGCTATGATGGTATTTTTGTTACCGACCACTTTTTCGGTGGAAATACAGCAGTTTCTTTTGAACTGGACTGGCATACAAGAATTGAACAGTATTGTGCCGGCTACGAAAATGCTCTCGCTGAAGCAAAGAGACAAAATGCTGCCGACGGCGGTAATTTCAAGGTTTTCTTTGGAATTGAGCAGACTTTTTCCGGAGATGACTATCTGATTTACGGACTGGATAAAAACTGGCTTTTTGATCATCCGGAAATTGAAACAATGAATCACCGCGAACTTTTTGATGCTGTAAACCGCGAAGGCGGTCTTATGATTCAGGCACATCCATTCAGACTCCGCGGCTATATCAATGCAATTCACATTCATCCGCGCGAGATTCACGGAGTTGAAGTCTACAACGGCGGAAATACTCCGGATCAGAACGTGCTGGCTCTTGCCTATGCAAAAACCTACGATTTCCCTATGACCAGCGGTTCAGATATTCACAACATTGCTTTTGCACAGGAAAAAAAAACTGAAGGCACAATGGCAGTCGGCGGAATGGAGTTTGATACCCCGCTGAATTCATTGGAAGACTATATAGTAAGAATCAAGAACAAAGAAGGAAAGGTTATCTGTTAATATGAAAGAGAAATTTGATGTAACACCAGAACTTTTAAAAGAGAATTTTATTGAAGTGTATCAGGCTGCAGAAGCTGGACGCGATACTAATGGAAAAATCCGTATGTTTGCTTCTCCTGCCCGCATCAATATAATTGGTGAACACATTGATTACAACGGAGGCTTTGTATTCCCTGCCGCCATCGACCGTTATCTTTATTGCGCTATCCGCAAACGTACAGACACAAAAATCATCTATAATGATTTATTTTTCCCAGGAACTTATACTTTTGATGTTAATGATGATTTTAAATTTGATAAGGCAAATGACTACGCGAACTTTTTGAACGGAATCTTAAGCTGCATGAAAAAACGCGGACTTACCTTCCCTTGTGGTTTTGAAGTTCTTGTTGCAAGTAATGTTCCTAGTGCAGGTGGAATTTCGTCTTCATCTGCTCTTGAATGCGGATTTGCCTGGGCTGTAAGTGAAACATTCGGATTCAATATCAGCCGTAAAGACATTGCACTCATGGGTCAGCAGAGTGAACATGAATTTATGAATGTAAACTGCGGAATTATGGATCAGTACATCATCGCAACAGGAAAAAAAGATACAGCAGAACTTCTTGATTGTGCAAAAATTGAACATGAATATGTTCCTCTTAATCTTGGAGACTATCGCTTTGTTGTCATGAACACAAAGAAGCAGCGTAAACTTGCTGATTCAAAATACAACGAAAGACGCTCTCAGTGCGAAGAAGGACTTGCCGCATTACAGGCTGCAGGTCTTAATGTACCAGACCTCTGCAGTATTACACCAGACGTTTTTGCAACTGCAGGCTCAGCTATTAAAGATGAAGTAATTTACCGCCGCGTACGCCACTGCGTTACAGAAAACGACAGAGTACTCCGCGCCGTTGCAGCGCTCCGCGCCGACAAGCTGGAAGAACTCGGTCAATTGCTCTATGAATCACACAACTCGCTTCGCGATGACTACGAGGTTACAGGTATTGAGCTGGACACTCTCGTTGAAGTAGCCAGCAAACAACCTGGTTGTATCGGAGCCCGTATGACAGGAGCCGGTTTTGGTGGGTGTGCAATAGCACTCGTTCATAAAGACTGTACAGAAGATTTTATAAAAAATGTACAGGCAGGCTACAGTAAAGTGGTAGGCTACGAAGGAGGATTCTTTGCCTGTTCAAGCGGAGATGGAGTCCGCGAGATATAAATACTATTAACAGACTATGAGAGATTCAACTTTTTCCAAGCAACTCGCATTAATTTTGGGATATTTTGGAATATCTGCAAATTTTGGAGGTTCTGTAGTTTCTTTAATTACAGGATTTACTAAGATATCAAAAGCAGAAAATTTCATTATTTCAGCAGGAGTTTGTTTCTTTTGTACGTTTATTCTTATTGGAATCTTTTACTATTTATGCTTCAAAAAGAAACGATATGCGAAATTTAATGCAGTTGCCATCACCTTTTCGGGTTTTGTTTCTTTCACCGCGATGTACATTGCAACCGGAAATTTTATATGTGGCTTTCCATATTACATGATGATTATTCCTATCTATTATGGTTTTTCGGTTCCTATCAATAAATTAAGCCACGCACTGCCTGTTTCAAACTTAATATATTACAATCTGCTTTTTGTTCTAACCTTTAAAGCTCCTTATTTCCCCGGCAGAGCAATCATGCCAAATCTCAGCCTGCTTCAAACCAGTGCCGCATTTACTGCAACTTATATCTTCCTTTTCTATGTTTGTTACCTTGTTTCTAAACAGTTTATACAGCAGAATGAAAAACTTGAAGAATCTGAAAAACGCTATAAAGAGCTTTCCTCAAGAGATGATTTAACAGGGCTTTATAACCGCCGTTCACTCGACAATCGTGCTGAGCAGGGTTTTAGCTGTGCCATTATTTATGACATTGATTTTTTTAAGAATATAAACGATACCTATGGCCATCAGATTGGCGATGAAGCTTTAATAATGCTTTCTAATATCGTATTAAAATACTGTTCGAATGAATTTGAACTTTACCGTTATGGCGGAGAAGAATTCGTAATTCTTTCCAGACTTCCAGATAACGTAACACTGGAATTATTCAAACATGTTATGAATGATGTAAGGATGCATTTTATTGTAAAAGGAAATCCTGTTACAATCTCAGCTGGAATTGCTTCCTTCTGCAAAGATTACAACAGGACTCTTAAAATAGCCGATGAAAATCTATACCTCGCCAAAACTGATGGTAGAAATAAGATTTATATGAATGGCGAGGAAGTTTATTAAAGTGTCGGATACTTTTCGAAGTATGCCTTTGTCTCTTTAGCAACTACTCCACTAAGAACGATAAGTGCAATACAGTTAGGAATTGCCATCAATCCGTTGAAGATATCAGCAATTGTAAATACTGCATTAACAGTGAAGTATGGTCCGATAGCAACTGCAAGAATGTAGAGCCAGCGGTAAGCCTTTACAGGTCCCATCTTTCCCTTTGTAAGATATTCAAGACATTTTTCTGAGTAGTAGTCCCATCCAAGAATTGTTGTGAAAGCAAAGAATGCAAGACAGAGCATAAGAAGGAACTGAACAGAATGTCCGTCACCACCAAGTACCTTTGAGAAAGCAGCAGCAGTAAGAACAGCACCCTGAGCACCAGCATTCCATTCTGCAACACCACCAATGATATCACCATAGAAAGCAATTACAATTGCCAGACCAGTCATTGTACAGATGATAAGTGTATCAATGATTGTACCTGTCATGTTTACAAGTCCCTGCTCTACAGGCTCGTTTGTCTGAACAGCAGAAGCTGCGATTGGTGCAGAACCAAGACCAGCCTCGTTAGAGAAGATACCGCGTGCAATACCCTTCTGCATAGAATCTGTAATCTGCTTGAATACGAATCCCATAGCTCCGGCACCTACAGCCTTCCATCCGAATGCGCTCTTGAAAATCAAAGCAAAAGCTCCAGGAATCTTCATTGCGTTCATGATGAGGATTGAGAGTCCAAGGAATACATAAATAACAGCCATTGCAGGAACAACTTTTTCTGCAACTTTTGAAATACGCTTAATACCACCAATTACAACGAGTGCTGTACAGATTGTTACAACTGCACCGGCAATTACAGTTGCCCATGTGTAACTGTGCTCACCAATTGAAAAAGCGATATTTGTGCTGTTAGGGTCAAATGCGTTGTTAACTGCAGAAGTGATACCGTTAATCTGAGTCATTGTACCAATACCCATGATACCGGCAAGTGCTCCAAATACTGCAAAGAGAACTGCAAGCCACTTCCACTTAGGGCCCATACCTTTTTCGATTGTATAGAAAGGTCCACCAAGAACGTGTCCATCTGGGCTTACTTCGCGATATTTAATAGCAAGCATACATTCTGCATATTTTGTTGCTGTTCCAAGAATGGCGGCAATCCACATCCAGAAGAGGGCTCCAGGACCACCTGCTACGAGAGCTGTTGCTACACCGACAATATTACCGGTACCGATTGTTGCTGAAAGTGCTGTACAGAGGGCTGCAAAACCAGAAAGCTCACCTTTACCTTCATTTTCTTTGAAGATTGATCTGAAGGCTCTTCCAAACTTTGTGAACTGAATGCCACGTGCACGGATTGTCAGGATAAGACCTGTGGCAAGAATAAGGACGATTGTAGGGATTCCCCACACGATTCCATCAATGGAATCAAGAACTGAACTGAAAGTCATTTTTCCACCTTTTAGAAAATAATGTTATACCTTTGAAAACATCCGGGTGCACTGGCTGAATGACATAACAGACTTTGCAGCCACCGAAAGTTTCCTACTATATTATATCGGATTTTTTGTTTCTATTCATCAATACAAAGGGCGAAATCATACTAATTTTTTATAGAATTTGACAATTTACGAATTTTTCAACAATATACAATGCAATTATGGCACAGAATAAGAATCGCGGCGCCTTGCCGATGCTCAAGCTCACACTGCCTATCGCAATGGAGCAGTTTTTCAGAATTTTAGTTTCTTCTGTTGATACAATGATGCTCAGTTCTTACAGCAATGAAGCAGTTGCTGCTGTAGGTCTTGTTTCTCAGTATGTATTCTTCCTTACAATTATTTTTTCAGTAATTGGAACAGGTTGTTCAATTGTTCTTGCACAGTATCTTGGTGCAGAAAAATCAAATGATGAATTAAATCACATTGCCCAGGCTGGTGCAATCATGGTTTTCTTTATCTCACTCCTGCTTACAGCCCTTGTTATTTTTGGAACAGGATGGCTCCTTGGACGCTATCAGCTTGAAGAATCAGTACGCCATTATGCATGGCAGTACTTTGTAATTTATGGCGGCTGCTGCTGTTTCTTTAATGCATTCAGTCTTCTTCAGGGAGCAATTCTCCGCAGCTACGGCTACACAACAGAAGCAATGATTGTTTCTATAGCTGCAAACCTTACAAATGTCCTTGGTAATGCACTTTCACTTTACGGCTGGTTCGGACTTCCTGTTCTCGGTGTTCCTGGTGTTGCAGGTGCTTCAGGTCTTGCAATGGTTGTTTCCTGCATCCTTTTCTTCTTCTTTATCCGCCGTCGCCGCGATGTAATTTTCCACATACACGGAATTACAAAAGTTCCACGCGAAGCCTTTAAGCTTGTTTTGAAAGTAGGTGTTCCAACAGCAGGAGAAAGCCTTTCTTACAACGTAAGCCAGATTACAGTTATGGCAATGATTTCGACCCTTGGAACCTATGCCATGTCTGCCCAGGTTTACACAATGACAATTCTGCGCTTTGTATTCGTTGCAGCAATTGCGATTGGACAGGCAACCCAGATTAAGTCCGGATACTTTGTTGGTGCTCATCAGAATGATGTTGTATACAAAAAGGTTTTCCGCTATCAGCTCGTAGCAACAGCCTGTTCAATGATAATGATTGTAATAGTCAATCTGATAAAGAATCCTGTAATCGGTATTTTCACCAAAATCCCGGAAGTTCACGCACTTGTAAGCACACTTCTTCTTTACTCAGCTTATATTGAATTTGGCCGCTCGCTGAATCTGATTTATATCGGCGGACTCAAAGGTTCTGGAGACGTACGATTCCCGGTATTATACGGAATCTTCTCTAACTGGACAGTTCAGGTTCTCTTAAGCTATATTCTTGGAATTAAATGTGGCCTTGGACTCGTAGGCTTCTGGCTTGGAATTGGTACAGATGAAACAACCCGCGGTCTCGTAATGCTCTGGAGATGGAAGAGCCGCCGCTGGGAAAAACACCGGCTTGTAGAATAATGTAAAACGTTTTATGATGAAGCCTCTATGAAACTCTTCCAGAACGAACCAAAATTCTACAAAAGTGTTTTTGCACTCGCTTTACCTATTGCACTACAGAGTCTTATCAGTATCGGCGTAAACATGCTCGATACAATCATGGTCGGAAGCCTTGGAGAAAATGCGCTTTCGGCCACCTCTTTAGCAAACTCATTTATCAGTATCTATCATATCTTCTGTATGGGACTTGGAATGGGAGCTTCGGTTCTCGTTTCCCGCTACTGGGGAATGAAAAAAGCAGCTGATGGGCACGAAGAAGAAGCAGGCCGCGCACTAAAACAGACAGTCTGCCTTATGCTCCGTATTACCGTTGGTCTTGCAGCCCTTTTTGCAATTGCAACCTTAGCAATGCCAAGCCTTCTTATGAAGATGTACACCAGCGACGAAGAGATTATCCGCCTTGGAGATATCTATTTCCGCTGGTCTGTAATCACCTATTTCTTCCTTGGAACTTCCCTGGTTTCTACAATCGTACTTCGAAGCGTAGGACAGGTGCGTCTGCCACTGTACGTTTCCATAGGTGCGTTTTTTGTAAACCTTGGCGCCAACTATGCATTTATTTTCGGAAAGTTCGGTGCACCCCGTATGGAAGTAGCCGGTGCTGCACTTGGAACACTGATTGCCCGCCTTTTTGAAGCCGCAATGATCCTGGGCTATCTTTTCTTTAAAGATAAAAACATCCAGTTCCGCCTGCGAGATCTCTTTATGAAAACAGGCTCTCTTCTTGGTGAATATATCAGAATCAGTATTCCGGTTCTTGTAAGCGACGCAATTCTTGCAATTGGAAATAACTCCGTTGCAATGGTTATCGGTCACCTTGGAGCAGCCTTTGTAGCAGCAAACGCAATAACAAGCGTTACCCAGCAGCTCAGCACAGTTGTAATTCAGGGAGTATCTCAGGCCGGTGCCATCGTTACAGGTCAGACACTCGGTCTCGGCGACAAAAAGAAAACCATGCAGCAGGGCTGGATGTTCCTCGGCCTCGGTTTTGCACTCGGAGCCCTTTCAGCAATCTTTATCATGGCAGTAAGCAAGCCGATAATTTCCACCTACAATGTCAGTGAAGAAACAGTAAACATTGCAGGCCAGCTCATGGCAGCAATCAGTTTAATCATAATCTTCCGCGCCACAAACAGCATCATGACAAAAGGAGTTCTGCGCGGTGGTGGCGACACAAAAATGCTCATGCTCGCCGACAACGTCTTTTTGTGGGTCCTTTCAATTCCTCTTGGCTGCCTCGCCGGCTTTGTCTTCCACTGGCCAGCCTTCTGGATTTACGTCGCCCTCAAATCAGACGACATCGTAAAAACCTTCTGGTGCCTTGGTCGCCTCAAGAGCGAGAAGTGGATTAAGAAGATTTCTACGGGGAAAGGCGAAAATCAAAATAACAAATAAAACATCATATATATAACCCCCTCAAAAATCAGCCCATTTTTTTCTCTATACGATTTTTCATATATGGCCTATATTATAATATAGGGGTGGGAAATACGGAGGCGAGATATGGCAAAGAAGCAGACTGTCATAATTGATGATCTTTC
>JAEEGK010019156.1_pt1 | contig 14708 bp, 11 predicted proteins | sample 8958771 | NCBI WGS metagenome assembly JAEEGK01 (sample SAMN16246547, study PRJNA631951) | gut metagenome | biome: gut microbiome; feature: rumen; material: SC-attached | host: Bos | place: Iran: Karaj | collected 2018-10
TCCTCAATATAACTTCGTTGGATAAAGAATGTTTACCGTGCACTTATCACCTCCTGAATCCCCTAGCTATCGCTAATCGTTTTGATCTTGATGATTATAAAACAAATGTTCGGTTGTTGAATGTAGATTTGGCTCTTGCGTTGGCTGGCGAAAGTAAGAAACAGGTGGATAATAGAAAGGCACTACAGCTACTTGCCAAACGAGCTAGAGCTATAGATTTTATCCTTGCCTTATATGAAAAAGAGAAGGGGGCGACAGAAGCAGTTAGGATATTCATGACAGAATTGCTTGCTTATTGGGATTTTGGGGCGCTAATACAATCTTTGGAGAAAGCCGACGGCCGTCTTCCCAAATTAAGAGAGATTATTCTTCGCTATGCGAATTTGAATGACCCTGAGATGTTTAATGAGGATTTCCAAACATGGTTGAATGGACACTTCGGTTTTATAGCCACAGTTTTTGATAATATAGGAGAAGAAAGATTAAGGACATTCTTTGGTGTTTACAAGCCGAGCTTTAGCAAAATCAGTCTTTCTAGCGTACCTCCTTCTTTCGCGGATTCTATTATTGATGGAGGGTATTTTTCTATCAATACTTCTAATATGGAGGATATTACTTCATATCTGGGAATTCAAGAGGATTATAAGAAAGCGGGATTTACAACACTTTATAATATCAACAGACAGAGCTTGTCTACTTTAATCAGACAAAAGCCTCAAGAGTTTATTAAGGTTTTCCCTCCCACCAGTGTTGAGGAAGCAGAATGGGCGAAATCTATAATTGTTGCAGATGAAAGGATTTCTCCTTCCTCTAGAAAAGAATACTTGAGAAAACAGAACGAAAAGATACAGAAGGCCTCCACTATAAAAGAATCCGCACTTGATTTTTCGTTTAAAAATTCACTGATTCTTTCTTTATGGGAGAATTTGTACTACTTATGCTTTGAAATGCATTATCCCGTACCGGTGGATTTTCTAAAGAATAATACATTGGAAAATTTCCTTAAGCTCAAACCGGAACAACGAAATGAAGTCGTGAGCAAATGGGTTTTTGCAAATGAGCTACCCTTTAGCGTCTATGAAAAAGTCGTTAGAACAATGTATGGTTTTAAAGAATTGGAAGGGGGCGTTGAACTGCGACGAATTGATGTTCTGGTTACGAATGGACTTTTGTTATTTAATGCTAGTAACTATGCTTTAATGAAAGAGAGTTATCCATCTCTTGCCGCTAAGTTCATTGCACTCAATCTTAAGGCATATATTGGAGAAGTTGATAATTACGTCGTTTCTTCTTTGGAAATGTCTACTCTTTTTGAATCATTAGGCACAAACGAAAAAAAAGCAGACTATTTAGCTCACCATCCTAACTTTGAAGGAATACTCACTGCTGATATAGCAAATGAGATATGCAGACTGATTCAAAGTCGAAATCTTAAGGTAGGAAGTATTGAAGATAGTTTATTGTTACAGGCAATAAAGTACTCAACAAACGATGAGGCTCGGTTATATGTAGCCAGGAAATCACTATTTGATTTACCCTACGAGGCTGGTCGTTGTACCGGAGTTCTTAATGCGATGGGCGGGGAGTATTCTAGAATATGTGATCCCGGTTCATATTCTTGGATTGTTATGAATGCGAATAATAATAGAATTGCCAAGTATTTGAAGGATAACTCCTTTGTGAAAGATTTTGAAAGGTTTGAGGAGAAGATAAAGATAATCAAATAGATTTATGCTCATTCTACATGAGTTGAAATGAGTTGAAAACTGGGGCTTAGGCGTATGGTGTAAAGAGAACCTTTGAATCGACAGGTTTTCGCAAAGTATAATCGACACCTTGGCGTAAAAACGACAATGGTTCAATGAATATACCACCCAGGGCACATTCAACTGTACCTTCTGTGACGAATATAACTGCGCCATTTTAATGTATCCACTCTAAAGCTCTCCATAGTTTCCTCTTCTCCCACTTTCTCTCTAAAGAATCAACGCCCCCCCCCAAGAATACATGATCGCATACTAAGCAACATATCTACCCTAACTAAAATGTATACTAAAACCATCAACTCATTATTCTACCTCATCCGCCAGGGCATTGGGCACCGGGCGGCGGCGCCGTTCGTGATGGGCGATTGGCAGGAGCTCAAGGAGCTCGCGGTGCGGCAGGGGGTATCTGCCGTAGTCCTGGATGGCGTGGGGCGTCTGCCGAAGGGCCAGGGGCCGGAGGAGGGCCTGCTGCAGGAGTGGAGGCAGGAGGTCCGGGATGGCTTCGAGGCCCGGTATTCCGATTATTGCAAGGTGCTGGCCCAGATGTCCAAGTTCTTATCCTCGAAGGGGATACGGATGATGGTTCTCAAGGGATATGCGTGTGCCCTGGATTGGCCGCGGCCGGAGCATCGCCCGTGCGGGGATATAGACCTCTGGGCGTTCGGCAGGGCTCAGGAGGTGGAAGATGCGGTGATCGAGGGGCGGGGGATAGATGTGACTACCGACCGGCATCATTACTCCTCGTTCCGCTGGTGGAAGTTCCTGGTAGATAATCACTACACCCTCATCAACACCTATCACCATAAGGCCAACCTTGCCTTCGAGCAGATTCTGGAGAAGCTCGCGGAGGATGATTCTCATTCGGTAGATCTGGCCGGCGAGCGGATCTATCTCCCGTCGCCGGACCTGCACGCGCTCTTCCTCCTCAAGCACGCCTTCTCCCATTTCGTCGCGGGAGATCTCAGCCTGCGCCAGGTGCTGGACTGGGGCTTCCACGTGCAGGCCCATTCCTCCGAAATCGACTGGCCCCGCCTCATCGAGGTGCTCGACCGCTTCGGCATGCACCGGATGTTCAACCTCTTCAACATCATCTGCGTCGAAGACCTTGGCTTCGCCGCCTCGCTCTTCCCCGAACTCCGCTTCAGCCCCGTCCTCAAGGACCGTGTGTTGATCGAGATCATCTCGCCCTCCGGTGCCAGCACCTGGAAACACCGCCTCTGCTACCGCGAAAGCCTCTGGTCCGCCTTCTGGAGCCGCGCGTGGGGGCGTTTGCTGAAATCGTCTTCAATATGAATAAATTCTTGAAAAAGCTCCTCTTGTTTGCGGCCGTCGTTGTCCTGGCCGCCGCATCCTGCACCAAGGGCAGTGCGCCCGGTAGCAATTGGGACGTTCCCGATCCGGAGGGGACGTTGGTGGTGAATCGCCGGAACTTTAAGGTGGATAGCGAAAACTCCCATGCGCGCTTGATTGCCACCTACAAAAACCCGAATGGCCTCTACGAACCCTCGGCTATTACGGTAGAGCCGTACGTGCCGGGCGTGCTGGACGGCAATAATGCGGTTTTTGATCTCACAATCGGCACTTATACCGTGAGGGCGGAGAAGCTTAGCGTGACGGTCACTGTCAGTTTGTAGGTGCCGTGCGTTGCCGTACTGCGCCGTGCTGGGTAATGTGCTGACTGATAGCGAATTACTTGATCAGGGCTGCTGGATTTCCGGCAGCCCTGATTGCGTATCTTGCTGACTGTCAGCGCTTTGCGTAGCACGGGGGCTGCTGTAACTAAGAGCAAATGTATGATAATTGTTCGCGATAATTCACTTTTAATTGAAATTTTAGTATATTTGCATCGTAAATATGATGTATGGGCTTTGGAATCGTGAAGATAACCGATCTCTCTGGAGATGCATGCAAGATATACTCAGTGGCGAGAGATGACTCCGAGGATACCTTGCTTGAGTTATTTCTTGATGAGTTTGATTCTCAATACCCAAAGCAGATTGATGAGATTATTAACAAACTTCGTTTTATGGGTCTGGAAGGTGGCGCCAGAGAGGGCTTCTTCCGGGAGAATGAGGGAAAACCAGGTGATGGTGTAGTCGCATTGCTGAATGCTCCCCACTTTCCTCTAAGACTATATGGAATTAGATTTGGCACATCTTTACTTATACTTGGATCCGGAGGTAAAAAGGGGATACATACTCGGACTTGGCAACAAGACAGTAAACTTAAATCTTCAGCAGAACAGATGATAAGACTATCTGCCTTGATTACGCAGAGGATTAAGGATAAGGAAATCACTTTAGCATCAGATGGATCAATAATTGGGAACAAACATTTCGAAGAAGACTTATGAAAATTAGCGATCGTTTATCAAGGATTTCGGAGCTTGATTATCTTAAAGTTGCAAGGCGCATGCGCATAGCCGCGCAGATTGATGATGCGATGAAGGCTAAGGGCTTGTCTAAAAAAGACCTGGCCGTGTTGATGAATCGCCGCCCTTCGGAAATTACCAAATGGTTGAGCGGAAATCAGAATTTCACGTCTGATATTCTGGCTGAATTGTCATACTTCTTGAATGCGAAGATTACTGGCGAGAAAACAGAGTTCGTCGTACAATATACCCATAGTCATTATTCGGAGGCAGAGAGGATTACCCTTGATTTCCCCCGGTCGCCGGTCATTCGACCCATATCTTCCAAAAAGGCCAGGTGGACTTCGGTATAATGCATTTAAATCATTTAACGATGAATAGCGAAATACAGATTAGTTTAGAGATAGCATCGATTACAGAAGAAGGCTTCACTCCGGTGCGGATCGATTGTGTGCCCGGCAAGGATGCAAAGAATCATATGAAAGTCAGCACTCAGATTCTTACCGAAGTCGATAGCAAAAACCATTTGATCAAGATCCATTCTGCTGTCAAGTATCAGGTCCAGGACGTTATTATATTAAGTCTTGCTATCTGTGTGTCGTACCGTGTGAGCCCGTTTAACGAATTAATCAGCGTTGACAGAGAAAAGAAGCAGATTAGCTTCTCCGCCGATTTTATCCCTACATTACTTAGTACAACGTACGATACGCTCCGAGGGGTGTTTTACGAGAAAACTAAGGGCACCATCATGTCCGATTTCTCTGTCCCTTTATCTTCTCCTTCCATGCTGGCATCATTCAACAGGTTTAAGGTGGTTGATGAATAGTTTTAATCTCAAAATCGGCACTTATACCGTGAGGGCGGAGAAGCTTAGCGTGACGGTTAATGTCAGTTTGTAGGTGCGTGCTGACTGTCAGCGCCTTGTGTAGCACGGGGGCGGAGGGCCGGGGGACAGGGATGCCCGATCAGGTCGGGCATGACGGCAAAAGGTCGGGCATGACGGTCGGGCATGACTTGTATAATTGACGAACAATCGTTACATTTGTACGATATTATAACACTTACGTATGAAAAGGATTCTTGTTGCTTTACTGATATTTATCGCGGCCACGGCAAATGTGATGGCACAGAACGCCACGATGATGGCGATGGCGCAGGCGGAGCTTAGCAAGCGCGGGCTCAATGAGGCGGAGGTGCGCACGAGGCTGTTGGAGAACGGCATCGACGTGGATGCCATCCAGCCGAGCGAATACGCCAACTACCAGACCCGCGTGATCGCAATCCTCAACCAAATGCAGGCGGAGAAGGCTTCTGCCGCGACTGCGGTAGCCCCCCAGGCTCTGAACGACACCGTCGTGGCCCCTGTGGATGCCCCTCAGACCACCGTCGGCGAGGCAGCGGCCGAGATTGCGCTTCAGCAGCAGCTGGCCGATAATGGCGTATCTCCCACCGAAGGCAACGACATCTATGGCCACGCCCTCTTTACCGGCAAGGGCCTCGAGGTCTTCCGCACCACCGACGGTGCCCAGGCCCCCGACACCTACGTGCTCGGCGAGGGTGACGAGGTGCATATCAGCATATTCGGCTCCTCCCAGGTGGAAATCCATCAGCGCATCGCTGCCGACGGATCCATCCAGCCTACCGGCGCAAGCAAGATTTTCCTGAAGGGGATGACCCTTGCCCAGGGCCGTATCGCCATACAGAACAAGCTCAGCCAGAGCTTCTCTTTCCGCCCGGACCAGATCGCGGTTACCATCACCACCGCCCGCACCGTGTCCGTAAGCATCTATGGAGAAGTAGGCGTGCAGGGCGGATTCACCGTCAGTGCGCTCAACAACGTATTCAACACCCTGGCAGCTGCCGGCGGCCCCACCGCCATCGGTTCCCTGCGTAACATACAGCTCTCCCGTTCCGGCAAGAACATACGTCTGGACCTCTACCAGTATATGCGCAGCCCCAACAAGAGCATCAACTACGATATCCAGAACGGAGACGTTATCTTCGTGCCCGTGGCCCAGAAGCTCGTCACCATCGCAGGCGCCGTCAACCGCCCTATGCGTTACGAGATGGCCGAGGGAGAAACCCTCTCCGAGCTCATCGACTATGCCGGCGGCCTCAGCTGGAACGCATATCCCAACTTCGTGCAGATAGAGCGCGTGGATGGGGGAGAGGTCTCCTATCTCGAATATAATCTCAAAGACATCACCTCCGGTTCCCGCAAGGTAGGCCTCCAGCCCGGCGACATCGTCCGCATCAAGGGCTCCAACCAGCCTATGGAGAACTTCGTGGCCATCGAGGGCGAGGTTTACTACGGCGGCAACTTCGATTTCACGGCCAACAAGAGCCTCCAGAAGCTTCTGGAGATGGCCAAGCCCAAATACTCCGCTCGCACCGATTATGTGTTCGTAGAGCGTACCCGCGCCGACGAGACTGTGGAAGTTCTCACCGTTCCCTTCCCGGGAGTGGCCGGCAATCCTGACTTCGAACTCCAGGCCAAGGACCGCGTGAAGGTGCTTGCACAGGCCTCCTACCGCGACCTCGACAACATCTCCGTCAACGGCCAGGTGCGCGAACCCTTCACCAAGGCCTTCGGGCTCAACGACCGTATGACCATCAGCCAGGCTATAGAATACGCCGGCGGCCTCAAGCCCAGCGTCTTCCCCGTGGCATATATCTTCCGTAAGGATGTCTCCAACCCCAGCAAGATGGAGTACCTGCGCATCGACCTCTCCAAGGACGGTGACCAGCTCCTGCAGCCGGGCGACGAGCTCCGCGTCTATGACAACACCACCTACACTAACGTGGGCGAGCTGCGCATCAGCGGCGCCGTCAAGAACCCCTTCGGCACGGCCTTCGACTCTTCGGTTACCGTGCACGACCTGATCTCCATGGCCGGGGGATTCTCGGTGGGTGCTGCCTACGACAAGGTGGAGGTCTTCCGCGTGAACATCTCTACCAGCACCGAGACCACCATGGACCTCTTCACCCTCAAGGTAGATAAAGACTACAACATCATAGGCGAGGACTTCCAGCTCCAGCCCTACGACCACGTGGTGGTGCGCCAGATTCCTAACTTCACCCTCGGCCGCACCGTCGAAATCAACGGCCGCGTGAAGTATCCCGGCGTGTATGTGCTGCAGGACAAGAAGGCCCAGCTCAAGGATGTCATCAAGATGGCCGGCGGCCTTCTGGATGACGCGGATCCTTACGCCCGCCTCTTCCGCACCTACAACAACCGCGGCAACATTGGCCTTGACCTCCGTCTGGTGGGCACCAGCTTCTTCGACAAGCTCATCAACGACCCTATACTGATGGAAGGCGACGTCATCAACGTTGTCCGCCAGGAGAATACCGTCACCATCCGTGAGACGGGTACCCGCATGGCCCAGTACGTGGCCTCCGACTACGCCTCCACCCAGACTACCATAGTGTACCAGGGCCGCCACAGTGCGGGTTGGTACATACGCAACTACGCCGGCGGATTCCAGAAGGCGGCCGACCGCAACAGCGTCACAGTCACCATGCCTAACAACCAGACCGAGGCTACCCGCCGCATACTCGGCATCCGCCTCTATCCTATAGTGGAGCCCGGTTCCGTGATCACTATGCAGATGGATCCCCGCAAGCAGGAGAAGATAGACAAACCTAAGGAGAAGATAGATTGGGGCTCCGAGTTCCGCAGCACCCTCTCCGCCCTCACTTCGGTGATATCCATCGTCATACTTGCTGAACGCCTAAAGTAGCCGTTATGGACGAGAACAAGACTTTCAACCAGCCCGAGGCTGAGGACGAGGGCATAGACATAGTGGCCCTGCTGCGCCAGATGTGGGCCGGACGCAAGACCATCATCATCTGGACCTGCGCCTTCATGGCCCTGGGCCTGCTTTCCGCCCTCACCATGCAGCGCACCTACACCGTCAATTCGGTGATGGTGCCGCAGATGAACAGCAAGGGTAGCTCCCAGCTCAGCAGCCTCGCAGCCCTCGCCGGCGTGGATATGGGAATGGACCTCAGCGCCAAGGACCTCTCCCCGCTGGTATATCCCCAGATAGTCAACTCCGTGCCCTTCCGCAAGGAACTGCTCTACACCCCTCTGCACTATGCAAAGGCGGATTCGGCAGTGAGCACCTACACTTACTATAAGGAAATCGCCAAGCCCGGTGTGATGTCCTACGTTAAGAAGTACACCATCGGCCTGCCTTTCCTGCTTCTCTCCGCAATACGCCCCGAGAAGCCGGAAATCACCCTGCCTTCTTCCGGCGCCGGCAGCAATGCCCCCAAGCCGGTTATCCTTACCAAGGACGAGCAGAAGCTCATCAAGTTCCTCGGCCAGAACGTGGGGCTTATGGTAGATAAGAAAGAAGGCCTCCTGACTCTTTCGGTGACCGGTATCGAGCCCATTCAGACGGCCGAGCTGGCCCTCAAGGCCCAGCAGCTGCTGCAGAGCGAGATCACCCGTTTCCGTACCGAGAAGGCCCAGCGCGACCTTAACTACATCCAGGCCCGTTTCGACGAGACCAAGCGCGAAGCGGAGTCGCTGCAGGCACAGCTGGCTTCGGCCCGGGACCGTTCCCAGGGAATGGTGGGCACCAGCTCCAGCGTGTATCGCGAGCGCCTGCAGCAGCGCTATACCGTTGCCAATGCTGTTTATCTGGATATGGCCAAGCAGCTCGAGCAGGCCAAGCTCCAGGTCAAGCGGGATACTCCCGTGCTGACCGTAATCCAGCCTGTGACCGTGCCTACCCAGCCTTCCAACAGCCGCGCAAAGACTCTCATAGTCTGGACCTTCTTCGGCATCATCCTCGGTTGCGGCATAGTGCTGCTCCGTGGCTACTGGCCCAAGTTTAAGGAACAGTTTGCTTGAGTATGCAATTAAACATAAAATCAGAGACCGGCAGACTCAGGGAAGTCATCCTGGGGCTGCCGTATTCGAATGGTCCGGTACCTACTCTCGACGAGACTTTCGACAGCAAGTCCTATGAGTCCGTCAAGAACGGCGTCTATCCCACCGAAGCCTCTATAATACGCGAGATGGAGGCCTTCGAGGCCGTGCTCAAGAAATACGGCGTCAAGGTGCACCGTCCTTCGCTGGTGACCAACTGCAACCAGGTCTTCAGCCGCGACGTGGGCTTCGTGATCGACGACAAGATAATCGTCTCGAACATCATCCCCGACCGCCAGGCCGAGATCGATGCCTACGAGAGCGTGTACCGCAACATCCACTACAAGAATATCTACAACCTTCCCGAAGCCGTGCACGTGGAGGGGGGAGATGTCATCCTCTACAACGACACCATCCTCCTCGGCCAGTACAACTTCGACGACTATTCCAGCCTTAAGACCGCCCGCACGAACCGCCTGGCCCAGGACTATCTGCAGATGATTTTCCCCGGAAAGAAGATCATCCCCCTGAACCTGCGGAAGAGTGATACCGATCCCTACGAGGGCATCCTCCACCTCGACTGCACCTTTATGCCTGTAGGCCGGGGGAAAGCCATCATCTACCGCGACGGATTCATCAATCCCCGCGATGCCGAGCGCCTGGTGCGTATGTTCGGCAAGCAGAACGTCTTCGAACTCACCAAGGAGGAGATGTACTGGATGAACTCCAATATCTTCTCGATTTCCGAGGATGTCGTGGTGGTGGAAGAGAACTTCACCCGCCTCTCCGACTGGCTGCGGAAGCAGGGGATTACGGTGGAGCCCGTGCCTTACCGGGAGATCTCCAAGATGGGCGGCCTGCTGCGCTGTTCTACTCTACCTTTAATCCGAGATTAGTTATGGGAAAACTTGCGATGATAGCTTTCGGCGGGAACGCGATGCTGCTTGCCGGCCAGAAGGGGAGCTATGAGGAGCAGTTTGCCAACGTACAACGCACTTGCGATTCGCTGATACCCCTGCTGCAGCAGGGCTACGACCTGGTCATTGGCCACGGGAACGGCCCTCAGGTGGGGAATGTCCTCCTCCAGCACGAGGCTGGCAGGAAATACTTCAATATGGCGGCGATGCCTATGGATTTCTGCGGAGCGGAAACCCAGGGTTCGATCGCCTATATGATAGAGAGCTGCCTGGAGCGCTCACTGCGCCGGGCAGGCCTTTCGCGGCCGGTGGTTTCGCTGGTGACGCGGGTGGAGGTCTCGGCCTCGGACCCTGCGTTCCAGAATCCTACCAAGCCGGTCGGGCCCTACTATACCGCTGCCGAGGCCGCGCGTATGACCGCCGACGGAACTCCTATGAAGGAGGATCCGCGGGGCCGAGGCTGGCGCAAGGTGGTGGCATCTCCCAAACCTTTGAGGGTGAATAACATCGATTTGGTCGGGCAGCTGGCCCGCGGGGGAAACATAGTGATTACCGTGGGCGGCGGGGGGATTCCCGTGGTTGCCGACGGCGATGGTTTCCGGGGCGTGGAGGCCGTGATCGACAAGGACCTCGCCAGCGTGCTCGCGGCCATCTCTTTGCGGGCGGATGAGTTCTACATCCTCACCGACGTCCCCCAGGTGTGCATCAACTTCAATACCCCGCAGCAGAAGGCCCTGGGAGTGCTTTCGGTGGCCGATGCGGAGCGCTACCTCGCGGAGGGGCAGTTCGCCGAGGGTTCGATGGCGCCCAAGGTGCGCGCGGGCATAGCCTTCGTGAAGGCGGGCGGATCCCAATGCATAATTACCGAGGCCGGGCAGCTCGGAAATCCTGCCTGCGGAACCAGGATAGTACTTTAGACTTTTATTGATATATGGCAATCAATCTCAAGAATCGCAGCTTCCTTAAGCTGCTGGATTTTACTCCGGCCGAGATCCAGTACCTGCTGGACCTTGCCGCCGAGCTCAAGGCCGCCAAGAAGGCCGGCACCGAGAAGAAGACTCTTACCGGCAAGAACATCGCCCTTATCTTCGAGAAGACATCTACCCGCACCCGCTGCTCCTTCGAGGTGGCGGCCTATGACCAGGGTGCGCACGTGACCTATCTCGGGCCTACCGGTTCGCAGATTGGCATCAAGGAGTCGATGAAGGATACCGCGCGCGTGCTGGGACGTATGTTCGACGGCATCGAGTACCGCGGCTTCGCGCAGACTACCGTTGAGCAGCTGGCGGAGTACTCCGGCGTGCCGGTGTGGAACGGGCTTACCAACGAGTTCCATCCTACGCAGATCCTTGCCGACTTCCTGACTATGCGGGAGCATTCTTCCAAGCCCCTTTCGCAGGTGTCCTACGCCTATCTGGGCGATGCGCGCTACAATATGGGTAATTCCCTGCTGGTGGGCGGCGCGAAGATGGGTATGGATGTGCGTATCGTGGCTCCGAAGGCCCTGCAGCCTGCTCCCGAGCTGGTGGCGGAGTGCCGGAAGGTTGCTGCCGAGACCGGCGCGCGCATTACCATCACCGACGATGTGGCTGCGGGCGTGAAGGGGTGCGATTTCATCTACACCGATATCTGGGTGTCCATGGGAGAGCCGGATGAGGTGTGGAAGGAGCGTATCGCTATGCTGAAGCCTTATCAGGTGAATGCCGAGCTTATGGCCAAGACGGGGAATCCTTCTTGCAAGTTTATGCATTGTCTGCCTTCGTATCATAATCGTGAGACTAAGGCTGGGGAGGAGGTTTTCCAGAAGTTTGGCCTGGATGGTGTGGAGGTGACGGAGGATGTGTTCGAGAGTGCGGCGAGTATCGTGTTTGACGAGGCGGAGAATCGTATGCATACGATCAAGGCCGTGATGGTGGCGACGCTCGGCCAGTAGCCTTTCGCGGTCAGGCCGTCATGCCCGACCTGATCGGGCATCTTGGCCGGGCCCGCACAGGGCTTTCCGCGTCGGGCAAAGGGCAGGTCCGTGCCGCCCGAAAAAGGGGCGTCCCGGTACCTGCATTGCCCGCCCGCTGGGCTTTGGCCCGGCCGCCCTACCTAACCGTCATGCCCGACCATCCGCGCCGTCATGCCCGACCTGATCGGGCATCCGGAACCAGAAGAACATCTAACCATTTAACCGATAACCGATGAAACGACTTTTAACCATAATACTAGCCCTGGCGTTTTCCGCCGGGGCTTTTGCGCAATGGCGAATCGACCCCGCGGACTACCGCATCTCCCGCCGCGACCTGCAGCGCGCCCGCCAGATTCTCTATTCGCAGGACGGGGCCCGCTATAGGCCCTCCGCGTCGGGCAAAGGGCAGCTTCTGGCCGACAAAAAAGGCCGGCCAGATAGCTGCATTGCCCGCCCGCTAGGCTTGGCCCCGTCCGCCAATGCTGCTGAACAACTGCAGTTTCCGAATCCGGCAGACGGCGCGCAGTGGTTTCCCGACGCCAGCCTTGGACTCTTCCTCCACTGGGGCATCCACTCCGTTCTGGGCGCCCAACCATCCTGGAACATGATAAAAGGCTACAAATGGGGCGGCGATTATCATTCGCGGGAGGATTATTACGCCCAGGCCCGCAACTTCGCCCCTGCTGACTCCGCCTTCTTCGAACGATATCTCAGCGCAGCCCGGTCCGCCGGATTCCGCTACGCCGTGCTGACCACCCGCCATCACGACGGATATGCTCTCTGGCCCTCGCGCTACGGCATCGGCGTCAAACAATACATGGGCGGCCGCGACCTGGTCCGGGAATACGTCGATGCCTGCCGGAAAACCGGCCTGCGCGTCGGCCTCTACTTCTCTCCCCGCGACTGGCATTATCCCGGCGACAGGCCCGATTCCGAATGGGATGTGGCCACCTGGGGCCGTCGGGGGCCGGTGACGGATTCGCTGGCCAACCGCCGCGAGTTCGAACGCTTCTTCGCCTACGTCCTCGCGCAGCTCGAAGAACTCCTCACCAACTACGGCCGCATCGACATCCTCTGGCTCGACGGGATGGGCTGGTACGGCATCCCCGAATCCGACCTCTGCACCGAGCGCGTCTATGCCTGGATCCGATCCCTCCAGCCCGACATAGTCATCAACGACCGCTGGGCCAACATCGTCAACCCCGACAATCCGTCCGGAACCTCGATGCGGGTGGGGGATTTCACCACGCCCTTCGAATGCATCACCCCGACCTACGTCCCCTCCGAATGGTGGGAACACTGCCATATCTGGACCGACAAGGGCGGGGGATGGGGGTACAACACCCGCGGCGCGTTCCGTCCGCTGAGCTGGTTCCTGGAGGAATTCGTGGCCTCGCGCTCGCTGGGCGGCAACTTCCTCGCCAACGTCGGCCCGTCTCCCTCGGGGGATATGCATCCGAATTTCTATCGGGAGATCGCTGCGTTGCGGGAGTGGATGGCCTGGGGGGAGGAGTCGCTGCTGGGTGCCGGCCCTACCCCCGGCGCCGAACTCGCTAACGTGCCGCTGACGACGCGGCCTGCCCCGTGCGCTGCCCCGCACGACTGTCATGCCGCTTCGTGCGACTGTCGTGCCCTCTCGTGCGACTGTCGTGCCGCTTCGTGCGACTGTCATGCCCGACCCGATCGGGCATCCATCTGGTACGCCCACGTACTCGGCCGGCACCGCGGGCAGGTATCCATCCGCACCCGCCGCGCCCCCCACTCCGTCACCCTCCTCCGCACCCGCGAACCCGTCCCCTACATCTACCGCGACGGATTCCTGGTGTTTAGCCTGCCCGATGAACTTCGCGGCGTGGTGGATGACGTTGTAAAAATCACCTTCAGCCCCAACCCCACCGAACTCGACCCCCTCCGCGACACCGCCCGCATCCGCCGCAAAAAACTCATCTGCTTCGACCTCGACGCCACCCTGACCGAACACCGCCAGCCGCTCGAACCCGCCGCGCGCGAACTCCTCGACCGACTGCGCGGGCGCGGGTACGACCTCGTGATGGTCGGCGCCGGCAACTGCCCGCGCATCTACCGGCAGATGGGCGGGTATCCGATTCCGATCGTGGGGAACTACGGGATGCAGGAGAGCGCCATCGTGGACGGCGAGTTCCGGATCGTGCGGGAAGATACGGCCCCGGCAGATACGGCCTTTTTCGGGAAGTGGTGCCGGTATTTCCGGGAGAAGTACGGATACACTTCGTACACCGGGGATCCGGTAGAATTCCACGCCAGCGGGATGGTCACCTTCGCGCTGCTGGGGACATCCGCCCGGAAAGAAGATAAACTGCGCTTCGACCCTACCAAAGAGCGCCGGCGTGCGATGTATCCGGAGGTGCTTCAGGTATTTAAGGATTACGCCTGCTACATCGGGGGATCGACCTCGTTCGACTTCACGCCCCGGCAGTACAATAAGTTCGACGCGACCCTGCGCTACGCCCACGAGCACGGGTACAGCCTTTCCGATTGCCTTTTTGTCGGAGATGACCTCTCCGACGGCGGCGGCGATTCCCACGTCCGCCTCTACGGCATGGACTACATCTGGATCCACGACTACCGCACCACCCCTCAGTTGCTGAGGTTTATGTGGGAGTAGGGGCCGGGCACTTAAGTCATTGATTCATAGCATTATCCTGAAAACAAATCGGTCGATTTCGCCGATTTGTTTTCAGGATATCGTTGATACACAGCCACTTGACTGCCCGGCCCCAAATCCCTTATTGTCATTCCGAGCGAGCGCAGCGAGCCGAGGAATCTGGTCGCTGGGCTA
>JAEEGK010019159.1_pt1 | contig 14707 bp, 16 predicted proteins | sample 8958771 | NCBI WGS metagenome assembly JAEEGK01 (sample SAMN16246547, study PRJNA631951) | gut metagenome | biome: gut microbiome; feature: rumen; material: SC-attached | host: Bos | place: Iran: Karaj | collected 2018-10
GGTAAGCTGGAAATCAAGCTCCATAACATGCCTTCCGATCAGGATATCAAAATACCTCTCGAGTCTGGTGCTGTACCTGTTGATGTAATTGGTACAAAGATCGTTAAGAAACTGGAAAACCGCTTCCAGGCCGATAAGCAGTGCTGCCAGGGTTATAAGCCTGTGTACATCTCTGCCGCCGACGATCTCATCAACGATAAGAGGTGATATGAAGAGCGCAATAAAAGGCATTCCCGTCGTAACGAGCATTCTTATGACTTTCAGTACAAAAAAGAACGGATACTTCTTAGCCGCTGTTTTGAACAATACTTTTATAACTGAAGTAATCTTATGCATTTTCGCTCACCCCACTTTCTTCGTCCATAGGGTTTTCGCGATAATACTGTGCCTGAGTATTGAACATACCTGCGTATTTACCGTCCGCAGCCATCAGTTCCTCATGACTGCCGTATTCAAGCAGACGACCTTCTTCAAACATTGCGATGCGATCACAGAACCTGGTAGATGCAAGTCTGTGGGAAATATAGACCGCAGATTTATCTCCGATCATTTCGTCAAATCTTTCATACAGCGCCTGCTCTGCTATTGCATCAAGTGCAGATGTGGGCTCGTCAAGTACTACTATCTTCGCACCTTTATACAGCGCCTTAGCAAGTGCAAGCTTCTGCTTCTCACCACCGGAAAGATCCACACCGTCATCTTCAACTATCTTGGTTAGCGGAGTCTCAATGCCTTTTGCCAAAGAAGCAACCTTTTCATCAAGGCCTGCTTCAGATGCACATCTGAGTGCTTTATCCCGATCAAGTTCATTTGCTCTGAGCATTGCAATATTCTCAGACATCAGGAAAGCAAATATCTCAACATTTTGGAAAACAGGTGCGAAAAGCTTGTAATAATCCGCACGTTTGAACTTTCTGATATCAGTACCGTTTAATGTAATGTAACCTTCCGTAGGATCGTAAAGTCTCAGAAGGAGTTTGATCATCGTTGTCTTACCTGCACCGTTCAAACCGACAACCGCCAGCTTCTCGCCGGGACGGATCTTCAGATTAAGATGCGAAAGAGCATCTTTTTCAGATTTCAGGTATCTGTAACTTACATCAACAAACTCTATCTCATAGGAATCCGTGTCGGGAAGAGGGATGCAGTCCTTCTCCTCATCCTCGATATCGAGATCTATGAACGAACGGAAATCGTCGGTTTGAAGACTTGTTTTCTTATAGTCTCCGAACTTCTGCAAAAGCATCGTCAAAGCTCCGGAGAAAGCAAACGAAAAAGTAAGGAACATCGTAAAATCACCGGCTGACATTCCCTTATTAAGAACCGAGACAAAAAGAACAGCATAAACAAGCACTTTAATAACCGTACCCGTCACTACCGATACGAAATTGTAACGAAGCCAGAGTCTGTGATGAAGATCATTCTTTTCAATAAAGACCTTGTTGACCTTATCAAACTTAGCGGTCAGATAATCGGATAAGTTAAAGAGTCTGATGTCCTTGGCAAAATCAAAATCCTGGGTGATCCTTTCCATGTAATGACGGCTTCTCCAGGAACCTGACAGTTTATCCCAAACCTGTTCCTTATCTGTCTTGATAACATGCCTGAAATATATAAACTGAACCACGGTAAGAATTATCATTGCTATGATAAGCCTGGGGTCCAGAACCGTAACGGCAACAAATGTAACGATAACGGTAAGTGCGTTCTGAGCAAGCTGATCGATCAAGTGCATCATCCCCTCGACACCGCTGTTGTTGTCACCGACCGCCTGACTTGCGCGCTCCGCAACATCCAAAACATCCGGTCTTTCAAGGAGCTCATACTTAAGACTCAGAACCTTGGTAATGCGCTCGGTTATCATGTGCATACGCACGTTAATGTACCGATACCATGTTTTGGAATCGGATATGGTCGAGCACAAATTAATAAATGCCGCAATGACACCCGCGATCAGAATGAGCTTTATAAGTTCACTCTCACCGGAAGTACCACTGTCAGCCTGAATGATATCTATTACGTATTTACCGAAAATTCCCATGAAATAGGGAGCGATCGATCGGGCCACAAAACCCAGAACCATCAGAAACAGTACAGAAGGCTGATATTCAGCCATTTTACGAATGGTATAGCACGTGTTGCTCCACATGCCATATTCCTTGTGCAAAGGGTTGTCTTTGCTCTCCTTAAAGTCCGCCATTAGTTATACTCCCAGATACAAATCCACCCCCTTAACGAACATATTATCATGAATGAAGCGTACCTGAAAGTAAACCAAGGGTATAAATTCATTAATTTTCTATTTTTTTCTTATCGAACGCCGGTCAGATCCTTGATCACTTCTCCTGCGATGATAAGACCTGCAACGGAAGGAACAAAGGCAGTGCTGCCGGGAATGCTTCTACGCTTGGTTTCAACACTTTCATCCGGAGTCTGACCTGAACTGACGGGCTTCTCCTCCGAATAGACTACTTTAAGCTTTTTGATGCCTCGTTTTTTCAGCTCACGGCGCATGACCTTAGCAAGAGGATCCATGTTTGTCTTGTAGATATCTGCAACACGAAACATGGTAGGATCGAGTTTATTTCCCGCCCCCATTGAACTCATGATCGGAACCCCTGCATCACGGCACTGCATGACCAGTTCGATCTTTGCCGTGACGGTATCTATCGCATCAACAACATAATCATATTTATCAAAAGGAAAATCCGATGCATTTTCCGGAAGGAAAAAGCAATTATATGTGTTTACCACTGCATCCGGATTGATATCCAGAATGCGCTCTTTCATAACTTCTGTCTTATATCTCCCCACAGTCTTTGTGGTTGCAATGATCTGGCGGTTAATATTGGACATGCATACTTTATCGTCATCAATAAGATCAAGTGTACCCACACCGCTTCGTGCGAGTGCTTCGCATACATATCCGCCGACACCGCCGATACCGAATACAGCTACGCGGCATTCGGAAAGGTGTTCTACGGCATCTTTTCCCAATAATATTTCCGTTCTCGAAAACTGTTCTGACATATATTCCTCTATTTATTCTTAAGTCATAATTCCTTGATAAAAAAACGGTTCATTGTGGCATGAACTATTCCGGCGGGCTTTTCTATCTCACTATATCCGGTTTTCTCGTAAACATGGATTGCAATAGGGAGATTATCATGGGTTTCCAGATACATGCGCTTATATCCAAGTCCCCTTGCCTTATCTTCGATCATGGAAACGAGCTTATAACTCAATCCCATTCCCTTAGCAGATTCCTTAATATAAAGCTTCTGAAGTTCACAGCAATCCTCAAAAAGATCGATCTCGGCAAGACCTATGCCGCCGATAACATCTTCATTATCATCCGTTGCAACATAGTAATAACGTTTATCCGGATCCGCAAGATAATATTCACTCAGATGATTCAGATTATCATCGAAATATGCCGTACCCGGAATATTCAGAGAATACTTCTTCAGGTTTGTCCTGATCATATCCGCAAGTGCAGCGTCATATTCAGGTTTTATTAAAGATATCTTCATTTATCACTTGCCTCAGCCGAGTTGATCCACACCTCGTTCTCTGTAAACTTTCGGTGACAGTTTATCTTGGTTTCAAATATACAAAAAGGGAGGCATAACTGCCACCCTTTAAGTATAATCGCCTGTAACATCCGCGTCTATTTTTTCTTACGCCTTATTTTTAATGGCTTTCAGCTTTTGTTTGTCCTCATACATTGCTTTATCGGCTCGCTCAAATATATCATTAACAAAGCTGTCGTTCTCGGGATCGTATTCGGACATTCCGGCGGCAAGTACCACTCCGTTGCCGGTCTTATTGTTCTCAATGGAATGAGCATGCAGCTTTTCCATCAGCTCATGTCTTGAAACGTAATCACTTCCGCGAAGGAATACTACAAACTCATCACCGCCGACTCTGAATACCGGGCTGTGTACGAAAATATCACAAAGAAGACGGGCTGAAGATTTGATATACTCATCTCCTGCTGCATGTCCCAATGTATCATTTATTGTCTTCAGGTTGTTGGCATCGCATACGATCAATCCAAACTCCAGATAATCAAGACAATTATCAATATTTCCCTGAACCGAAGCTTCCAACTCCTTGTAGGCAGTCTTATTCTTGATACCTGTCAGTTCATCTCGTCTTGCCAGTTCTTTTTCCGACCTGAGTGCGCTGAGCTGCTGATGCTCTCTCTGAACCTCAGCATCTATATCCTCGACACCGATGATGATATGCGAGCCATCACTGGATTTTCTGGCGGTCATTCTGGTAAAACGAGTTTTTTCTTCTACCTTGATTCGGTAATCAAGACAATAGTCTTTGTGAATCTCAAGTGCGGAGATCATTTTATCCCTATTCATAAACTCTTTAACAAGTTCTAAATCCTGTTCATATATGACGTTAGGAATATTGTTAAAAGAATCCTCGAAGAAATCCTCTCCTGATTTGCCGATCTGCAAATTGCCATAGATATTATTAACCACATAACCGGTATAAGAAGAAGCCTCTACATCCACATAATAAATTACGTCGTAATTGGATGCCAAACTCTCAGCAATCTGGCTGAATGTGACGGTCTTCTTCTGGTTTTCTTTCCGGGCCCTTTCTGCGTTAAGTTCATCCTGAATATCTTTTTCATAGAAGATCAGATACGGTCTGTCCTGTTCACGCATCACCGTGAACAGGAAGAATCTGGGCTCATCCTCTACCATTACTCTGTATTTGAATGAAAAAGAACGTTTGCCTTCGACATTCTTCAGCATTGTTTCTTTATCATAAAAAACCTTTGCATATCCACGGTCCTCCGGATATACACACCCGTCAATACTATCCAGAGCCTCCTTAAAGAAATCCTTTCCCAAAGACGTTGCCTTTATGGACATATACTTCTGACTCTTTGAAAAAGACAGGTATTCTCCCGTATCAATATCTATGTAGAATATGGCCTCATAATCTTCAGCCATTACGGATGCAATATGATCATGGATTTCCTTTTGCTTCTTCTCTCCCGACTTGATATAGGAATGAACAACGCATACTCCGATCATAAGTCCCATTGCATATGAGGGGAGAAAAGCAAACATGATCTGGAATATCAAGAACACACACAGAACTATGCTTGTTACCGCAACGGCCTGATATCTGATTTTTTCGCGTCCGATACTTTTATGGGCAACGTACATCATATAAACGGAAACAACCGTATAAAATGCGATCTGAAGGATAAAAGAGATATTTCGTCCCGTTTCTCCGACATACTCATGTGCTTCATTATATGAGAACATGAAATGATAGAAGCGATTGAGTATCAGGCATATGACTCCGATCACGAACATTGCCCATACCCCAATAAGCAATGCCTTGGTACGGCGATTGCCCTTGTCGAGATATGCAGCTATGTACCGTGCCCATGTCAACATGGTCAGGAGCATAAATAAGAAATAAAAGACAGTAAGAGAATATATTATAGGGAAAAGTTGCGGAATATCATGGTGCTCATACAAAAGGCCCCATGTCATATCCACTATAAAGTAACATGATGCAGAAAGAATAAAGTAATTATAGAGTGCGGGTACACGCTTACCCGAATCCTGCTTTCTGACTCGGAATCCATATTTCTTGAGCGATTCCCAGTTTAAGATCAGATTTATAATCAATAGAGATGCCGGAACCATTGAGTATAACATCGTATAAATCCCCCTAGACGTTTTCTTTCAAAAAAGAAACACATACCCAATTTATAACGTATATTATACCACGAAAATGTGATGTCGATTAATTTTTTGCGGGGTTAACATAGCGATTTCTGTGTTTGGTTCCCTTACCGTACTGGATGGCTTTAACGGGACATCTGTTAATGCAGGAACTGCATTTGCAGCAGCTCTCCTTGGTCCATACGGGCTTGTTATTTTCCAGTTTTATCACCTGCTGGGGGCAGTTTCTCTCACATAGCCCGCAACCGGTGCAGGTATCCTCGGCATAGAACTTCTTTGTACCCGAACACATCTTGTATCCCAGGTTCATCAGATTGGAAATTGCCGTGCTGTTACCGATCGAGGTCGTCTTCTTTTCCATGAGATCGGATCTTACGGACTCGATCACTTTATCGGCCCGGGAAATCGTATCTCCGGCCTTTTCGGTACCCGGTATCTGATAAAACAGCATAGAGTTGTCCGGCATCAGGATTTCCTTGAAATATGACAGTTCAATACCTTTCTCAGCCAATAACTTCTTCAAAACAGATGAAGCCTGACCGGTTCCGCCACCACAGGTGATCACGCTGTATACATATCCGACATTTCCAATCTCCGCTTTTTCTATAAACTCCCTGACAATAGAAGGAACGGTATAAAAATAGACCGGGAATACAAATCCCAGATTTTCATCTTTTTCGAGCTCTATGCTGAAATCATTTTGCTTCATGCAGTCTGCGATTGAAACCAGTCTCTCGCTTTCTGACAACAGCTTTTTGGCTACATACAGAGAATTACCTGTACCCGAAAAGTATATGATCATAGCAGCTTCCTCCTGCTTTTATTTTTTTCTTGTCGTCCTGTCGACCTCATATGCAACATACTCATGATCAAATTCATATCCGAGTTTCTCTGCCAGATGAACTGAAACTGTGTTTTGTGCATCCCAGCTGGGATACAGATTCTCATCAAGACATTTGAGTATCAGAGCGGCACACGCAATCGTTGCCAAGTTTTTCTTTCTTTCATCAGAAGCGGTATCTACTTCAATCTCTATTCCTTCATTGTAGCGGGTATATGAAGATGCCCCTGCAACTATCCTGCCATTTTTTAATATGACCATACCCCTTCCGCTCTTCAGATATGATTCCTTACTTTCAAAGGAGGAAACAAAGTCTTCAGAGAACGGCGCTTCCAGGCATTGGTCGTAAGTTTCCGAATCAATCTCACGGAGTGAATAACCTTCCGGAAGTTTATTCGAAAGACTTCTCAAGTAGTCGACATCAAACCTGGTATCTTTCTTAATAGCGTATCTTGTAACTTTCTTTGCCTCGGGATAGCACTCCTCGATCATTGCTTCCCACTCTTTATTCTGAGGAGTCATGATAACAAAACCTTCCGGTTTGTTCATAAGAAGCTCCTTGTCAGGCTTTCCTGCATAAAATGCAAAGCAACCAACATAAGCATATGCAGACACAGGATCGGAGGTATCGGTTACAAATATCTTACCCATCACCTTCTGAAGGCATGAGTAAATAAGCGTCTCCTGCCAGCCTTCAAAAAGCTTTAAAACCTTAGTTGTATCTTCCAACTCATAGATCATCTGTACTAACCTTTATGTTTGATCATTATGCATGTGACAGATCGGGGAAATATAACCTGTCACGTTCAATGGATTCAAGTTCCTTACCCTTGCAGAAAGTTCCATGGAAATACTCCTTTCCAAAACTCAAATTATTTGGTGAACGTTAAAATCCCGGAACAAAATGTCATTTTCTCAAAACCAAGGCCGGGAAATACCAATCTTAATTCATCAGCAACACAATAGATTTCATCATCATCCCATTCGTCGCAGCTTTCCTCCCTGCACTTATCCAATTCGCCCCGACTCTCAAAAGCCACATCACCGATAAGAATCCTGCCGCCTTCATTTAAATGATCAAGCAGTTCTTTCAGCAGCACTACCTTTTGGGCATCATTTAAGTGATGAATGGAATAAGTTGCAACTATAAAATCATAGGACTTTTTTTTCAAGTCTTCTGCCAATCCATTCGCTAGATCTCGCTGATAAAGATGAGCCTCCGGCATCTTTTCGGAAGCCAGTTCAATCATCCGCGAAGAAAAATCCTGTCCGTAAATATCGCATCCGTTTTCATAAAGTTTTGTTGCCAGAGTGGCTGTTCCAAAGCCTAAATCAAGTACGGACGAACCCGGCTTTTTCATTATTACTCTATATATACTGCCCAAGATATTTTTGTAGCCTGCAAACGGATAAGTATTATCTTCATCCGACAAACCGACTGCCTTGTCATACTCATCCGCCCATAAATCAAATCCTTTATTGTCTAACATATTTACCTCAAAACATAATCAGTTCTTATGAGCAATTGCCGTGAATTCACCCGGAAGTTTCTCATCCTCCCAAGCAGGATGTTCATCAAATCTTTCAAGAGTAAATCCGGCACCTATTATTCCGTTAATAATCTCACTTATCGTATACTTCCTGTATTTACATTTAGGAATCTGTTTGCGTATTTCGTCATCGTAGAAACGGGCATGTGCCATTTCACCTTCAAACACTTCCGAGTAAAAGTAACCCGGAGTGGGCTGTCCGAATTTCAGAATATCCGATATCTTGGTAAACGGATGGAAATCGCTGCAGATCAGCTTTCCGCCTTTCTTCAGAAGCCCGAACATAATGCTCATGAATTCATTGATATCATGAAAGTAATGAAGAATTCCTCCCTCCATGAATACAACGTCAAAAGCCCCGGCATACTTATCCATATCGATCTTTAAAATATCACACACTTCAAAGTTAATGTTTACTCCCGCAGCCTCAGCCGTTTCAATCGCATATCTTTTATTGTCTTCTGAAATATCAAAGACGGTTACATCCGATCCGAGTAATGCCAGAGGAATGGCTTTCTTTCCGCAAGATCCGCAGATATTTGCAACCTTCACACCTTCGAACTTATCAAAGTATCCGGCATACTGTTTAAGCATTCTCTTAGGATCTTCTTTATCCTTCGCAGCTCTTTCCTCGGGTGTTCCCGAAGTTCTGACCCAGAAATTATACGCATCAAACTCCCAGGCCTTTTTATGCTGCTGACTATAATCTGTCATAAGAATATTCCTTTCCAAAGTAACAATTGACCGAGCTGAAAACAGCTCGGTCAATTTAATCATTCCGGATCGATACCAATTGTATGAAGCAGTTTCATACCCATATTATATACCATTTTACAAGCTTCTTCCTTAGGAAGTCTGTAACTGTCGTACATCATCATAACAGCAAGACCGTGAGTGTAGATTACGATATCATTAACGGTTTCTGTGATGATCTTGAGCTTGATGTCATATTCTGCAGCAAGCAGCTTTGCCGCTCCAGCATCAAATTGCAATGAAAAGATACTTCCTCCATCATTTACGGGTTCACCGATCGTATCCATCGGATCATCAACACTGGTGAAACGAAATACATTCGGGTGATCACAGGCTGCTGAAATATAATACACACCGGAAGCAAAGAAAGCATCGATTGCTTTTTTACCTGCCATTTGTGCGGGAAGACCTTCAAAGAGTTTTGCCCCGGCATACATAAACAGTTCTTTTTTCAGATCCGTCATACTGCCGAACTGCCAGGATACCGGCTGGGTTGAACAACCGAGTTTTGCTGCGATTGCCTTGATCCCGACTGCTCCGATTCCGGACTCTTCAAGTATTTCATATGCTGCCTGAAGGATCATCTCTTTTGTGATCCTGGTTTTTCTACCCATAAGGTGCTCCTGATTTATGAATATGGTTTATAATCCAGCGGCTTGTCACATCCTAAACTTGCTGCCATCTGACTAAATCCTTTTTTAGCCAGAGACTTAAACATAAAACCGACCAGAAAGCGAACATAGGCAGGGAAGATCTCCGGTCCCGTAAACTTCTTGCATGCATCGGATTTAAAATCTCCGTTTGCAGCATACTCACGTCCCATGTCCTTATAGGGACCTGTTGTTTTATCCCTCTGTTCTTCGTTAAAGAATCGGATACTGAAGTTGTTACCCTTTACCAAGGTTCCCATATATTCGCATCCGAGTTTGCCGGCCAGCATCTCCAGATATGCCTCTCCGCAACGAAGCTGAATACCTTCCGCAAAACCGCTCTGCAAAATGAATGCCATCTTCGATCCGTCAGTTTTAGGTGTAAGAGTTTCTAAGAACTCCATCAAAAGTCCGGGAATGCATTCAACATATAAAGGCAATGCGATCAAAATATTCGTATTCTCATTATACGCCTGACGGATCTTATCCCAAGAATCTTTATCTGATACTTCATATTGTTCGAAGGTAGTGCCGTTTTCACACATTCCTTCCGTAAATTTCTCAAGGATCTTGTCCGTGTTACTGTATTTTTTTACCCTGGGACTTCCATTTATGATCAGCACATGCATGATACTGCCTCCTTTATGTTGTCTCTTCCAAACACACCGAGTGACTTACGTTCAAAATTCAGAGCCGCTCTTTCGTTCCAACGCTCCAGGAATTCTTTTTCCCCATCCCCGAAATAGATAAGTCCTAGATCAGGAAGTGTCTCATATCTCGGAACGTGCCTCATCTGATCTCCGACAAACCTGAGATACATCGTTGCAATAGGAAGGATCCTGTCATAGATATTCTTCCCTTTATGGTCGATGAATCCGAGTGCCGTGTTTGAAATGACCCACATCTGGTCAGCATGGATGATCTTTTTGAGAATTATCTCATAATCATCCTTAATGGTACATTCTCCGGGCGTTTTAAGCCAGCAATAATTACATCCTATACAATGGCTGATATTCATGCTCCCGGCCTCGATGATCTCAACATCCGAAGCATTGCCTGCCAGACTATCTTTAAGCTCGTCCGTTACGGAAGTATCTGTGGTGGTATTTATTATCAATATCATATCTGTCGGATTCCCCTTTCAGTTATTTGCAAAAATATAATATAAATTAGTTTATATAAACACGTTTATATTATTATGAGTTCGTAATTCTGTCAAGGGATGAAATAAAAAACCTTCGGCAAAAGCCGAAGGTTTCTACTTATAAGCTTATGGTCATGAAAGCTGAAGTTTATCTTTCAAATATTCTGCAATCTCTTTTATAATCTCTTCCTCATATGCAGGCTTTAATCCAAGGCTTGCAAGTGAATCTGCATAATCCATGCTTGAGCCGATCCGACCGAGCTTCTTAAAAAGCTCTGCTCCTCTTACCTTGTCTTTTTTGAACTCGCTCGCAAGATAAAATGCGGAAAGGTCGCACAAAGAATAAGTAATAAGATAGCGAGGAAATGCGAATACTTTAGCATTCATGCATAATGCACAGCCCTTTTCCCTAAGTTCAGGATTAACATACTCAATTCCGGGATTGTATAAGTCACAAAGTTCATTATATTTCTTGATCCAATCCTGAATGTCTGCTTCGGGATTATTGTAAATATATGTCTCAAATTCATGGAACATACAATAATTTCCGATCTCGTTCAGAAAACCGGTAATATGTCCCAGAATATACTTCTGAGCATCATCTCCGAAGAACAGATCCGCATATTCGTAAGAGAATAACTCCATGGTCTTGGAAGGAACTTCCGATATATCCTGAACCTGGCCATATAACTCCATCAGATCAAATCTTTTCATGGTAAGCCATTCTTGCAGAGCATGCCCATTTTCATGAAGGAAGGTAGATACGCTCTGTGCATCATCCTGGAAATTGCCGAATACAAAAGGAATCCTCTGATCGTAGATTTCTGTGGCAAATCCCATTCCGGTTACTTTGGTATCGGATAACTCAATATCAAAGTAATTGTTCTCGTTCATCATGCGATAAACTTCACCAAACTCGGGTGATATGTCATCGAACATTTTCTGAGCCTGCTCGCGAACAAATTTAGCATCTCCCTTAGGCTTAGCATTTCCGTCCGGGAAGAATATTCCGTTGTCATCACTTGTAAGAACATCTACTCCGAGTCTTTTTCTGATTTCCTCATTGTTCTTGGCTGTAAGAGGAAGAATGTACTTCTTTACATTTTCGCAAAACTGAGCAAGCTCTTTTTCGCCATATGAAAATCTCTTCATACGGACATTTACATAGTCCAGATAATTATCAAAACCATTAGCTTTTGCAAGCTTATCACGTGCAATTACAGCTTTTTTGAGGAACTCGCAGATCTTTTCCGCTTCGTCAGCATAGCCTTTTTTACGAGCATATCTGGCACGCCTGCGGACATCGGCATCATCGGAATTGGCAATAATTCCGAGACGGGATTCCGATATCTTTTCACCATCAAAATCAAACTCCATCTCCGTGACAAATTTATGACTCTCAACCAATGCGCCCTGCTCTTCTGCAACAAACTCCTCGCCTCCTGCATAGAGAGAAGCCATCTTCATCTCTGCTTCAAGCATGAATGATCCATATCTTTCCTCAAACGCCTTTCTATATGAGCTGTTTGCGATTGCTTTGAACAAAGGAGAACTGTCAAAGCTTTCACTCTGAGGAACGCAATAGTTGAATTCTCTGGCATAAGACTCATTGGTACCATCCAGGTAATATCTGATAAATGCCAGACTGGACATAGTTTCTACATGTTCTTTTTCTTTGTTGAATTCCAGGATCGCATCCGTGATTTCTTTATCATCGGAAGAATTATTAACCACATCTATGGTTTCCTGTAATTTGACCTTCAATTTCTCATAATCAGGTCTTTCATATTTAATGTCATTAAATCTGATCATATATATCTCCTACTTTTTTCTTTCTGCCCATTCCAATATTATGTCTTTATCGTATCTGTTCAAGTTATCCGGCAGATCGAATTTCTTAAAGAATCGATGTTCAACGACTTCATCGGGATCATTTATCATTTCACCCATAAATTCTCTTGTGATAAAAACAATACCGGGTCCGAAACAAATATCACCATTGGGGTATTCTATAATACGGTCTCTCCCCGAGTAAAGGTTAAATACTTCAAGTTTTCCCAAAGTAAGACCCGATTCTTCAAAAGTCTCACGTCTTACCGCTTCCTCGAACGTTTCTCCCATTTCCATCGAACCGCCGATGATGGCCCAGCATCCGTTATCCCGTCTTTTCTGCAGTAAGATTTCACCATCTTCATTCTCGATGATCACACCGCAGGCACAGGTCATTACAGGAGCATGTCCGACATGCTTTCGCATCTCCTTGATATATCCGCCATTTTTATAAATTTCTATATAATCATCTATCTTCATAAGTACATAATGAAGCATCCCCTAGGGGCAGAGTCAAAGGGTACTCTATCTGTTTAGTTTGAGACACCCGCTAATTCTTTCGTTGATTTCCGGCCATTCCCCAATTTTCGTTCGCAGGTTCATTAATGATGATAAATACATCCGTCGCCGGAATAGATAATTCTCTGACTATATTGCCGGTAACTGTTTCTATTACAGCTTTCTTCTGTTCCCGGGTTCTTCCCGGAAACATTGTGATCTCGATGATCATAAAAGCATCAGTCTTTCCGGAAGGTATTTCAAAATCCTCTTTGGGAATCTCCACTATACGCTGGAATCTGTCCCAGTCTTCTATTCCGATAGATTCAATCAATCCCGAATGAATGCAGTCAAAAAGTGTTTTCTTATATTCAGGGGACTTCCCCTTTATCATATCGACTCTTATAAGCGGCATAGCTGTCCTCCAAACATAAATTTATACTCACGTATATGTTGAATTATGACTTTTCTATCATGTAATACGTCAGATCACGCTCTTTGCCAAGATACTCAAACTCTTTCTCAGAAAAATGATCATACTTCATTCCACATTTTTCCATGATTTTTCTGGATGAATCATTACCTGTAAAATATGATGCATATACTTTATTAAGTCCAAGATCCTCAAAGCAATATTCCAAAAATCTTTTGACCGCTTCGGTTCCATATCCGCAATTCCAATAATCGGAACCGATTCCATATCCGATTTCGCAAGCATTATCCTTTACATCAAAATACAATATGATTCCTATCAACCTGCCTGTTTCTTTAAGACGAATAGCAAACATATTGTCCATAGTCAGATATGGAGCAAAATCAAACTCTTCAAACTTTTCTACATATTTGCATACAAATGTCTCAAGTACGCGCTTGTTATTGGAGAGATTATTAAAATAATCCTCTTTATCGCTCTCGGTAATACGATTTATTTCAAGTCTGTCTGTTGTCATGTTATTTAACTCGTTTTGAAAAATGCAGTTCCCAATCATCTGCTGTTGCTATTCTTACCATCTTTTCACCTTACCGGCTATAAACGAAGCATCCAACGATATTAGCAATAATCAGGATATGTAATACGATATGATATAAATCCGGGATCAGTCTCGTATTACTGACAGGAAATATTCGCACTGTGCCTTCGAAGCACTGATTATACCCCTCTAATTTTTCCGGGCTAGCCCCAAAGATAGTGTAATACCAATGACAAAAGAACTGCACGACCATCCAAAACATCAATACAGAAAGCAAAACCCATCTGCCATAACCATGGAGCAGATAAAACACTCCTATTCCTGCAGAATACATACATAACATTATGAATTCCGCACTTTTCACGCCCATTCCTTCTACCAATAGAATCCTTCCGAATTTCCAGGTGATAACGCATCCCAAAAACCAAATCCAAAGGATCAATTGAAGAATAGATATTATAAAATTAATGAACATATATTTTCCTAACCTTAACAGAGATGTGTTTTATCATTTAGCCTTTAAAACATATCCTTGAAGTTTCAGCATTTTTCCGGAATCGGTTGTAGTTTCTTCTAATCCCTGTTTAAGAATTTCAAACTGATTCTCCAGTTTATGTAAAAGTTTTGTACTTCCCTCATTACGTATATCTGCTTCATAGAAAAAGGTTCTTTTATGATAATTCATACATGCATGATCAAGAACTGCTTTTAACGCTTCATAAGCATATCCCTTTTTCTGTT
>JAEEGK010019161.1_pt1 | contig 14706 bp, 9 predicted proteins | sample 8958771 | NCBI WGS metagenome assembly JAEEGK01 (sample SAMN16246547, study PRJNA631951) | gut metagenome | biome: gut microbiome; feature: rumen; material: SC-attached | host: Bos | place: Iran: Karaj | collected 2018-10
ATCCTTATGGGTGACGTCGAGGCATACGTGGTCGATACCGTGGATCTTCATCTCCTTGTCGATGGCACGGGCGACGATGTCACGGGGTGCCAGCGAGAGACGCTCGTCGTATTTCTGCATGAACTCCTCGCCGTTGGGCAGTTTGAGGATGCCGCCATAGCCGCGCATGGCCTCAGTGATGAGGTAGGCGGGGTGCGTCTCGTTGGGATTGTGGAGCACTGTCGGGTGGAACTGCACGAACTCCATGTCCTGTACCGTTCCCTTGGCGCGATAGACCATCGCGATGCCGTCGCCAGTGGCGATGACGGGGTTCGAGGTGGTCAGATAGACGGCCCCGCAGCCACCCGTACACATGACGGTGACCTTCGCCAGATAGGTGTCCACCTTCTGCGTCTTGGGATTGAGCACGTAGGCACCGTAGCACTGGATGTAAGGCGAGCGGCGGGTGACCCGCACGCCGAGGTGGTGCTGGGTGATGATCTCCACGGCGAAGTGGTTTTCCATGATGTCGATGTTGGGATCGCTTTTCACGGCTTCCATCAGTCCGCGCTGGATCTCGGCGCCCGTGTCATCGGCATGGTGGAGGATGCGGAACTCGGAGTGTCCGCCCTCACGGTGCAGGTCGAAGGTGCCGTCGTCCTTCTTGTCGAAGTTCACGCCCCACTTCACAAGTTCCTGTATCTGCTCGGGTGCCATGCGTACCACCTGCTCCACGGCCTTGCGATCGGAGATATAGTCGCCGGCGATGATGGTGTCGGCGATGTGCTTGTCGAAGGTGTCCACCTTCATGTTCGTCACTGAGGCGACACCGCCCTGTGCGAACGAGGTGTTGGCCTCGTCGAGGGACGTCTTGCAGATCATACACACCTTGCCCTTGTTGGCCTTCGCCACCTTCAGGGCGTAACTCATACCTGCCACACCGGCACCGATCACTAAGAAGTCGTATTTGTATACCATACTTGACATTTTTTGTTATTCTGCTGCAAAGATAGGCATTTTTATTCACAAAGGACACAAAGGACACTAAAAAAATGATAAATTTCGTGTGCTTTGTGTCCTTTGTGTTCAATTTTTTATTAACTTTGCAGCAGAACCAAGACATAAGACGACATGAAAAGACTAGGACTCATACTATTGATACTGGCTCCGTTGGCGATGATGGCCCAGCAGGTGGTGGTCAGTGGAGTGGTGGTTGACCAGAAGACTGGCAACCCCTTGCGGCAGGTGAGTGTATCCGTTGGCCGCATATCCGTGGTGACGAACGAAGACGGTGACTTCACGCTGAAGTTGAACGAGACACCTTCTGCTGTGAATATCTCCCATCTGGGATATAAGACCCAGCGCCTGACGCTGAAGGACGGCAAGACGGAAGGTCTGCGCATCCGTCTGGAGCCGACGACGATACAGTTGCGCGAGATCGTTGTCCGTAACTATAATCCCCGTGAGTTGGTGGATATCGCCATCGACAAGATACCGGAGAATTACAGCAAGGTGCCCGAGTTGCTGAAGGGCTTCTATCGTGAGACGGCGATGAAGCGCAAGCACTATATCTACGTGGCCGAGGGTGTGGAGGATATGTACAAGACGCCCTACAACCGTGGTACGGCGCGCGACCGTGTGGCCATCGTCAAAGGGCGTCGGCTGCTCAGCCAGAAAGCGGGCGACACGCTGGGCATCAAGGTGGCAGGCGGCCCTGTGCAGGCGGTGATGATGGATCTGGTGAAGAACCGTGACTTCCTGCTGAACAAGGAAGACCTCGACAATTACCACTTCTCGATGGGTGTGCCCGAATATATTAACGACCGCCAGCAGTATGTGGTGCAGATGGAGCCGTTTGTCGTCACGGAATACGCGCTCTACCACGGCAAGTTGTATATCGATGCCGAGCGGCTGGCATTCACCCGCATCGAACTCGACCTCGATATGCGCGACAAGGACAAGGCTACGCAGACGATGCTCGTGAAGAAGCCCTTCGGTGTCAGGTTCAAGCCGCGTGAACTGTCTACCGTCGTGGACTACCGCTATGAAGACGGAGTGACGCGTATCAGTTATCTGCGTAACATCTTCCGCTTCAACTGCGACTGGAAACGGAAACTGTTCTCGACATCGTTCACGGCAACGTGCGAGATGGCCGTCACCGACAGTCAGTCGGATGATGTGCAGCCTATCGCCAGCCGCAGTTCATTCGATTCGCGAGAGTCGTATTACGACAAGGTGGAGTATTTCCTGGATCCTGAGTATTGGAGAAACTATAATATCATCGAACCGTCGGAGTCGCTCGACAAGGCCATCAAGAGGCTGGTGTCGAGGTACAGGAGAAACTGAGTAAAGGTAAAAAGGTAAAAAAAGTAAAAAGGTAAAAAAGTGAAAAAGATATTATTGATGACGGCACTGGCGTGGAGCCAGTGCTTTGCTATGCAGGCACAGACGTTGCCTGAGGTGTCGCTGTTGCGACAAGACACGGCCGAGGTGGTGCTGCCTTGGCCAGTAAACGTACAGACACGATTAGACAGCTTGGTAAATGACACCTTGTTCGAGCGGACACAACTCGGACTGATGGTCTATGACCTCTCTGCCGACTCCGTGCTTTATAGTTATGGTGGCAAGCAGACGTTGCGCCCCGCCTCGACGATGAAGCTGTTGACATCCGTCACCGCCCTCGACCTTCTGGGCAGTGGTTATGCCTATCGTACCTATTTATATTATAAAGGTAAGATCGTCCAGGGTGTGCTCTCGGGTGATGTGTGGCTCGTAGGAGGCATGGATCCGCTCTTCGACGAGACGGATATGCATGTCTTTGCCGAGACGCTCCATCGGGTAGGGGTGGACACCATCCGAGGCCAGATCATACAGGACGTCTCTTTCAAGGAGGAACAGCTCTTAGGCGAAGGCTGGTGCTGGGATGACGATAACCCGCCATTGACACCATTGCTCATATCTCGCAAGGATGAGTTCGCCAGTCAGTTCAAGGATGAGTTGATGAAGTGCGGCGTCTTCGTTGATGCTCCTATTTCTACAGGTCGCATGCCGAGGGATAAGGATGTGCTGCTCGTCTGTTCCCGTTCCCATCCGCTCAGCGAGGTGCTGGTGCCGATGATGAAGGAGAGCGACAATCTATATGCCGAATCGATGTTCTACCAGATTGCGGCATCCACAGGCAAGCGTCCGGCAGAGGCTGCGCATGCCCGTCAGCTGATCAAACAACTGTTGACGAGGGCTGGAGTTACTGGTGTGCAGTATCGTATCGCCGATGGCAGCGGACTGTCGTTGTATAACTACGTGACGCCGGAGCTGATGATCCGTCTGCTGCGCTATGCCTATCTGAAGCGCGACGTGATGGCTGCGCTCTATCCCGCACTTCCCGTGGCGGGTGTCGACGGCACGTTGAAGAAACGTATGACGAAGGGTTTTGCGTTTGAGAATGTGCACGCGAAGACGGGTACGGTGTCGGGCGTCTCGTCGCTGGCGGGCTATTGCAGGTCTGCAAACAATCATCTGCTGGCTTTCTGCATCATCAATCAGGGTGTGATGAAGAATGCCGACGGGCGTAATTTCCAGGACAAAGTCTGTGAGGCGATGTGTAAACCCTAAACAAAAAGAAAGAGTATGGAAAAAGTAAAGATAGATATTGAGAGCCTGATCGGTTGGATGGGACTGCCGGGGGATTATGTGCCTGCAGTGAGATATGCCATTCTGGTGGTGCTGGCGTTTATACTGGCGTGGCTGGCAGGATGGCTCTGCCGGACGTTTGTCGTGCCCGTGTTGTTGAAGATCACCAGCAAGACAGATGCGAAGTGGGACGATATCATCTTCAGCCGTCGGGTACTGCTGTCGGCCTGTCATATCATCCCAGCCATCGTCATCTGGCTGCTGTTGCCGTTGGTGTTCTTTGAATATCCGAAGGTTGAGGATATCGTCGGACGCCTTACGGCCATCTATTTCACCATTATGGCTGTGCGCACGGTCATCGTGTTCATCGACTCGTTCAAGCAGTTGGAGAGCGGCCCGCGTTCGTCGAAGCAACAGTATCTGTACAGCATCTGTGGGGTTATGAAGATCCTGATGATCTTCATCAGCGTCATCGTGGTCGTCGCCATCATCATCAACAAGAACCCGGCGACGCTCTTTGCCGGCCTGGGTGCAGCCTCGGCCATCCTTATGCTCGCCTTCCAGGACACCATCAAGGGACTGGTGGCCGGCATCCGTCTGACGTCCAACGATATGTTGCACATCGGCGACTGGATCACCGTGCCTTCGGCTGGTGCCAACGGTAAGGTGGAGGAGATCGCGCTGACGATGGTGAAGGTGCGCAATTTCGACAATACGGTCATCACGCTGAGTCCGCAGTCGCTCGTCGACGGCTCCTTCCAGAACTGGCAGGGGATGATGGAGAACGAAGGCCGCAAGCAGGTGAGGAGGGTGTATTATGACTATAGTTCGCTGAAGTCAGAGTACTCTGAGAACTCTGAAGACTCTGAGGATTCTGAGAACTCCAAAATCGCTACGACGAACATCACGCGCTTCCGCCACGACATCGAACAATGGCTTTCCCAGCACCCGAAGACCATCGACAGCCGTCCGTGTCTGGTGAAGCAGGCCGAGACACCTCAGGCTACAGGCTGTTGCCTGGAGTTCATCTTCTGGCTGAAGGCGCAGGATGCCATCACCTATGAACACGACACCAGCGACATTATGGAGTACATCTATGCCGCTGGTGCTGAGTATGGTCTGAAGATCTTCCAACCCACCGCTTTCCCCTCCTGAGTAGGAGGGGTCAGGGGTGGTCTGATCCGTCTCTATTGCTTCTTCGCCGTGGTGCAGATGTTCACCAGATAGACAATGTTCATATACGGGATGCCTGTGTTCGTCTCAAGGCCGATCTCACAGGTACGGCTATTCGAGTAGCCCACCTCTATCTGGTTCGCCTCGATCTGCGGACGCAGTTTGCGCAGGCCGTACTTGTTCAGCTCCGGGAAGGTGAAGCCGCGGTCTCCGGCAAAGCCGCAGCAGCCCACACCCTCAGGCAGGAAGACATTCGTAGAACACAGTTTCGCCAGGGCGATCATATCCTTGTCGACACCCATCTGCCGCGTTGAGCAGGTCAGGTGCAGGGCGATGCGCTTGTCTGTAGGATGGAAGTCGAGACGATCCACGAGATACGTCATAATAAACTCTGCCGGCTCGTAGAGCTTCATCTTCTTCATCACCTTCCGCATGCGGTGCAGACACGGACTCTGTGCACAGAGCACCGGATACTTGCCGTGTTCCGACGCCTCCCACAAGGCCTGCTCCAGTTCGGCACTCTTACGGTCTGCGATGTCGAGCATACCCTTCGACTCCCAGATCTGTCCGCAGCACATCCGCTCCATACCTTCTGGGAAGATCACCTCGTAGCCAGCCTTCGCCATCAGCTGGATGACCTCGTCGACGAGGGCGTGCTTCATCGGACCGTCCTTCGGCTGGCCCATCGTCTGGTTGATACAGCTGGGGAAGTAGACGACCTTCAGGTCGGAGTGCTCTTCCTCTTTCTGTGGGATGGACTTCTCGATGATGAACTGTGTGAGGTCTGACTTCTTCGGCTGGCGCTTCTTGCGTGGCATTGCCGTGGTCCAGAGGGGCAGGCCCATTTTGTTCATCGTACGGCAGACGGTGGTCATCAGCGTCGGGCCGAGGGTGACATGGGCCATGTGGGCCACGTCGAGAACGACGCGCAGGCCTGACTTGATACCTGCCATGTGGTTCGCAGCAAACTCACCTACCTGATAGCCCAACGTGTTGTTGTTCATATCGAGCTGGCGGATGAGGTGTGTGAGCTCGCCAGTGTTGATCTTCATCGGACACGAGGTCGAGCAGAGACCGTCCGTAGCACAGGTCTGGTCACCATAATACTTATACTGCTTGCGCAACTTGGCAGCCCTTTCAGGATTGGCACCCGTGGCTTCCAGTTCGCGGATCTCACGCTGTACGGCGATACGCATCCTCGATGAGAGCGTCAGGCCGCACGACATACAGTTCACCTCGCAGAAGCCGCACTCGATACACTTGTTCGCACGCTTCACCTGTTCGATGGTTTCCTTCGCCGTCGAGAGCTTGGGATCCATCAGGTAGTGTCCGCCGTCGGGCACACTCTTGAAGTCGTAGTCGAGCACGGGCAGCGGCTTCAGGCACTTGATGAAGCAGTCGGGATCGTCGTTGAAGATCACGCCCTGGTTCAGCAGTCCATCGGGGTCGAAGATCTGCTTCAGTTCCTTCATCGCCTCGTAGGCCTTGTCGCGCCACTCGTACTTCACGAAGGGTGCCATGTTCCGTCCTGTGCCGTGTTCGGCCTTCAGCGAACCGTCGTAGCCCTCCACCACGAGCTTTGCCACGTCGCGCATCATATCGGCATAGCGCTCTACTTCGTCCTTGCTCTTGAAACTCTGGTTCAGGATGAAGTGGTAGTTGCCCTCGAAGGCGTGACCGTAGATACAGGCATCGTCGTAGCCGTGGTCGGCGATGAGCTTCTGCAGCTTCACAGTTGCCTCAGGCAGCGACTCGATGGGGAAGGCGACATCCTCGATGAGACATGAGGTGCCCACAGGACGCGTGCCACCTACAGAGGGGAAGATGCCTGAGCGGATGGCCCAGTACTTGCCATAGACGGCAGGATCCTCCGTGAACTCCGCAGGAATATAGAGCCTGAACTTACTCAGACATTCCTTGATCTTCTCGATCTTCTCCAACAGCTGTTCGTGGGTGATGCCCTTCGTCTCGGTGAGGATGGCAGTGAGGTTGTGGTAGTCGCCTGGATCTGCTCCAGCCACCTTGCCGGCATCCACATCCTTCTGATACTGCAGATAGACGGGATCATCGACTGAGCTGAGCGACTTGTAGTCGAGCATCTCAGCCGACTTGACAACCAGATTCTCAGCACTGTAGGTCAGATCGTCCTCGCCAGCCTTCATTTTCTTCATTGCCACCACGGCCTCGCAGCTCTCCTTCATCGTATGGAAATAGACCATCGCGGAGGCCTTGTAGGGATAGTCCTTCAGCGTCTTCATCGTCACCTCGGAGAGGAAGGCGAGGGTACCCTCAGAGCCTACCATCGAATGGGCGATGATGTCGAAAGGATCGTCGTAGGCGATGAGCGGACGGAGGTTCAGACCCGTCACGTTCTTGATGCTGTATTTCCTGGCGATGCGCTCAGCCAGATCCTTGTCGGCACGTACCTTGTCGCGCAGGGCCTCGATCTTAGCCAGAAACTCCGGATGACTCTTACGGAAGGCTTCTTTGCTCTCTTCTGAGCCTGTATCGAGCACGGTGCCGTCAGTGAGGATAATCCTCGCACTCACCATCATACGGTCGCTGTTGGCATGTACGCCGCAGTTCATACCCGAGGCGTTGTTGATGACGATGCCGCCCACCATTGCCGAGCCTATCGATGCAGGATCGGGTGGGAACACACGGCCGTAGGGCTTCAGGATCTGATTCACGCGACCACCCACAATGCCAGGCTGTAGTTTGATGGTGTTCGGACTCTTGACTCCTGACTCCTGACTCCAGTCTCCAAACTCATACTTCTCCCAGTGCTTGCCAGCAACGATGAGCACGCTGTCGGTACAGCTCTGACCACTCAGCGAGGTACCTGCGGCACGGAAGGTAAACGGTAGCTTATACTTCTGGCAGAGACGTACGATCTTCGAGATCTCCTCCTCGCCATCGCTGCGGAGGACCACTTTCGGAATCTGACGGTAGAAACTGGCGTCCGTTCCCCATCCGAGGGTGCGGAGCTCATCGGTGTAAATACGTTCAGACGGCATGAATTGTCTGAGATCGGATAAGAACTGATTGAACATAGGTTGCTTGGTTTTTGTTACTACTTTGGTGCAAATTTACGAAAAATAGTTGATAGTTGGTAGCGGAAAGCAGAGAGATTTTCGTTGTTTTTGATTTTTTCACTAAAAACTTGTGGCTATGTGGCAAAAAAGTCGTAAATTTGACCGCAAATTCATTCTGTGACAATAAACTTATAGTAATAATAACAAACTCACTGAAAACCTATGACAGCTTTAATTTCTGTTATCCCAATCGTGTTGCTCATCGTCCTGATGATGGGTTTCAAAGTGTCTGGCTACAAGAGTGCAGTGATCACTCTTATCGTTACCGTCCTCCTGGCGCTCTTTGCCGTTCCGGCGATGGGCATCCTGCCGGAGAAGTTCGCCGGTGTCAGCATCTTCGGCATCACCATCTGGTCTGTTGTCGAGGGCTTCCTCAAGGCCTGCTTCCCCATTATCCTGATCATCATCTGCGCTATCTTCAGCTACAACATCCTTTGCGAGACGAAGGAGATTGAGACCATCAAGACGCAGTTCATCCAGATGACCTCCGACAAGGGCCTGCTCGTGCTTCTGCTGACGTGGGGTCTCGGCGGTGTGCTCGAAGGTATGGCCGGCTTCGGTACGGCCGTGGCTATCCCCGCTGCCATCCTCATCGGACTGGGCTTCAAGCCGATGTTCTCCGCCGTGATCTGTCTGGTGGCGAATACGGTGGCTGTGGGCTTCGGTGCCGTCGGTCTCCCAGCTACGACACTCGCCAATCAGGTGGCTGCCAGTGGTGTGGCAACGCCTGAGGAACTCTGTGAGGTGGCTACGTTCATCATCCTGCAGCTCTCGCTGATGTTCTTCATCACGCCGTTCCTCATCCTGATGATGACGGATCGAACGAAGATTTTGAAGAACCTCACCATCGCCCTGTTCGTGGGTAGCTTCTCCATCATCGTGCAGTTCTGCTGCGCCCATTTCATCGGCCCTGAGACACCCGCTATCCTTGGTTCTGTGGCTGCCATCATCGCGATGCTCCTCTACAACAAGCTGTTTATCCGCGACGAGAATCCTGCCGATGAGGTGATTGTTGAGAAGAAGAAGTTCGGCCTGGCGAAGACCTTGAAGGCCTGGAGTGTCTATGGCCTGATCATCTTCTTCATCCTCATCTCCAGCAAGATTGTGCCGCCAATCAACGAACTGCTGGGTAGCACACTCGTCACCAAGTTCGACCTGCCCGTCATCGGCAATACCTTCAAGTTTGGCTGGCTCTCCAATGCCGGACTGATGATCTTCCTCGGTGCCGTTATCGGCGGACTTATCCAGGGCATGAGCTTCGGCAAACTGATGAAGCTGCTGGCCAAGACCACCATCAACCTGCAGAAGACCGTCGTTACCATCTGCTGCCTCGTAGCTATGGCCATGCTGATGAACAACACGGGTATGACCAACGACATCGCCAAGGGCCTCGTGCTGCTCACGGGCGCTGCCTTCCCGTTCTTCGCGCCGCTGATCGGTTCGATCGGTACCTTCGTCACGGGCTCTGCCACCAATGCCAACATCCTCTTCGGTAAGCTGCAGGCTACGGCTGCTGCCGACCTCGGCCTCGTGAACCAGGGCACGTTCTTCGGCGTCACGGGTAGTGAGACCAACTGGCTCGCCGCAGCCAACTGTGCAGGTTCTGAGGGTGGTAAGCTGCTCTCGCCGCAGAGTATCGCCATCGCTACGGCCGCCTGCGATATGGAGGGTCAGGACGGTGACATCATGCGTAAGACCATGCCGTTCGCTATCTTCTGGATACTCATGAACGGTCTGATGGTATTCCTCGGATTACACGTAATTTAATATAATGGAATCAGACAACAAATTTGAACAGATACTGGTGAGGATTACCGGACAGGACCGTCCGGGCCTCACCGCTTCTATTATGGGCATCCTCGCCCGTTACGATGCCCAGATCCTCGACATTGGACAGGCCGACATCCATTCCACCTTGTCGCTGGGCATCCTCATCCGTATGAACGAGTCCAACTCCGGACAGGTGATGAAGGAACTGCTCTTCAAGGCCACGGAGCTAGGTGTGCAGATCGGTTTCTCACCCATCAGCGACGATGAGTACGAAGACTGGGTAGGCCATCAGGGTAAGAACCGTTACATCCTTATGGTGATGGGCCGCCAGTTGGAGGCCCGTCAGATAGAAGGTGCCACGCGCATCCTTGCAGACCAGGGACTGAACATCGACTCTATCCTGCGCCTCACGGGCCGTAAGAGCATCAAGAACCCCACGAAGCATACCCGTGCCTGCATTCAGTTCTCCCTGCGTGGTGAACCCACCGACCGTCAGGAGATGCAGTCGAAGCTGATGAAACTGTCGTCGGAGATGGAGATCGACTTCTCCTTCCAGCGCGACGATATGTTCCGTCGTATGCGCCGCCTCATCTGTTTCGATATGGACTCCACGCTGATACAGACGGAGTGCATCGACGAGCTGGCAGAGCGCAATGGGGTAGGGGCTCAGGTGCGGGCCATCACCGAGAGTGCCATGCGTGGTGAGATCGACTTCAAGGAGAGTTTCACCCGTCGTGTGGCGCTGTTGAAGGGTCTCGACGTGAGTGTCATGCAGGAGATCGCTGAGAACTTGCCCATCACCGAGGGTGTCGATCGTCTGATGACTATCCTCAAGCGCTGTGGTTATAAGATTGCCATCCTCTCCGGAGGATTCACCTACTTCGGTGAATATCTCCAGCGTCGCTATGGCATTGACTATGTCTATGCCAACGAACTTGAGATTGGTGAGGACGGTAAGCTCACAGGCCGTTATGTGGGTGAGATTGTCGATGGCCATCGCAAGGCGGAACTCCTGAAACTTATCGCCCAGGTGGAGAAGGTGAACCTCGCCCAGACCATTGCCGTGGGCGACGGTGCCAACGACCTCCCCATGATCTCCGAAGCCGGCCTTGGCATCGCCTTCCACGCCAAGCCCCGTGTCGTCGCCAACGCCAAGCAGAGCATCAACACCATCGGCCTCGACGGCGTGCTCTACTTCCTCGGCTTCAAAGACAGTTATTTAGGAGAACAGGGAAAACTGTAAACAAAAAATGGTCTTCGCCCTAACGTTATTAGAATGGTTTCGTGAGCATGGTCGTGAGTTGCCGTGGCGGCAGACTCGCGATCCGTATGCCATCTGGCTCTCGGAGATCATCCTCCAGCAGACGCAGGTGAAGCAGGGCTGGGACTACTGGGAGCGCTTCATGCGCCGTTGGCCGACGGTGGAAGACCTTGCTGGGGCGACGGAAGACGAGGTGCTGCGCGAGTGGCAGGGCCTGGGCTATTATAGTCGTGCCCGCAACCTTCACTATGCCGCCAGACAGATTGTCGCCCTCGGTCATTTCCCTGACACCCTCGAAGAGATCAAACGTCTGAAGGGCGTGGGCGACTATACCGCTGCCGCTATCGGGAGCATCGCCTTCGGACTGCCCGCTGCTGTCGTCGATGGTAACGTCTACCGTGTCCTTGCCCGTCATTTCGGCATCGACACCCCCATCAACACCACCGAGGGCAAAAAGCTTTTCCAATCCCTCGCCCAATCCCTTCTGCCCTCGTCAGAACACCTTGACACATCTCTCACCTCTAACCTCTTACCTCTCACCTCTGAGCCCCTCCCCCTCACCTCTGAATACAACCAGGCCATCATGGACTTTGGTGCCATCCAATGCACGCCCCAGTCACCTCGTTGTAACGACTGTCCGCTGGTGGAGACGTGCTCTGCCTTTCGTGAGGGGAGGGTAGGCGAGTTGCCAGTGAAGCAGAAAACACTCCAAGTCCGTGAGCGCCACCTTATTTATATTTATGTGCGATGCAAGGGCGAGACCGCCATCCACCGCCGAGGCCCTGGCGACATCTGGCAGGGGCTGTGGGAACCGTTGTGCTTAGAAGTGAGTGGTGAGAAGTTAGAAGAGAGAGATATGCTCAGCGCTTCAGGTATTCTCTTACCTCTCACCTCTCACCTCTTACCTCTGAAAAAGAACGTCCGCCACGTCCTCACCCACCGCATCCTCCTTGCTGACTTCTACCTATGTGAAGTCGGAGAGAAACCTTCGCTTCCCTCCGACTACATCTGGATTCCGGAAACGGAACTCGACCACTACGCCGTGCCCCGTCTCATCGAAAAGTTCCTCCAGGATTTCAAATATAACGAATCCCTTGTGGGCAACAAATCACATCAGGATTCATGGAGGTGCTAACTAAGGGTCATAAAGATGCCAAGTCACGGTGTTGGAGATGCCTTCTATGGGGGTATAGTAGGCATTACTCACTCCGTTAGTAGGCATCACTTACTGTTGTGGAAGGCATCAGAACGACCCTTAGTAGGCATCATTATAAACATATCCCCTATTTTGCAATGTCTGGATAGCAATCTTAAGAAGCTGTTTTAAGATTCAGAAAAAAATTCAAATTCTCTTCCATCTTCCATAAAATCTTCCGTAACATTAGTTTTTATTAGGCTTTCGAGAGATGGAAGAGGAATTTTTATCTTCCATATATCTTCCATATTTTAGGCTATAAAAACGTTTCCTCACACTAAGAAAGGTTAGACTAAATCCTAAGAAAGGGTAAAGCAAATCCAGAGAAAGGTGGCACTAAACTCCTAAATTCTCTAGAGAATTTGGGACTTTACAGGCACTAAAGTCAGACTTTACTGCCTGTAAACCAAAACTTTAGTGCCTTTAAACTCCCAGATTCCATTTTTTCTCAAAAGATGGAAGATAGGTGGAAGTAAAAACTTCTCTTCCACCTTCCAAAATGCCTTTATATATTATACTTTTCAGCGATTTGATGGAAGATGGAAGAGAAATTCAAAAAAATTCTAGAATGATAATGTCTTGTTAACAATGCCTGATCCTTGAAATAACAGTTCCAGAAACGGGTAAGGATAACAAAAACACGGTAAGAGGCATGGTGTGATGTATAACAAAAGAACCGTCTGTTACAATTGGACTTCTCGAAATCAATGCCGATGACGAACCTTGGATGGCTGTGCAGGAAGTCGTGCCCCCAGAGGTAGAGGTTCCAGTTCTTGAAAGTGTAGTATAGTCCGGCTGCGGGCTCCAGATCCTGGTCGAACCTGCGTGTCTTCCTAATTTCGGTTGACTGTTTAATGAAAAGGTTAATGAAAAGGTTAATGAAAGGCAAAAGTTAATCATATCTGCCATATTGGAAAATCCATATATAACGCAAACCGAACTTGCTGAAACTGTCGGAGATAGAATGTGATATTCACAGCAATGCGACGTCCTGGATGTGCTGAATATCAGGATCCGTTTCGACAGTCCCCACGATGGAGATGATGTCGAAACGGATTTCCTGATGGATATGCTTGAATTTTACGTAGTGGCTGATGGCTTGTTGCAGGTTCTGCAGTTTGTAGTAGTCAATGGCATCCTCTGGCTCTCCATAGAGGCGGTTGCGACGGGTTTTCACCTCCACGAACACCACCACGTCGTCGTCCAGCGCGATGATGTCGATGTCCCTTCTGCCCGACTTCCAGTCGCGCTCCACAATGGTGTATCCCTTTTCCTCTAGATACTTTGCAGCCAGATCCTCACCCCATTTCCCTGTGTCGTTATGTGCAGCCATCTTCTCTGTTTTTTGATGCGAAGATAAGCACTTTTTCCGAATCAACCAAGGATAATAGGATTTTTGTGAGTCGTTTTTTTGGATTTTTCCCGTTTTTTATTTATTTTTGCAGCCGGATAAAGAACTAAGCATATGCATAAGTTATTCTTGCGTACCTTATTATATTTAATAGTTGCAACGTTGTTGGCTTCATGTACCGAAGCGAAGGTATATAAGATTGGGGTGGCACAGTGCTCAAAAGGACCTTGGCGCGAGAAAGTGAACCAAGAGATGCTTGCAGCCCAGCATTTATACGAACACGATGTAAAGGTCAGCATCGCAAATTCGGTTGATGACCCTGAATTGCAGGCTCATCTGATAGATAGTCTGGCTCAGACGGATATTGACCTGATGGTGGTTGCTCCTTATGAGGATATTACGATTATCAATGATGCCATAGCCCGGGTTCTGAAGGCTGGTATCCCTGTCGTGAGCTTTGACCGCAAGACCAGTGCAGACTATACGGCCTTTATTGGTGGCAATAATGTCGAGGCAGGATATATCGTGGGCCAGTATATTGCTTCAATCGTCAGAAGTAGGAATCTGCCGAAGGGCAGGAAGCCTCTGGTGGTAGAGATTACGGGATTACTGAGTAGCACACCAGCCCTTGAGCGTCATCGCGGTTTTGAATCAGCCATGAAAGCCTTACCGGAGGTGGAGTATGTTTGTCGGATAAGCGACTGGTCGAGCGACGCATCCTGCGACATTGTTACCCAATTGATTGATTCGCTCCGACGGTCAGACATCAGTCAGTTGGACAACACCTTTGTGTTCTGTCACAACGACGGTATGGCCACAGGGGTATATAAAGCCGTGGTAGAGCAGGATGTTGAGGGTCGTATTAAGATCCTTGGTATTGACGGTATGCCTGGCGAGGGGCTGGAGTATGTAAAATTGGGGCATCAGATAGGTACCTATTATTATCCTACTCATGGCGAAAAGATTATCAGGCTTGCACTTGATATTTTGACGGGCAGGCCTTATGAACGCGAAAACCCGTTACTGGGTTTTGTCGTCACGCCCGACAATGTAGATCTGGTCATGACCGAGGCTTCAGAACTGATGAAGCAGAATGATGATTTGGTGACCATTCACGATAAGTTGGAGAACTCGCTGGTGCTTTATAATACACAACGGAAGGTGCTTATCGGCAGCTTCGTGGCTATCGGCGTGCTGATTTTGTCCATCATCATGATCCTGCTGGCCTGGTGGCAGAGACAGAATAACATAC
>JAEEGK010019162.1_pt1 | contig 14706 bp, 10 predicted proteins | sample 8958771 | NCBI WGS metagenome assembly JAEEGK01 (sample SAMN16246547, study PRJNA631951) | gut metagenome | biome: gut microbiome; feature: rumen; material: SC-attached | host: Bos | place: Iran: Karaj | collected 2018-10
CCCAATCCCCAATCCCCAATCCCCAATCCCCAATCCCCAATCCCCCATTTATAATTGTAATCTTTAATATATTATTATATTTTTAATTAATTAATTAAATTAATTTATTATTAAATTTAATTTTCTTATAATATAAATAAATATTAAAAATTATAAAATGATAAATAATAAAAATTATAATATATCCAATTTAATTTATAAAAATTATTAAAAAAATGCATTTCCATTTAATGGAGTCAAAAGTGTATATTTTATTATTTTTGTTAATAGAAATATCCTATGAAAAAAGTTTAAAAGGAATTTTTGATGAAACACAATTAAAAAATCTAAAGCTAAAGAACAGAATATTTAAAGGTTCAGTGATAGATTGTTCATTTATAGATGGTCACATAACAGAAGAAGGATTAAAAATTTATGAAGAATTAGCAAAGAATGAAATAGGAACTATATTCACAGGAACTGCAGTAGTAAGTGACTACAATGCATTTCAAGACAATCCTGAATTTAGAATGGATAAAGATGAATACATAGAAGAATATAAAAAATTAACTTCACTTGTTCATAAATATAATACAAATATTATGATTCAATTAATTCATAATGGAATGAATACATATTCAAACGATGAAATAATTTATGGTCCAAGCAAAGGAAAATTGCTCACTCAAGACAGAAATTCTGTAGAACTGACAAAAGAAGATATATTAAGAATAGAAAATGATTTTGTAAATGCTGCAATAAGGTCTAAAAAAGCAGGTTTTGATGGAATAGAAATTCATTCTGGTCATTTATATTTATTAAGTGAGTTTCTTACTCCAAAATATAATAAAAGAACAGATGAATATGGAGGAAATGATGAAAATAGAGCAAGAATGTTAGTTGAAATAATTAAAAAAATAAGAAAGGCAATTGGAGATGATATAGTTCTTTCTATAAAAATTGATTCAGAAAATGATGAAAATGATGGAATTACTGAAGAAGGATTTTTAACTGCTTGTAAATTAGCTGAAAAGGCAGGAATTGATATGATTCAAGTTAGTGGATTTAAATGGACTAGGGAAAGACCAAAAAATGGACCATATTATTTTGAAGCTGCAAAAAAATTAGCTGAAGTTGTTAAAATTCCTGTTTTATTAATTGGAGGAATTAAAAGCTATGATGAAGCTGAATATATTTTAAATAATAGTAATATTGAATATATTGGACTTTCAAGGGGTTTACTTTGCGAACCTGATCTTGTGAAAAAGTGGAAAAATGGAGATAAAAAAAAAGCAAAATGTGTTTCATGTAATAATTGTTTGAAAGATTTTTGGGATGTTGATTGTATTTTTAATAAGAAAAAAAGAAATAAATAGAATAATAAGTATAAAAATTTTTAAAAATTTTATTAAAAAACTAATGATAATTATTTAATTTATATTTTTTTATTAAAGTTAATAAATTAAATATATATATTTATAAATAAAATAATTCAATAAAATTAAAATTTTAATTCAATTATTTATTAACAAAAATTTTCTTATAAATCAAAAATTTTTTAAATAATAAAAAAAATAAATAATAAAAAAATTCCCTTAATTTTAATGGGAGCTTCAAACAAAAAGAATAAAAATAATTTATATATAACAAAATACGTATCTCCTTGGAAATTAAAAAAGGTACAAAAAATAGATAAAAAATGTATGGTATGTTCAATACCAATAACAAATCCCCAAAATTTATTATCCGAAATATATTTTTGTCAATCATGTTATAAAAATCATATCGGCGAATTAAAAATAGCATATAACGAAGTAGAAGCAGACCCAGACGATATGAATGAAATATTACCAAATATTGTATTAGGAAGTCAAATAGGTGCTAAATGTTTAGATAAGATGAAAAAAATAGGAATAACTAATGTTTTAATGGTAGGATATATGTTATTTGTTTATTTTCCTAAAAATTTTGAATATAAATGTATAGAAATAAATGATAAATTAGAAGAAGATATATTACCTATTTTTATTCCTTGTATTAATTATATAGACAAGAATGTTAAAACATTTGTTCATTGTAGTCAGGGAAAATCTAGATCATCTTCTGTTGTTATTGCATATGTAATGTTAAAAAAACAAATTAATTATGAAGAGGCATTTAATTTTGTTAAATCTAAAAGAGATTGTATTTCACCTAATTCAGGATTTGTGGCACAATTGAAAGAATTTGAGGAAATTCTTAAAGTTTTTAATTATAATGAAAATTTATTAAATTATGCACAAAAAATTTTGTTTATGCCAAATGATTTTTAATTAAATTTAAAATACTTTTTTATTTAAAAAATGTTTAATAAATAATATTTTTATAATATTAGTTTTAAATGAAAAAATTTCAAATTTTAATTAATAATAATAAATATAAATAAAAAACATATTATTTAACAATTATAAATAAATAAATCATATTATAATATAATTTTTATACAAAATAAATATAAAATAAAATTATCAAATTAAATTTCTAATTTTTCAAGAGATTTATAAAATTTTTTTCTTTCTCTTCTTTCTCTTAAATCATTTTTTAATATTTTTTTAAATAAACTTTTACTTTCTTCATCATTTTTAACTAAATTTAAAAAAACTCCTCCCGGAGTTTTTCTTTCAAAACTTTCATTTGAATTTAAATTTTTTTTTTTCATTCCTCCTTTATTTTCAATTTCACATGTTTTTATTAATTTATTTATTAAAAATTCTTTGCCTAAATCTTTAAAAATTATTTTAATTAAATCTATTCTTGGTTCATTTAAAATAAATGCTATGTATTTAATTAATGCCTCATTTTCTTTTTCAGAACATATTTTTTTTATATTATCGATATTATAATATAATTCTCCGTTTTTATTGTATTGTCGAATGCCTTTTATTTCATAATTTTTACGAATTATTAAATTTTGTGTTAAATTATTGTTTTCTAATTTAATCATTTTAAAATAATAGAAATTATTTTTATAATTTATTTTATTTAAATTTTAAATGTTTTATTATTTTTTAATTATTGAATTATAATATTCAATTTTATTTATAAAATATTTTTTTTATGATTTTTTTAATAGAAAAAATATAAAAATTAATAAAAAAAATATTTTATTTAAATTTTAATATTTTAAGAATTTTAATTAAAATTTTTTAAATTTATATTTTTATTATTAATTTAATTAATAATATAAATAATATTATGAATCTTTTTTTAAATCAAAAATTAATTAATTAATTTACCAATTTAGCATGTTTTTTTATAAATTGTAAGAATTTTTATACTTTTTTATTTAAATTCTTTTAAAGCTTTTTTATGGTTAAATTTTTTCAAAACAAAGAAAAATCACCAAAAACAACTAAAAATTTAAAAAATTTTCAAAAAAGAAAAGTAATTTTCAAAAATAAAAAAATTTTCGATGTTAAAAAATATTCAAATAAAGAATTAATAATTAATTCAAAAACTGAATGGAATTTTTATTATGAAATCGATAAAAAAATATTTTTAAAATACGGAAACGTAATTTTTTCAGATTTATATGAAAAACAAAAAAAATTTCCTTTAATTTCCAAAGAAAAAATATTAAGACATAAAATAACACCAGAAAATCGATTATTACTAATAATTTACACATTAGAACTAATAAATGTATTACCAAACAAAGAAAATACATTTTTTCAAATAATTTATCTTTTTGATAAATTTTTAGAAAAAACTGATTTAATTTTAGATGATAATTTAAGTAAAATTTATTTTTATGTTTGTTTTGAATTAGCATTAAAAATGGAAAGTTCAGTCATTTTTGATTCAAATTCAAATATCGCTGATTTATTTTGTATCGAAAATAAAAATATTGATAATTTATTAGAATTAGAATTACAAATTTTACAAACAATAGATTTTGAACTTAATATTCCTAATAATATTTTAGATTTTTATCAAATTAGTTTATATGATTTTAAAATAAATGTACCAGAAATTTTTATTAAAAATGAAGCAAATAAAATTTTATTAGATCAAACTTATCATTCAACTATTTTAATATCTAAATTAATTGCTATCGATCCAAATATTTTTTATAATTATAAAACCATAGAATTAAATGCGGCTTTAATTATCTTTGCTAATAGTATGGCTTGTAGTATAGTTAAAAATTATGATAAAAATATAATTAATATTTTTGAAAAATGGATGAAAGTTTTTATCGAAAATAGTAGATTAGATATTAAAATAATTGAAGTAATTTATAATTCAATTAATAATTTTTATGATAATTTTCGAAAAAAAAATTATAATTTAAATATTAGTTTTTCTTAAAATACTAATATTTACGTATGTTAATATAAAAATATTTAATATTTTTAGATTAAAATTTATTATATTTGCTTTTTTCTTTATTATATTTATATTTGTATATAAATATATAAAGAATTATTTAATGTAAATAGAGAGAAAAAAAAAGTTATTAATTATAATAATTGTTCAAATAGAACTAATATTAAATTAATTAATTATTATTTAACTATTATAAATATAATTAATTTCATAAAAAAGTTAATATTTAATTAATACTATAAATTAGTATAATATAATATTTATTTTTTATAAGATATTATTATAATATTAGTAAAAAATCAAAAATATAAAGTAATTTTTATTTTCATTTATTTTTATTTATTTTTAATTAATTAATTTTAAAATAAATAATTATTTTAATTATTATTTATTTATAATTAAAATAGATAAGTTATTTATTAAACAATCATATATTGTAAAAACCTATATATATTTATATCACAAAATTGAAATTTATACATCTTATATTATATTTATAATATATTAAATTATGCTATAGTTTCAATTATCAAATTTTTTTTTTATTTTTTGAGTTTCATTTCTTCTAATTTCATTTAATAAAAATTCAGAACAAAAATTATCATTAGTATTCATATTATTAATATTCATATTTTGTTTCATATTATTATTAACAATATTTAATAAATCTTTTTTATCATTATAAAATTTTATTAATTTATTACTTTGAAAAGACATTTTTCTACTTAAAACTTTCTCATTTTGTGTATTAGTAGTAATATTATTTTGATTATATGTTCTAAGTGAATTTACATTGCTTATATTATTTAAAGTCATTTGATTATTCATATTATCAGGAATAGTTTCATAAGAAAATGATTTTTTTCTATGAAATTTATTTATATCAAATCCATTTGTTGTATTTCGCCTTAACATTATTATATTATTATTACTTATATTATTAATATTATTAATATTAATGTTACTATTAGAGTTAAAATTACTGTTGTTATGAGAATTGTTTATTATTGAAGAAATTTTTCTATCAAAATAGTGATTTTTTATCAATGAGTTTGTATTTTCTGAAATATGAGAAAATTGACTTTTTTTTGAATGAAATTTTACTAAATTACTAGTGTTAAAAGTAGGTCGATTTGTTTTTTTTATTTTTTTTGTGTTTTCAAAAATCGTAATTTCAATTTTTTCTTGCAATTTTTTATTTTTTATATATTTAAAACCAGCCATAGAATTTAAATTTTTGTAACTAGCATTAATAATAAAAGATTCATTATAAATAATTTTATTTTTTTGTTGATTATTAGATCTGAAATCATTAGGAGAATCTTTTAAAATTTCTTGATATAATTTAGAACTAATTATAGTTTGAATAGCACTTTTTTTAGAATTATTTTTATTATTTCTAAATATAAATTCTTCATTTGGATAAATTTCTTTATTAATATCCGAAGGTTTAAAAGGTGTTTTATTTTCTTTAAAAATTATTTCTTTTTGAATACTATTATTTTTGAATTTAAACGAACCTATATTTGAATTAGAGAGAGTTCCAATTCTTTGTAAAGTAGCTGATTTAAATAATTGATTAATATTATTTGAAGAAATAAAAGTTGTATTTTTATTATTTTTTATAAAATCAGTCATTCCACTTGATTCACTGTCTTTTACCTGAGAATCTGATTCTTCACTTTTTTCATTTGATGTGATTATATTTTCGCTATTATTATTATCATATGTTTCATCAAAATTACTTGCGTTAGATGAATTTGGATTTGCACTTATTTTAATCTGTGAGTTTGATTGTTTTTTAGCACTTTCTTCACTTTGTTTTAATGTAATGTTATTATTATTAACAAATAAAAGGTTATTATTATTATTATTAATACTATTATTATTATTATTATTATTAATACTATTAACATTATTATTATTTATTTGAGTATTATTAACATTTTCTTCTGAATCTTCTGTTATTGAAGCTAAATTATGTTCGGTTAAATTCATAGTATTAAAATTTTTATCTTCTTCATTTTCAGAAACAAATCCAGTAAATAAATTATTTTTTATTCCTTGAGATAAATAATACATTTGTAATGTTTTTTGAATTAATAAATCAATTTGTAAATAATTAGTTACTGATTTTTTATTTATTCTTTTCCAAATTTGTGAATAACAATTTGATATTTCAACAACATCATTTTTATTTAATAATAATAATTCTGCTTTTTTTGATTTAACTTTTGCACATAATGTGCTTCTTTTATTTAAAAAAATGTTAATTATTCCATAATGTTCATTTTCTCTTAAAACTAAAATTTGAATGTATTTTTTATTTTTTTCCATTTCTTCTTCTTCTTCTTCTTTACTTTTTTTTTCTTTTATATAAGTCATATGATCATGATCATATATAAGAGTAGTATTTCTTTTAAATTCTTCATTTTTTTTCATTTTATGAAGTGAAAAATCATAATTTTCATATAAATTAACAGGAACATCTAAAGAAATTCTTCCATTTTTTATAAAAATAACTTCTTCTTGAAATTCTCCATCTTTTAATAAAATATCATTTTTCATTGAAAGAATAGGTTTAAATTTTAATAATATTTGAATAATAAAATCAGTATTTGATATTTTTTTGAAAAAAGTAAAATTTTTAATCATTGGATTATACATTTCCAATAATAAAGTATTTCTTAATGAAAAAGGTAAATTTTCTACAATTAAATTAGTATCATCATATTTATCGTGAGAATATTTTAAATATCTAATTATTTTATCATATAAATCCTGAGAAAAATAAATATTATTTTCTTTTAAATTTTTTAAAAATTTAATATTATCTTGATAACTTTCTGCTTTAGAATTCATTTTATGAATATAACCACTGACACTAGTTAAAGCTACAGAATAACCCATAATTCCAACAATTAAAATTATTATACCAAAAAATCTTTCTAAACACGTATAAGTAGAAACATCCCCATAACCAACAGTAGTAACAGTAGAGATGATATAATAAAGAGCATATATATAAATTTCAAAAAAATTATCTTGTTCTATTCCTAAATGAACTATCCAATTTGGGTAAGTAAATTTACCTAAAAAAATATAGATACATGATATGTTATGTAATATTAAAAAAAATCCTATTAATGATATATATACTGAGCCATAAAATGTGAAATGTTCAAAATTATTTAAATATGCTATTATATTATTATTTTCTGATAATATTTTAAAAACTTTCATTTTTTGAATTAATGTGAATAAATAATATAATGCATATGGGTTGTCATAACTATGAGAATAATTAATACTTTTTGGTAGTTTGTAATATAAAATTAAATGAAATGGAATTGCTTGTAATAAATCAGATAAAAACCATGTTGATAAATAATTATAAATTAAAAAATCTAATTTTGATACTAATAATTCTTCTTTTGAATAATATGTCATAAAAAATCCTAAAAAAAAATCAAGAATATAAAAAAATTCTTTAATAAAATCAAATATATGTAAAATAAATAATTTTTCATTTAAATTTTTATTATACAAACCTATATATAAAGTATCAACAATTAAATCATATAAAACGAATAAAATTAATATTATATCTAAAATTATTTTAAATAAACCATCAGACATAATAAAAAATTTCCCTTTTTCATGAACTTCATTATATTCTTCTTCAGAATCACTTAAAACTGAATCATATACTAATTTTTTTCTTAATAAAATTCTAAATTTTTCTTTATTTTTTATTATTCCAACCAAACCATATTTTGTTATACGTTTTATTAATCGAACTGATTCTGTGTCTGATTTATTATCAAAAGAATTTTTTTCTGAATTATTTAATAATTCAGTATTATTAATATTATTATTATTGATATTAGTAATGTCATTTGTATTTTTGTTATTATTATTAATATTGTTATTAATATTATTTATATTATTATTTATATTCTTATTTAAATTATTATTTAAATTATTATTTGAGTTAAATAATGTGCTTTTTATATATTTTTTTAAATATGATAAATCATTTTGAGTTTGTTCTATTAATGATTCAATACTTATTTTACTTTTAGGAAAATTATAAAATAAACTTTTAGGTAAAATTAAAGTATTAGTGTCATTTTTTTTCTTTTTTTTTTTTAGTATTTGTGTTTTATTATAATTTTTATTGTCTTTAATTGATAATTTAAATAAATTTGGTTGATCTTTAAAAAAATGTAAAATTAATTTATTTTTATTTATATTAATTTCAGTCAAATTTTTTTTTAATTTTTTTTCATCATTATCTAAATTAATTTTTAATTTTTGTTTATTTCTTTCAGTTGATTTTGAGCGTTCAATTAAATTATTTTGTTTAATAGAAGATAATTTTTTAAGACTTTTATTAAACGATTCTAAATTTGGTGAAGAAATTTTAGAAAAATCTTTAAATTTTTTGCTAATTTCATTATTATTATTTAATTTAAATTGAACTTTAAAACTTTTAGATGGTTTTAATTCTTTTGATGAATCAGTTTGTAAAGTATTAAATTTTAATAAATTAGATTTATTTGAAGTGATTTTTTTTTTTAGCATTTCTGATTGATTATACAATGATAAAAAATTTTCTTTTTTTTCAATTAATTTTGTTGTGTTAGTTTCTACTTTATGAAGCTTTTTTTTAATATCTCCAACAACATCTGAATTAATATCTAATTTTTCTTCATCTATATTATTAATAATAGTAGATAATATGTTTTTTAATGGAGCTTGACTTAAAAAATCATCTTTTGATTTAATTGTTTTATTAAAATCATTTGATTTAGAATCTTCTTCATTTTCAGTTATTCCATTATTATTTTCTTTCAAAAGTTCTTCAATATTATGCTTCTCTTTTATTATTGAATATGTATATATATCATCATCTATATCTTTTTGATTTACTTTTAATGAATGATACTTTTTTAAAATAGAGTTTTGCTGTGCGAAATTAAATATCATTTTATTTATTTTTCCAATTTTATTATTTATTTTAATTAAAATAATTTATTATTATTTTTTTAAATTTAATAAAATTTTTAATGAAGAAATATAAATGCTATTGTAAAAAAAATATTGGTTGTGATAATAAAAAAAAAATTTTATGGAAAAGAAATAATATTCGAAAATTTTGGTACAATAGTTCATTTTATACTCAAACATGGATGCAATTATTAATTGTTGTTATTTCATTTATATGTGAATTTCAAATATCAAATTATTATTATGAAAATAAATTAAAAAATAAAATTCAATTAGAAAATAAAATAAATATTTTTAGTATAATTTCAATATGTATTTTAATAATATTTAATTTAATAATATTATTTTTTTTATATTGTTATGAAAAAAAAGATATATTAAATTTAACATTAAAATCTTACACATATAGATTAATATTATATTCTGGTTTATATATTATTAATATTTTAAATTGTTTATTTAATATTCTTTTTTTTTTATTTTTATGCTTGAGAGACGATGATAAAGATCCAATTTTATATTTTATAATTTATTTTACAATTTATGGATTTGAAATTTTATTATTATTATTAAATTATATTTTTTTTTTATTTGATTATTTTACAACTTTAAATTCAAATTATTCTTTATCAAATACACCAAGTGATTTAATAAATATGAATAATAATAATATTAATAATAATAATAATAATGAAAATAATTATTTATCAAATAGAAATAATTATTTATCTTCAAATATAAGTAATAGTAGAGCTATTAATAGTTCGTCTTTTGTGACAAATACTTTTAATACTTTATCACCAAATAGTATTCATATTAGAAGAAGAAATAATTTAAATAGAAATAATTATCTTACGATTAATACTGAAAATAATAATTTTTTAAAAAAATTTCAATCAGTTTGTACTGAAGAAAATTATAGTTCAAAAAAATATAATGAAGAAAATTTATGCGGAATTTGTTTGGAAAAATTTAAAGAAAATGATGATATTTTAATTTTACCTTGTAATCATAAATTTCATAAAGAATGTATTATTAAATGGATGAAAGTTAGTAAATTTTGTCCTTTTGATAAAAAAGATATTAGTTTATTTTTTGATGTAAAATAATTTATATATATATAATTATTATTTTAGTTATATTATTATTTATTTATTTTATATTTATTAATGTTTATTTAAAAATTTAATTAAAATTATTATTTTAAAATTATTTTATTTTTAAATTATTATTCCATTCACCAGTAAATTTATTTTCATTTTCATATAAAATTCCTTCCCCATTTTTTATAATTTCTAAATTTGAATCAATTTTTTTAAATTTTATTTTTCCAATAAAATTTTGTTGTTTACATTTATATTTTCCATAACAATTAAATAAATTTCCTTCAAAATGTTCATAGCCATTATTTTTATATAAAAATCCTATTCTAAAATCTTGTGTTTTTTTATGAATTTCACTATAAATAAAAGTATTGTTGTTTTTATATAAGTGTTTGGTTTCATAATCATTTTTATTAATTTCATTATTATAATTTTTTAATAATTTATTTATTTGTGTTCTTGAAATTAGATTAATTTTATGATATTTAAGTAAATTTTTATCTTTAAATTCAAATATTTTTTCTATTGTTCGATTTAAACTAAAAACATTATTTTTTTTAAACCCCTCAAATCTTATTTCTTTTAGATTAAAATTAAAAACATTATTTATATTTTTTATTATATCATAATTAATAATATTATTTTCAACAGAATTTTTATAAACATTTAATAAATTTTCACATAATTTTATTTGAATTTCATTGTTATTTTTAAAAAATTTTAAAATTTTATTTAATTCTTTAATACATAAATTAACTTTTTTTTCATAATATTTAATAATATTTTTACATTCTTGAATTAGATTTTCGAATTTTTTTATTTCATCATTACTAAAACAAAGATTTTCATTTAATTTAATATAATAATGAAATTTATGTTCTTCAAAACAATTTTCACAAACGCCTTTTAAACAATCATTACAATAATAACAAAATTTTTTTTCATGAAGGTCACAAAAATTAATTTTTGAACAACATTTAATTAATTCATGTTCAATTACACATTTATCATTTTTTTTATGTTCAAAGCAAAAATATTTTTCACATTCATTACAAAAAAATAAATTTTTTTTTGACCCACAAATTGAACATTTTTTTGAAAATTCTTTCAATGTTTCATAATATGTGTTTGCTAATGTTTTGTTATTGAAAAAAATATGATTGTTTTGGCATCTATAAATTATGCTTGGATAAATGATTTCTTTATCATTATTATTTTTTCTTTTGTTATAAAATATTGACATTAAAATACTTGAGCCACATTTTTCACATTTGTGATATATATTTTCGTTTTTAGTATTTATTTGAGGTTCTATTTTATTTTCTAATTCCATTTTGAAATGAGATATATTCCTTTTTTTTTTATATATTAAAAATTATTATTATTTGCTCTTTTCAAAAAAATATTTAAAGTTATTTTTTATTTTAATTTAATTTTGAATTAAATAATATTTAATTATAAAAATATTATTAAATTGGAAAATAAATGAAAAAAATTACATTAATTTTATCTTTATTATTAATATCAATTTCTCTTCAACAATCTTGTGAATCAGTAAAACCTAAAGATAAATTTGATTGTCTTTCATTTCGTATACAAAATGGAATATGTTGTTACAACAAAAATAAAAAATCATGTTCAGAAAGAGTAGCAAGTTACAGTGGATATGAAGATGACTTATATGATTGTACTATTCCAATTCAACCATGTGGTCCTAAATTTGCATCTACAGCAAAAGAATGTTCAATTGGTAATAAAGATGTTAAAGGTGGTTTATGTTGTATTGATTTTCAAGGAAGTTGTATGAGTATTCCTTTTAATTATAAAAAAGATTCTAAATTCACTTGTTATGAAGAACCTTCTTTATTTAGGAAATATAAATGGTATATCGTAACTTTTTTAGGTATTTTATTAATTATAAGTGAAATAAATGATAGAAAAAAAGCGGCTGCTGAAAAGAAAAAAAAAGAAGAAGAAGAACAAAAAGAAAAAGAAAAAAAAAAAAATTGAAATTTTATTTAATTTTAATTAATATTTTTAAAATATTATTATATAATAATTAAATATATAAAATAAATTAAAATAAATGAAAAGTTACAATACAACTAATTTTACTCCAAATGCATTCGATAATTTATATGATAATAAAAATTTATATCAATATCACACAGCAGATATTGGTGATATATTAAAAAAAAATTCACAAGATGGAACAATGTCAACTTTTAATAATGTTATTCAAACTGTTGATACAATAAATCAAGATTTAGCAAATGATCTAAGATCAAATAAAAGAATTATGGATACTTTAATTAATAAATTAGTTGATATTAATGATGAAGGAAAAGTTGAATTAAGTAATATTGCAAAAGATTTATCAAATAAAATAGTTTATATTTATGATAATTTAGTAACGTTAATTAATGATCAACGTTCTGAAAATTTAAAATTACAACTTGAATTAGCAAAGGCAACTAAAGAAAAAAATGATATTAAACATGAAGTTGAAGTTCTTACAGAAGCTGTTAGAAAATTAGAAGTTTCTTTAGGAGTTGAACAAAGTGGAGCTTTTGAAGCACAATTAATGTTTAGTCAACAACAATAATAATATAAATAAAATAAAAATAATATAAATTTTTTTTAAATATTTTTAATATTTAAATATTTTTATTTTATTTATTTTAATGTTTATTATTTTAAATTTTTAAAATTTAATTTTAATATAAATTTTATTCACAAATATTATTTTTTAAAATTTTTAAATTTTATAATTAATAAATAAATTTTTAATATAAAATATTAATTTATTATTTATTTTTATAAAATAAAAAATTTAATAATATAATAATATAATAATATACATATCTAATTAAATAAAATGGGAAAATTTATTGAATTTAGCTGGGAAAAAAAATATTTATTAATGATAAGTCAAGCATTTTTAATGTCATTTAGAATGGATGTTAATTTTTTTGGTATAAAAGAAAATGAAAAAACTTTAGAGTCATCAATATTGTTTGATTTAATAACTGAATGTTGTTTAACTTTTTCCATTTTTATATATATAATTGAAAAATATAAATTAAAAAATTTAAAAACAAAAAAAAAAAATTTAAAAATTGATTTAAATTTAGCACAAATCAAACTGGATTTAAAAATTAAAAAATATGATATTTATATTTTACCAAAATCTTCTCTTCATAATATTTATTTAATATTATTTTTAATTTCAATTACTGGATTATTTAAATTTTTTTTTAGTATTTTCAATTATTATTTATGTTTAAAAAAATTTAAAAATTATAATGAATTTTTAAATACTTATTTCAGTACTTTTCTTATTGTTAATACATTTATTTTATCTTTAATAAAAGCCAAAATTTCAAAAAAAAAATTTTATTTACATAATATTTTTGCAATTATCAATATTTTTATAATCACAATTTTTATAGTTATAATTTATAATAAAATTTATTTCGATGATATTGAAATTAAAAATAGTGTATTTATTTATTCTTCATTTTTTTGTTGGTTAGCAATATTTTTATTTTTTATGGATTTATTAATTTATAAAATATTAACAGAAAAATATTATTTAAGTATATATTCTTTAAATGCAATAGAAGGATTTTTTATTACAATTTATACTATAATTTTTTATTTTTTATTTCTTAAAAAAGAAAAAGGAGATCCTTTTGATTTTAATAATTATCGTCTTGTTGCAAGTTGTATCCTGCAAATTATAATAAATATATTAATAAAATTTATTGTTTATACTTATGATGAAATGTATGCAACTATTCCCTATTTTTTACAAATATTTATTGATACAATTAAAAATATTTTTAAAGAAGAAGAAAAATCAAAATTAAAACTAAATTTATTGTTAATTTTACCAAGTTTATATTTAATATTTTTTTTATTGGTTTTTATTGAAATTATTATAATTAAAGTATGTAATATGGAAAAAAAAACTAAAAAATATTTACAGATATCTCAAATCAATGAATATGAATTTATTGATCAAAATCAAGATTTAATTAAGGAATTTATATAATAAAAACATTTTTAATTTAATAATATTAATATTTTATTATTTAATAATAGTATTTTTATATTTAAATAAAAAAATAATTTATTTAATTTTTTTGTTTGAATCTATATTTTTAATAAAAATAAAAAATGGCAATTGGGGATTGGGGATTGGGGATTGGGGATTGGGGATTGGGCCCAATCCCCAATC
>JAEEGK010019163.1_pt1 | contig 14705 bp, 9 predicted proteins | sample 8958771 | NCBI WGS metagenome assembly JAEEGK01 (sample SAMN16246547, study PRJNA631951) | gut metagenome | biome: gut microbiome; feature: rumen; material: SC-attached | host: Bos | place: Iran: Karaj | collected 2018-10
AGATTTAATCAATTTTTAATAATAAATGTATTATTAATTATAATTATTTTTTTATTTTTTAAACAGTTCATTGAAAAAAATAATTCATTTATAATAAAATAATAAAAAAACATTAAATTAATAATACTATAAAATGATTAAATTATTTTTAATTAAAGTAAAAATAAATAACTTAATATTTTTTTAAATTGATAAATACAATTGAAATAAAAATAAATTAATATTTATAATTTTCTTTAAAATTATTAATTAATGAATATATGTTCTGAAACTTTTCTAAGCATAATATTTTTAAGTTTTGGAATTATAATTATTATAGGGGAAAAATTCGTATTAATAACAAAAAGTTTAGATAAAGAATTTAAACATCCACTTTTTTTTAATGCAATTATGTTTTTAGCAGAAATGTCTGCATTAATAGTTTATTACTTTTTTTTCAAAAAAGAATATGAAAATGAAAAATTATCAGAAGAAAATAAGAATAAAGTTGAAATTGAAAAATATAAATTAATAATACCAGCAATTTTGGATTTATTATCATGCTTTTTTGGAACATTATCTTTAGTTTTGTTACCAATAAGTATTAATCAAATGCTAAATGGTTCAACATTTATTGTATTTATGTTATCAATATTTTGTTTAAAAACAAAATTTAATATAAATAATTATATTGGAATACCAATGTTTATTATTGGATTATTTATTATAGGAATATCAGATTATTTAAATACAAAAAATGAAGAAGGAAATATAGAACAATCAAGATTAAATACAATTGTTGGTATTATTTTATTATTAATTAGGGATTTTTTTACTTCTTGCCAAACAATAACAGAAGAATATTTTATGAAAACAAAAATATGTCATCCTTTAGTTTGTATAGGAGTTGAGGGAATTTTTGGATTTTTCATAAATTTAATTTTATATATTGGATTATCTTTTGTTAAATGTAATAATTTTAATATAACTATTAAAGAAAATTTATGTACTGTTGATAATAAAAATAATTATTATATTGAAAATATTTTTTTTACTTTTGAACAATTAATAAATTCATTTAAATTAATTATTCTAACTATCTCAATGTATTTTTTATTAATTATTTTCAATTGTACTTACGTAAGTTTGACAAAAGTTGCAAATGCCACTACAACTGTTATAGTATATAATTTAGCAGCATTTTTTGTTTGGTTAATTTGTTTATTGCCATTTATGCCAAAAGAAATATTGGAAACATTCCAATATTTGCAAGGAATAGGGTTTGCAATTTTAACCATTGGAGTATTATTTTATAATGAAATTATCGATATTCAAAAAAATAAAAAGATAATTGATACTAATGAAAATAATGTAATCAAAGATGAAGATGGAAATAAAAAGTCTATTATTGAACTATTTAATAATTCAAATATTGAAAACTAATATATATTTTTTATTTAAATTTTAACAAATTTAAAAAATTTTAAATATACATTTAAAATTATTACTTAATTTTATTTTTATTTATTTTTCTCCCACATAAAATCTATCAATAATTTTTTTTATTTTCTTATTATTTATACGTATAATAATTTATTAATTATCTTATAAAATATTATGATATTTTTAAATTTTTGAATAAAGTGTGAACTATATTTATTTACTTATATTTATATAATTAAAATATATACAATTCAATTTTTAAAATTTTATTAGAATATTAAAATTTTATAAATATTTATTTTGTAATTATTTTAAAATGTAATTTAAGAAAATATAAAATTTTAAAATAATAATTTGGAAAAAGAAAATTTATTTAAAATAAAGTAAAATTTAATTATTGGATATGTATATAACAATTAATACAACAATAATAATTACATTTTAAGCAAATCATGAATGAAGATAATTTTGTATAATTTGAATGACAAATTTGACATAACATATTTTTTGTTTTACCTAAACTTAATTCATGTTCATGAAAGAAAAACTTTTTCTTAGCAATTAATATTTTTTTACAACAAGTTTCACATATTTGAACATCACATTTTTTACAAAGAATTCCATTATCTTTTCCTTCACAAATGTCACAAATTATAGAAATAGAAAATTGTATTGAATCTTTATGAAAATGTGGAAATGATTTAAGATTAATTTGGAAATTATTTAAATAATTTTTTGAAGAATCAACATTCATTGAATTAGTTTTTTTAATTAATTTATTGTTTGAATTTTGATTTTGTTGATTCTGATTTATAAATTAGTTTTTATTAATATATACATTTTGTATTGGTTGTTGAATATTGTTGAATTGTGGAATACTCTTCTGATTAATATTTTGATTTTGAATTATTTTTTGTTGATTTAATAAATTTTGATTATATTGTTCTTTTAATTGTTTCATTTGACTTTCCATTGTTTGTTTATATTGACCAAATGTTTTCTCTAAAACTTGATAATTAACTTTTAATTTATTATATTCAGTTAATAATTTTTCATATTTTAATTTATAATCAATTTTTTGATTACATTCTTTTCTATGTTTTTCAAAATTATCATATGAAATAATATCATTACATCCATTTGGACATTTAAAATGCAATTTTGATAATAAATTATTTATTAATCTATTTTTCGAATATTGTGGATCATTACACTTATATGGACAAATTTTTGATTTTTGTTTCCAAGTATCAATACAATGTTGACAAAAAGAATGTTGACATTTTGAACATGTTACTGGATTTTTTGTAAGCTGTGTACAAATAGTACATATCACTTCTTCTTCAATTGATTTAAAAATGTCATCTTCAATTAAATATTGATTTATATCATCCATTCTATATTTTATTAATTTTGTTATAATATTACTTTTTATTTTTAAAAGAAAATATAATTTTTAAATTTCTTTTATGAAAATAAATTATTTTTTGATTTTTAAAAATGATCTATCTAAATAATTTGATAATCATATTAATAATTTTTAAGGCTAAAATAACTAAATAACATTTTATTATAATAAATCTTTTTTATAACTTTTATTATTTGTTTTATTGATTTTTAAATTTTAGAGAAATAATTTAGGTTATTTATAATTTGTAAACCTTTTAATTTTCTTATAAATATATACAAAACATTGCTTAAAAAATATATGATTATATTAGTTACAATTTAAAAAAAAATTTTTTTGTAAATTTACATTAATATATATATTAAAAATAAATAATAATTTAAAACATTAATTAATTAAATTCTCTTTTTTTCCTTAAAAATTCATTTTCAATATTTTTTACGTCTTCATAGAAATTAGTTCCTTCTAGTTCTTTAATTACATTTTTTGAAATTTTTTTACTATTGTTTAAAATAGATAAATAGTTTTTATATGCAATAATCTTTATTTTTAATCTTTTTCTAATAATTTCTTCTTTTGTCAAAATTTTATTTTTTTTACTTTTAAAATATTTACCATCTTCATTTAAATCATCATCTAATAAAAAAATATCATCTATTCCTTTAATTTCATCTTTATCTTCAAATAAATATATATAATATAAATCTAAAAAGGTGATTTTTAATAATTTTTGAATGATTGGATTATTTATTTTTTTTAATTGTTCTAAATTATATTTATTATCATATTTCTTTTTATTATATCCAATTTTAGACTTAGAATATTTATTATTTAATGGATTATCCAAAATTCTTTCTAAATTTGAATTAAATAAAATTTCATTAAACTTCTTATTTATACATTCAAAAATAATTTTTTTCACTTCCTTTAATTTAAATATACGTATTTTTAAATTTTTTTTTTCTTTTTGAATTAATTTATTAAAAAGAATAAGTTGTAAATTATTGATATGAATTTTTAAAAATTTAAATATATTTTTATTTGAAATAATAGAATCATTTTCAATGGTAGATAAATCATATCCATTAACCCTTAATTCAATATAAAGATCTTTTAATTTTTTAATTTTTTTATAATTCATTTTTAATTCATTTTTATCAAATTTTTTGATAAAACTCACAAATTTATCTAATATTCCTTTCAAATATTCTTCATAATTTTTTTTATTCATTTCTTTTATAATAACATTCTTCTTTTCTTTTTTCTTTAAATCTAAAGGAAAATAAAGTGCTTCTATTTTTTTCAAAACTAATTTCCCATTTTCTTTATTTTGGACGATTTCATTAATTTTTTCATTTTTATTATAACCTTCTTTTGGCTTATATATAAATAAATTATCATCAAATTTATTAACCATATCTATAAAATTTTCTATATTGTTAATAATTTCTTCATTATTTGAATTATCATTTGTAATATTATATAAAGAATTGTTTTCTTCATTTTTAAATTTTTTTTTCATCATTTCATCAGCAAGCAAACTACATTGTTTTTCAATAAAAACATTAGATATATATTCATTAGTTTTTCCAAATATTTTATCACTGAAATTATTGTTTAGACAATCATTTTGGTCATTAAGTGGTTCTTCTTTAAAACAATAATAAAATACTTTTGGATTTTTCCTATCATAAAACTTATAAATCATCTTTTATTTTATTATAAAACAACTTTTTTAGATAAATATAATGAACATTAGCGGATGATTTAATTAACATCTAATACAAATATGATTTTTTCTAACTTTTTTAAATAAATATTTTTGACATTAAATTTACAGATTAAGAAAATAAATATAATTTGAAATAAACTTTATTTAGCTTTATTAATTAAAAAAAAGATGATAAAATTATTAGATATAAAATGACTATTATTATTTCTAATTTTTTTTTATCTTTTCAAAATTATAATATTATATAAAAAATAGTTTAAATTTATTATTAAAATATTATTATACTCATTTAACATAATTTTTTAAATAAAATAAATTAAATTTCCTAATTTATGAAGTATTAATAGCTTCATCATTATTCTCAACTTCTTTCATTTTAATTTCCTCTTTCTGTTCTTCACTTTCACTTTCACTATCCTCTTCAATAATATCTCTTAAATTAGCAGTAATCCAACCTTCTTGTTCTTTCAAAACACTTTCTTTTTTTTTTCTAACTCTAAATAAAACAATTTCTTTTTGTTTAAAATATCTTTGTTCTTCAGAATCAACAATAACCATATTTAAAAAATATTTAACAAAAAATTTATTATCAACATTACCATAAGTAGGAGTTAAATCATAAGGTTTTAAAAATATTCTAATAGGAATTTTTTCATTTTTAATAGGACCACCATCCATAATTTCAAATTTAGCAAGAAATGCAGGTTCACAATCATTTTCAGCACCAATAATAATTTCTCTTCTCATAATTTGAATTTCCATATATTTCAAACCTAAATTAACATTATTAAATGTAATAACACCTTTTAAAGTTCCTTTACAATCAGCATTTCTTGATTTAAAATCAATTGATAATTTTAATAAATCTTTTATTCCAACTCCTAATTTTATTGGCTCATCATTTTCTTTTAATATTGATTCATCTTTTGGATTTACTACTGCAAATTCTTGTTCATATATTATATTTCTTACTTTAGTTTCTATTGTTACTCTTATATAATATGTTACTGTTGCATAATCACCTTTATATGATTCATATTTTTTTTGAACTTCTTTAAATGAAAATGGAAATATTGTCTCATTTTCTGTTAATATTCCTTGTTGTATTAAATCATATGATAATGATATAAAGTTATTCTTTGATTTTATTTTTGATAAACGTTCTATTTGACCATTTAATTCTATTTTTATTCCTTTGTGTTCAAATGTTTTTGATGTTAGTTTTATTTTTATTTTCCCTGTTATGTCTTCTTCATCATAAAATGTTGGATATCTTTCAGAATGGTCTTTTCTATCTGTTAATTTGTGACGATGTCTTTTTGGATGCTCATCAAATATTATTGTTACTTCTGGCTTACTGAATAGATTTGCAAACTATTATATTCTTAATAAAGTTTTTATTTTACCATTTTTAATTTTTTTCTTTAATTCTAAATAATTTTAAAAAAATAAATTTTTTTAAATGGAAGAAAATAATAAATTAAAATAAAAATAAATTAACTTTTCAAAAAAGGAGGTTTGTAAAAAAATAAGAAAAAATAAAAAAAAGAAATAAAAATCCTTAAAAGAGTTATTAATAAAAAGAAATATAAAGAATCAATTATATTTGAATCATTCAAAAAAAATAAAATAAGAATTTAAAAATAGCTATAAGATAAACAAAAAAAAAGCTTTATAATCGATAAATCAAATTGAAAGATAATTATCTAAACCATAAAGTATATTACTCTAAAACAAAAAATAAAATAAATACAGTTAAAAAAAAAATTTATTCTGTTAAATTAAAATAAAAAAATGTCTAAAAACAATATACTAAAAAAAAACAAAAACCAAATATAAATAAATTTATTTATTTAATTAAAAAAAAATTATAAAAAAAATTTCATTTAATAATAAAAAATCTTTGTTATTTTTCTTAAATTAATTTATTTAATTTTCTTTTTTGACAAATTCTTCATAATAAGAATAGATAATAGTAACAGCCAATAAAATTCCAGTTCCTGATCCAATAGCACCAACAAAATCAGCAAAAATTGTTAAAGCTCCAATACACATTCCTCCAAAAGTAGCAGCAATAGGAATATATCTTTTAAATACCATAGAAATATTACTTTCTCTAAATCCTGCAATAGTATAACCTTGATCTCTTAAATTATTAGATACATCACTAACTCCTGAACCAGAAACTTCAATCCAAGTTTTTGAGAAAAGAGCACAAGAAATTAAAACAAAAGCAAAATAAAATATAGTATGGAAAGGATCTTTTGCAATTTCTAAAATTGAATTTGGTGGTGAAATATAATAAACTAAACCTCCTACTGGAATTGCATGTCCTCCTTGTTCTACATCTTGCCATATTCCAAGTAATCTTATTAATATATTATTTTTATATCTTTTATATAACATTTGACTAAAGAAAAATAAATTTGATACTAAAGCACTTTGAAGTATAATTGGCATATTACTTGAATAGAATAATTTTATTGGATATGTTCTATAAACACCAGGTTGATTTTTATGAACTATTTTAATTTCATATTTAAATCCTTGGAAATAAATAACAATTAAAAATACAACAAAAGTAGTAATTAAATTAAATAAATTAGCACCAGTTCCTCTATAAAAAGCATGTTGAAGTGCTTGAACTTTATTAGGTCTAGTTAATAATTGATGAATAGTAGAAATAATTGCACCTTCATATTCAGTAGTACCATATTCAGTAGTAATAGTAAAAGGTGATAAAGCTTTCCAAATAATAGTCTCACATATATTAACAGCAATAAAAAGTGAAATACCAGAACCAATACCATAACCTTTTTGTAATATTTCATCAAGTAATAAAACAATAACACCAGCAACACATAATTGAATAATAATTAAATAAGCATTTATAGCACCTAAATTAGATAAATCACCATACATTCCACTAACAACATAAGCAACAGCTTCACCAATTGTAATAACAAAACCAAATAATTTAGTTGCACCATCAAATAAATCTTTATCTTCTTTTTGTTTCTTATCAACATCAATTAATTTTGAACCAGCTAATAATTGCATAATCATTCCTGAAGTTACAATTGGACTTATTCCTAATTCCATTAATGTTCCTCTATTTGATGCTAAAATTACTCTTAACCAATATAAAGGATCACTTCCTGAACTTTTGTATATTCCATATAATGGAATTTGACAACATATTAAATATATGAAAAGTGCTATTGCTGTCCAGATAAATTTATCACGTTTGTTTACTTGCTTTATTGGTGCTTTGATTTCTGGAACCATAAACATTACTGGCTTTACTAAATCTAAGAATCTTACGTTTGCCATTTTTTTTTTAAAATGATTTTTTTTTATTTGAGCTTTTTTGGATAAAATATTAATTAGGTTTTTTAAATTATTTTTTTTAAAAATATATATTAAATTTTAGAAGGAAAATAATTAAGTTTTTATAATTTTTTATCATTTTTAAATTTAGTTTATTTTGAGTAAAAAAAATTATTTTTCATAATAGCATTATTATTATATGATTACTCTTTTTATTCTATTTTTTTTAAATAACTTTTAAATTTTGATATTATTAATTTATAATAAATTCAAATATTTTTATGTTTTTAATTATTTAGGATAAAATTTATCTTTTTAAAATTAATTTATTTTTTAACAAATTTATATCTAAAAAAAGGTAAAATTATTAACCATTTAAATTAATTATTAATTAAATTAAGTAAAAATGTGAAAAAAATTTTTTTTTGATTATTCTATGTTAGCTTTTCAAGTATTATTATTTTTCTATAAGAAAAAATAATTTTTATAATTTATTTAATAGTTTTATAAAATTTATAACGAGTTTTTTATATTTCATTTTTAATTAATATTCATTAAAATTTTATTTTTTAAAAAAAATTTTTTTAATTTATTAAAAGTTATATCTACATGTAAAAATTATAAATCATAACTTAATTTCAAATATCACTTTATATTTTTATAATATATAAATTTTATTTTATAAATTATAGCAATTATTTTATATTTTTTGTATTTTATAAAGAAAATTAATTTATAATTTAATTCATAAATAATCAAATTTGATATTTTCCAAATTTCGCCAGAATTATACTTTATTATATTAATTTTTTATCCTAAAAATAAAATTAAATAATATTTAATCAAATTGTATAGTCTATATTAGAAGCAAAATTTTGCCATATTATTAAAATCTTTTTATTATTTGATATTATCTCACAACTTTTATTTAAACTTTTAAAAATTTTTTCAAAATTAGTTTTTTTGTTTATTTCAAAATTTAATAAATTTAAAGAAGTTAAAGAAGAACAATTACAGAACATATAACTCATATTAGTAGCATTATTAGTATTAAAATTAGATAAATTTAAAGAAGTTAAAGAAGAACAATTAAAGAACATATAACTCATATTAGTAACATTATTAGTATTAAAATTAGATAAATTTAAAGAAGTCAAAGAAGAACAATTAAAGAACATGCAATTCATATCTTTAACATTATTAGTATTAATATTAGATAAATTTAAAGAAGTTAAAGAAGAACAATTAAAGAACATGCGATTCATATCTTTAACATTATTAGTATTAATATTAGATAAATTTAAAGAAGTTAATTTAGAACAATTTTCGAACATACCATTCATTTGTTTAACATTATTAGACCTAGAATTAAATAAATCTAAAGAAATTAAAGAAGAACAATTAGAAAACATATTAATTAGATAAATTACATTATTAATGTTAAAATTATTTACAATTAAAGAAGATAAAGAAGAACAATTAAAAAACATATGATTCATATCTTCAACATTATTAGTATTAAAATTAAATAAATCTAAAACAGTTAAAGAAGAACAATTATTAAACATATGATTCATATCAGTAACATTATTAGTATTAAAGTTAGATAAATCTAAAACAGTTAAAGAAGAACAATTAGAGAACATTCCACACATATTAGTAACATTATTAGTATTAAAATTAGATAAATTTAAAGAAATTAAAGAAGAACAATAAGAGAACATACTAGTCATATCATTTACATAATTAGTATTAAAATCAGATAAATCTAAAGAAGTTAAAGAATAACATTCAGAGAACATACTATTCATATCTTTAACATTATTTGGATATATATTAGATAAATCTAAAGAAATTAAAGAAGAACATTTAGAAAACATAAAACTCATATTTGGTAAAGTTTTAAGAAATATTATTTTTATTTCATATTTACCTCTTTGAGAAAATTGATGTTCAAAACAAAAATTTATCTTTTTAGCATTTATATATAATTGACAATATTCATTACTTATATATTCTTCAATAAATTTATTCAATATTTGAACTTGTTTATCTATTTCTTTTATATTATATGTACATATAATTCTATTTATAAATGTTTTATTTATTTTTATATTCTCTTTGCATGAGCTTTCAAATCCAATATTATTAATTTTGAATTCTTTAAAATAATTAATTCTATTATTTAAATTAGGAAATTGACTAATTAATGTTTCTAAAGAAATATTATTGTATTTAAAATCGGAAGAAATATCAGAAATATTAATAATTTTTAATTGTTTTAAATTATCATTTTTTAAATTTTCATCAACTAAAGAAAGAATAAAATTAACATTTTCTTTATAGTTATGTAATTCTAATCTTAAGACGAGAGATTCTAATTTATGAGAATTTTTAATAAATTCAATAAAAAATTTATATATATGATTATTAGATGAATTTATATTTTCATATGATTCATTAATATGTCCTATTGTTATATTTAATTGTTTTAAATTTTCCAATTCTATAAAATTAATGAATTCGTTAAAATATGTTTTTTGAATTTCATTTTCACAATAAATACTATTAATATCTTTAAAAGATTTGATAAAATATTTTTTTATACCAATACTTAAATTAATATCACAAAGATTTATTCCTTTATTTTCTATTATTTCTTCAACTTTATTTAAGTTATTATTTAATTTATTCAATCCTTTTATATCAATTTTTTTATACATTTGTATTTCATTATTATCAACTGATAAATCAAAATTTATATAATATTCTTTAAATTTCTTTTCATTATTAATATTAAATTGAAATAAACATTTACCTTCCCCACTATTTTTATAAATAAAAACAAAATTATAAAAATTTAAATGAATAATATTAATATTGTTTAATTTATTTGGAAGATTAAAAAACGATTGAAATGAAAATTGATATTTAAATAATAAAATATCAATTATAAAATTATTAATCTTATTATAATCAATATCTAATTTATTTTTTATTCTTTTATTGCTTACATAATTATTCATATTAAAATTTAAAATATAACTTTTTAAATTTGGAAATTGTAATTTATTAAATAATTCTATAAATAATTCATTTATAAAACGATATTTTTCATCAATATCAATTCTTAAATTTATAATATTATCTAATTTAACCAACGATTTCAATTTTGAATAATTATATTTATCATCTAAACAAAAAAAAATTGTCAAATCTTCAATTTTAGAATTTATTATAATTCTGAACAAGCCAATTAAATCAATATTTTTATAAATATATAAATTTAATGATATAATACTAGGAAATGTATCATTTATTCTAGTTATATTATTTAAATCTTCATTAATATAGAGACTTAATTCTTTAACATTTGATAATTTTATATCAAATCCAATAAAATTATGAAAATGAGAAATTGAAATTTCAATTACTTTAATATTTTGAAAAAAATTTTTTTTATTCAAATGTTGAATAAATATTTGATTTATATTTAATCTTAAAGAAAGTTTATGTATTGTTTTATTTGATATTTCTAAAAAATTTTTAAAAGTTTGATTTAATTGTTCAAATTCATGTGAATTATTATTAATATAATCTAAATCACATTTATCTTTTTCAAGGGTGTTATTATATCCAAAATTATATAAATTATCCCAAACTATATCTAATCCTTCTTCATCATTTAATTGTTTATTATATATGATCATGAAAAGATTTTCTAATTGATTATCATTAATTATTAAATCAAGATAAAATTTATAAAATCTTTCAAATTCTAAAAATTCATTATTAGAAAGGTATAAATTTAATAAATCAGATATCGTTTGATATTCTTCAATATTTTTATTAAAGCCTTTTTTAATAAATTTTAAAATTTGTGTTTTAGACATTTTCCCATCTGTTGAATATTGATTAAATATTTCTTTAAACACTTTTAATGCTTTGTCGTTAAATTTATTAGATTTTATTAATAAAATTCTTGGAATTAATTCTTTAGTTAAATCTTCTATTTCAATATTTAAATTTTCTTTGAAATAAATATTATTAATTAATGAAGAAAAATTATTATCTGTTAATTTTAAATAGAAATTTTCTTTTTGTGATAATCCATAAAATAGGAAATCATTTATATCTTTTTCGTCTTTAATATATTTACTAAAATCTTTTTTAAATTGATTATTATATTCTATAATATTATTAAATTGATAATTGTTTATTTTGTTTTTAAAAAAATTCTTTTTTTTTAAATATAAAATATTCAACTTATTATTCAGCTCTCTAGCTCCATAAATAATATTAAACTTTAATGTTGGAAAGACAAATTCAAAAAGATTTTCAAGTATATTCATAGATTTAATTTTTAATAGTTTATTTGTTAAATTCATTTATTATTATTTTACTAAACTAATATTTAAATATCATCAAAAATTATTTAATTGAAATCAAAATTTAACTTTTATTACAACAAATTTAATATCTTTTGATAATATATATTTTTGAATTGAAAACATTATTTGAACCACTTTCTATTATATAAAATTGTATTTTAAAAAATAATTTATGAAATCAATGGATTAATATTATGCTTATCTTTTGATGTTAACTATTTTTTTGAAAAGAATTGTTAAAAATATTAAATATCTAATTTTTAAGATTATTTATAATAAAAATGAATCAACACAGAAATTTTCATTTGTTTATTTTTTCTTTTATTTATCTTTTAATTCTTTTTCATTTAATATTTCTTTTTGAAATTTTTTTATTTATTTTTTTATTTGATTGTATAGTTCTTCTTTCTCTGATTCATAACATTTATATTTATTTGTAATTTTCTTTATTTAAATAAATTTCATCAGGATTATCATTTTCAAAATATTTATAAATTTTTTTTCCATTCCATAGTTCTGTGTTGTTATTATTCTTATTTCCATCATAATTAACTTCTGTTAATCTTTATTTGATTTATATTTATGATGCAATTTTTTCTTTATTTATAAAACTTTATTTAACTTTTCTTTTATTATATTTATTAAATTATCTTTATTTTTTCTATTTTATTTTAAATATCTTTTCAAAATCAATAATTGATATCAAATGTTTAATATATTTTTCAAAATGAAAAATAATTTAAAAATATGTATGAAAAAAATTCAGAATTAGTTGAAGATAATGTTATAATAACACATGCTAATATTAAACAGTATTCAAAAATTATATTTTCAAATAAATATCAAAATATTATTTTCCCTTATATTAATATTAGATTATTAAGAAATTCTTTTATGAAAATATGCTCTTTAGCTGGACTATATCCAGAAGAAGTAACAAGATTCACATTTTATAAAGAAATAAATAATAAAAGTAATGAATCATTTTATAAAAATGAAGAATCAAATATTTCATTAACATCAGATTTATCTACTTTAGTTGAAACATCTCCTTTAGGAAAAACAAAAGAACAAGATAATGATATTTCAAACAAAAAAATTGATATTTTAATGTTTAAAACATCAAAAACAAGAATTCTTTTAGAAAAAATTTATAGATATATTTATTCAATATATTTATTATGTGCAATAATAAGAATGATATCTTTATATTCAGTATATATTGGATATAATGAAGAAGAAATGAGTGCATATAAAGTTTTATCTATTTTATTAACATTTTTATTAGTAAATATTAGTGTTTATGGATTATGTCAAATGAGAAATTGGTATGTTATTCATTTAAAAATATTATCACTTTTAATAATATTTACAATAATTATAACTTTTATTACTTGTTATGTTCCAATGAATCATGATTTTGATCAAAGAATAATTGATGAATATACTTTTAGACATTATTTTTTCTTTTATTTGTTAATTATTTTATTAATTATTGGAGTTATAGTTAATTATAATATTTATAAGCAATTTAAAAGTTTTATTGATGAAACAAATAATATAAGCACTCGGTTAATATTAGAAAGTTAATATATTTATTTACTTTATTCATATTAATAATAATTTTATTTCTTATTTGAGTAAATTTAATAATCTTTTTATTTTTATAATAAATAAAAAAATTTTAAAAATAAAAAACATAAAAAAGATTAAATAATAAAATGGTTGAATCATATAAACCTTATTTAGCAATTATAAGAGATACTTTAGATCAAGCATTATGTATTCAAAATTTCCCAAGTCAAATATATGAAAAAATAAATCGACCTCAAGTAGAAGTTTTAGAAAGTCCAGAATTAATAAATAAACCAATTATGATCACAAGAAATGAAGAAGAAAGAGTAGAAATTCAAAGTTCTATTAATAGTGTTCAAGTTCATATTTCTTTAAAAAAACATGCTGATATTGAAAGATTAATAATTAGTATTTATGCTAAATATTTAATGAATAGAGCAAATAAATTAAATTTATTAAGAAAAGTTCCAAAAAAAGGATATGATATTTCATTTTTAATTACAAATTATCATTTAGAAATTTATAGAAAAGAAGATGTTATTGATTTTATTGTTGAATTTATTCAAGATTTAGTCAAAGAAGTTACTGATATGAAAATGTCAGTAAATTCTCAAGCTAGGTATGTTACAACATATTTAATGGAACAACTAAAAATATAATTTCATATATTATTATTTAATGTTTAAAAAATATTAAATTTAATTTATAAAAAAGAAAAAAAAAGTTTATATTAAAACATTTATTTTTTTTAAATAAACAAAATATTATTTTTTATTCAAATTAAAAAATTCATCAAAAAAATGCCACTTTAATAAAAAAAAAAAAAAAAAAAAAAAAATAAAAAAAA
>JAEEGK010019165.1_pt1 | contig 14703 bp, 16 predicted proteins | sample 8958771 | NCBI WGS metagenome assembly JAEEGK01 (sample SAMN16246547, study PRJNA631951) | gut metagenome | biome: gut microbiome; feature: rumen; material: SC-attached | host: Bos | place: Iran: Karaj | collected 2018-10
AAGAAGAAGATAAGATTGAAGAATTATCCAAAGCTACAGGACATTCCGTTGAATACATCCACAAGAGAATTGAAGAATTACACGAATTCAATCCTATGATGGGACACCGTGGATGCCGTCTCGACGTTTCTTATCCAGAAATCGGTGAAATGCAAACACGTGCTATTATCAAAGCCGCTATTGCAATCAATAAGAAAAAAGGTTTACACATCGAACCCGAAATCATGATTCCTTTAACCTTAGATCTCAAGGAATTCAAATTCGTCAAAGCAATCGTTGTGAAGACCGCTGAAGAAACAATCAAAGAACAAGGTGCTAAACTCACATATCACGTTGGTACTATGATTGAAATTCCTCGTGCAGCATTATTATCCGATGAGATTGCTCAAGAAGCAGAATTCTTCTCATTTGGTACAAATGACTTAACACAAATGACCTTTGGTTTCTCCCGTGATGATGCTAGTAAATTCTTACCAGATTATTACAGCAACAAGATCTTTGAAGAAGATCCATTCAAGACCTTAGATCAACATGGTGTTGGCAAACTCGTGAAGATGTCTGTTGAAGATGGTCGTAGAACCAGACCAGACCTCCACGTTGGTGTCTGTGGTGAAACCGGTGGTGAACCAAACTCCATCGAATTCTATCACAAAGTCGGCTTAGACTATGTCTCCTGCTCACCATTCCGTGTTCCAGTTGCTAGATTAGCCGCTGCTCAAGCCGCAATTAGATTCCCAAGAAAGAAATAATTGCTTAGCAAAATAAAATTGCCTCTAGTTCGCTAGAGGTTTTTTTAATAAAAAGAAAACTCGGATTAACCGAGTATTTCTTAATAAAGACCTTTCTTATATAAACCTTTATCAGTGAGTTTTTTGAGAGCTTTAACCACTGTGGGTTTATCTTCACGATAGGTAACACCATACCAAACTGATGGGGTGCTCACTAATTCGAGAGTGGCTTTCCCTTCTTCCACTAATCTACTGACTTCTTCAGGAATTAAGAATTCAGATCTTAAGTTATCAATGTGATCTTCTAAGAAGATTGGGAATTGTTCTTTTAATCTGGCGATAATATCTTTTGTAAAAACAAACAAGTTCATAGAGACTAATTGACCAGGTTGACAGATGAATGGTCTGATAGAATCATCGAGAGGAACGGCTTGAATGATGCCTCTTTCGTCTTTAGACACGCTAGATTCAATCATTTTTGTTAACATATGATTTTCATCATAGAAACAAACACCGCGCTTCACAGAGCCGTTTTCCGCGAGTGTATTACTCACATCAAACGCGACGTTCGCATATTTGCCTTCACTACCTTCTGGTAAATTTCTTAAGTAGTTCGCAGCAACCTTGTATGTCTCTTGGCCATAATAATCATCACCATTAATGATAATAAAATTATCAGTAATTAAGTCTCTGGCCGCTAAAATGGCATGCGCAGTACCCCAAGGTTTAACTCTGCCTTCAGGACAAGAGAAGCCTTTTGGTAAATCGTTTAAATCTTGAAAGGCGTATTCAGTTTTAATTAATGATTCAACACGTTTACCAATTGTTTCTCTGAAAATATCTAAATGTTCTCTTTTGATAACGAATATAACACTGTCGAATCCGGCAAGAATGGCATCATGGATAGAATAATCAAGAATAAAGTTGCCATAATCGTCCATTGGTTCCATTTGTTTAAGGCCACCAAAACGGGATCCCATACCGGCGGCTAAAATAACTAATTGCATAATCAATACCTCCTCGGTGTTGCTAACTATTTTATTGAATTAAGGTATTTAAATACAAGACAAATTGTCTTAGCGTCCTTAATTATGTTGTCAGATATCATTTTTATAACTTCATCTAAAGTGAAGTAATAAACGTCAATATCCTCATCAGCATCTAAATGTCGATCTACCTTAGTCACGTTGTTGGCTTTATATAAATAAATAATTTCATTGGTGTATCCGCAAGAAGGATACATGGAACCAAAACTAGTCAGAGATTCCGCTTTTAAGCCAACCTCTTCTTCGAGTTCCCTGATACCAGCGTGATAAGAATCTTCACCTTTTTCTAATTTGCCGGCGGGAAGTTCAAACATCTCTTCGCCATAGGCATATCTAAATTGTTTAACAAAGGCGATCTTATTATCTTGCATTGCTAAAATACACACTCCACCATTGTGATGAACGATTTCTCTTTTCACATGCAAGCCATTTGGGGCTAACACATCATCACAGTTTACAGACAAAATAATGCCGGCATAGACCACATTAGTTTTGATTGTTTTTTCTTCTTTTTTTGAACTTTTGCTGGGTTTTTGCATATTTTTTTGCTATTTTACAAAGGATTTATAGAACACAAAATTGTTTTGTGCATCGATATAACCAACTTCTCTATCGTTGATAATAATTGAACCATCGTCATCAACATATCCCACTTCTTTTCCGCCGAAAGAAATAACCCCTTCGTCAGTAATGTCGGCAAATTTTTTACCAGAAATAACAAGTTCGTTGTCTCTGATATAACCAACTATGTCTTTGTCGATATAAATATTGTGTCCAAAGCAATCAATGATAAGCATCGCTATTCTCCTTTATTGATGTTTTTAATAATTTGGTTATCGCCAATCTCACAATTTGTGAGTGTTGAACTCTTGATGGTGTCGCTATTACCAATAATAACGTTCTCTAAAATGGTGTTTGGACCAATTAAATTGTTTACACCAATAACGCATTTACCAGTAATTGTGGTATTTGGAAAAATTACTGTATCTTTGCCAATTACAACATCTGGGGAAATATATGTGGTTTCTGGATCTTCCATAGAAACACCAGACATCATTAAATTGTGGTTGATGCGTTTTCTCATAACTTTTGCGGCATATGATAGTTGTACTCTATCATTGATACCAAAGACTTCTACCATATCTTCCACAACTACAGATCCAACAGATAAACCATCATTAACAAATAGTTCAACTAATTGAGATAGATAGAATAATTTTCTGGCATTAAGGTTATCAATTTTGTTTATATATTTAAACAAAAGTTTATTGTCAAACACACAGATTCCAGTGTTTGCTTCATTGATATCTAATTCATATTTAGAGCAGTCTGTTTCTTCGCGAATAGCAGATAACTCATAACTCTTCTCATTCCTAATTAATCTTCCGTAACCGTGAGGATCAGATAAAACAGCAGAAACTACAGTTAAGGCATTATTCTCTTTCTCATGGATATGAAGAATTCTTTCAATGGTTTGAGGGGACACAAGAGGTGTGTCTCCGTAAATAACGAGAGTCTCGCCATCTAAATCTTTCAATATCTTTTCTGTTTGTTGGACAGCGTGTCCTGTTCCTAAAATTTCTTTTTGCCAAACGACTTCAGCGTCTTTTTCAACAAGCTTTTTGGTTACTTCACCACCAAAACCAACAACCGCCACCATTTTCTGGAAATTTAATGGTTTGATTGCATCTATAACATAGTTAATAAGTGGTTTTCCTAAAATTGGATAGGATACTTTGGAATGATTTGGATCAAGAGATTGCATTCTTGTTCCCTTGCCCGCGGCCAATATAATCGCATATCTATTCATAACCATCCTCCTATTTCAAAACTTTCGTTACTTCCACTAAGTATTGGTTCTCTAATGACTTAGCAACACTCTTAATTAATTTTTTGTCTGTGCTTAAAGCAAATACGGCGGACCCAGAACCTGTCATTTGAACAATTTTAAGTCCTGCAATCTTTAATTTATCTTTGATAACTTGTATTTCAGGCACTAATGAAATAGCGGGTTGCTCTAATGCATTGAAAATAGAATTCGCTAACAAATCATCATCGCCTTCTTCAAGTGCTTTCTTAACTTTATCCACATCACCTAAAGGCAAATCCATTGTATCAGAAACGTTATAAACGCCTTCTGTAGAACAGCCTTGTTCTGGTTTAACAATTAAAACATAGTAGTCGTTTTTAATATTAATGAATTCTAGTTTTTCACCTATTCCTCTACATCTTGCAGGTTTGTTAAAAACAAAAAATGGAACATCTGCGCCTAAACCGGTCGCCACAGATATTAATTCTTTATCAGAGAGATTAAGTTTCAAATATTGATTTAAAGCATTGATAACAGTGCCAGAATTAGAAGATCCACCACCTAAACCTGATTGCATAGGGATGACTTTATGAATAGTTACTCTAAATTTGTTATTAAAGTGATAAAGATCAGACATCTTATCAATTGTTTTGGTGGCTAAATTATATTTAAGAAGTCCTAAAGAGAAGTCATCAATAGTCACAAAGTGATTTCTTGCATTAACTAATTCAGAAAACAAAATAGAGTCATGTAATTGAAGAGGAAGCATAATCATGTCTAATTCATGATAGCCATCTTCTCTTTTGCCAACGACATTAAGACAAATGTTAATTTTGGAGTAACTTTTTAATAATAGGTTTTTCATAGGCGTTTATTATATTTATTTATTTTCAATAAAACAATAATTATTATTTTATTTGATTCGTTCGTACAACCTTCTATATATCTCTGGGGATAATTCTTCTGGTCTTTTGTTTTGAGGTATTCCTAGTTCATCCAGGATAAAAGAACACATTTCTTTGTTCGGAATACAATTTGATAAGTTGTTATAAATAGTCTTTCTTCTATTTAAGAAAAGTTTTTTGGATAGATGATAGATATTTAACGCTTCTTGGTAATCAACATTTTCTTTCACATCAATGGAAAAAACCACTGAATTACACTTAGGAATTGGGTAAAAAGAGCCGGGTTTTACTGTAAAAAGTTTACGACATTCACCTAAAAGATGAACAAGGATAGAGGCGGGGCCATATTCTTTGCCACTTACATCACTAAAACGAGGAAAGGCTTCTTGCTGACACATGAGCACCATTCTCTTAACATTCTTGGCATTCTCAAGGAGATAAACAATTGTTTCTGTTGTAATGTTGTAGGGTAAATTACCAATTATTTTTGTATACTTAGAAACATCATGTTTGCGGATATCATTTCTAATAATTGAGATGTTCTTTTGTTGATATAAAATCTTTAAAAAGTTGATCATTCTTTCATCAATATCCACGAGATCAATTTGAGCATCTTCGTGCAAAGAAATGAAGTGTGTCAAGGAACCTAATCCTGGTCCGATTTCTAAAACAACATCTTCTTTTGAAATGTTCAAAGCATCCACAATCTTTTCACAGATAGATGGTTCTAACAAATAATTCTGACCATAATCTTTATCAGGTTTTAGACCAGACTTTTGTACTATTTCGATAACGTTGTTTCTATTTATTTCCATAATAATTATTCATTAACTTTTTGATGGTTTCTACATCAGTTTTAATATAATTCAATCTCTTAATAATTGTTTTGTTGTTACATACACCAAGACTCATAGCGGTGCATAGATAATTGCGACTATCTTTGTCTATGACGCCAAGCTTTATTAAGTCACTGGTTTGAATTGTATTATTTAGTTCCTTTTCAACAAAATATTCTTTTAGAATATTTATAATCTCATTTATATCGCACTCGGCAACACCGTGCTTGTTGTTCTTGTTGCATTTAGCGATATCCACAACAACATCAATACCGTTCTTGATTGTTTTGTTAATCTTATCTCTAATCTGCACTCCTGCAGCATCAGAATCAGTAAGAATGAGAGGTGCTTTTTCTCCACAATATTTGTTTATAAAATCTAAATCTTTTTTGTTTATCGAATAGCCGTTTGTTTTTACATAAACAGCGTCGATGTAAGAAGAGAGAAAAGCTTCATCGCTTTTTCCTTCCACTATTATGATTCGATCACAACTATATTGCTTCATGATTCAATTCCAAATAGACGACATGAGTTTTTATAAAGAACATCGAGAATATGTTTCTTGGATAAACCTCTTAAATTTGTTACTTCATCAATAACTAGCGCGATGTTCTTTGGCTCATTCACAGTTCCTCTTAATGGGTGGGGAGAAAGGTAAGGACAATCAGTCTCAACAACCAATCTATCTAAGGGGACATTTTCACAAACTTCTTTTGGTGTCTTTGCATTAGTGAAGGTTAAAGGTCCACCGAGACCAATATACAATCCTAAATCCAAAACATCCTTCAAAGATTCGACACTTCCAGAATAACAATGCATCACTCCGCCATATAAAGGTTTGTGTTCTTTCAGTATTAATAAGCAATCATTAAAAGCGTCGCGATTATGTATGGAAATTGGCTTTTTTTGGAGATTTGCAAAGTTAATTTGCTTAATAAACCACTCTTTTTGTCTTTCTCTTAAAACTGGATCTTTTACCCAGTGATAATCTAATCCAATTTCTCCAACCGCTAAAACCTTTGGATCATCTATGTGTTTCATAACTTCATTAAAATCTTCATCAGAAACACCTTCTACATCAGTGGGATGAAATCCTATCGCCGCATATATTTCAGGAAATTGATGAGCGAGTTCAATAGCCAAAAGAGAGCTTTCTTTATTCCACCCAACGACCAGGTATTTATTAACGCCCACTTTTGCCGCTCCTTGCATGACATCGTCTAAACGGGAATATAGTTCTTCAGAATTCAAATGACAATGTGTATCAAAAATCATTATTTGCCTACGCAGAAACGAGAAAAGATTTCTTTGCTTAAATCAGTTCTGTTTCTCTCTCCTAAAATATCTAATATCGCATTATATGCATCCATTAAGTTGATACTGATTAAATCAACAGGAAGATCATTTTCGGCATCTTCTTTGGCTTTATTCAAGGCTTGTCTAGCTTGTTTTAGTAAACCAATTTGTCTGGTGTTATTTAATGCTGGTTGTTTAAAGGTTTGAGCATCTAAACCTAAAACTTTATGTATTTCATTAACTAAAGCTGAAAGGTCGTTCTCTAAAGCGGAAACGTATAACTTATCATTGTCTTTATCAGCTATTTTATCAGCTTTATTATAAATAATAATTCTGTTATGGTTTTCTGTAATTCTAAGAATCTCTTTATCGTTTTCGTCAACGTCTTTTGTGCTATCTAAGACCACTATTACGAGTTCTGCGTCATCAAGTGTTTTCTTAGCTCTTTCAACACCGATAGATTCCACAACGTCCTTGGCTTCTCTAATGCCCGCTGTGTCCAAAAGGTGTAAAACAATACCATTGAGATTAATTTCACCTTCCACTACATCTCTTGTGGTTCCAGCTATATCGGTAACAATAGCTTTCTCTTCACCAACAAGGGAATTTAATAGCGAGGACTTTCCTACGTTTGGTTTACCAACAATGGCAACTTTAATACCATCTTTGATGATTCTGGCCTTTTCTCCATCATCAATCAATTTATTGATCATATTTATAATCTCATCACAAATGGTAATAACTTGTTGCTTGTTAGCTTGTTCAATATCTTCGTATTCTGGAAAATCAATATTTACTTCTATTAGAAAAATAATATCGGCTAATCTAGTTTTAACTGGTGCCAAAAGATTGCTGGTTTTACCTGTTAATGAAAACATCGATATTTCTTTCGCTTCTTTTGTGGTGGCGTTGATGATGTCGTTAATAGATTCAGCTTGGACTAAATCAATCTTTTGATGCAAAAATGCACGAGAAGAATATTCCCCATTCGTGGCTAATCTAGCACCATTTTCTAGCAAAACATCGATAATTTGCTGAGAAATCAATGAACTTCCATGACAAATAATCTCCACTAAGTCTTCACCAGTAAAACTTTTTGGACCCTTATAAATAGCTAATACAACTTCATCGATTTTGTTTTTGTTTTTGTCTTCAATAAATCCGACTAATAAAGTTCTTTCTTTAATGTCTCTTATGTCTTTGGAAAAGCATTTACTGACCACTTCAAAACAATCATCACCAGAAACTCTAATGATGGCCAAAGCAGATTTCATTGGAGGTGTCGCTAATGCAACAATTGTTTCAAACATAAATGCCTTTCCAAAAAAGCACCCTAAGGGTGCTAATTTAATTATTCAACGTAAATGATTTGCACCTGACGGTGTGTGCCTTCACCTGTTGATTCAGTACGAATATTCTTCATACCAGAACAAGCGTTGTGCACTACTCTTCTTTCGTCTGCTGGCATTGGATCAAAAGTATATGTTGCTTTTGTTCTTTGGACTTCGTGAGCATATCTACGAGCCATTTTGCCAAGCATATAGTATTTGTTATCTTTATAGCCGTTGACATCTAATAAGATTCTGAATCTCTTGTGGAAATGGTTGCTTACAGCAAGTTTTGTTAACTCATTAAGAGCTTGTAATGTTTTTCCGTTCTTACCAATGAGAATTGGGTTGTGTGTTGAATCAACAGTTAGGCGGATGATGTCGTCATCTAATTTTGTGCTAACTGTGCTTTCAATACCTAAATTATCTAAGACGTTTAAGATATAATCTTCAGCATATTTAATAATGTCTGGAAGTTCATAAACATCCACCACTATTTTCTTATTGAAAATACCTTTTGTTTTGTCGGAGACAACATAAACCAACTCATCAACAGGAACGTTTAATTCTTCACTAGCTTCTTGTAAAGCATCTTCCACTGTTTTTGCGGTATATGATTTCATAACTTCTCCTTATTTTTTCTTGTGATTCTTACGCTCAGTAATAGCGTGAGTAATAAGAGTTTGAGCAATTGAGAACAAAGCACCAACTAACCAATAGACACCTAACGCAGAAACAAGGGAGAATCCCATGAAAATAATCATCGCTAACATAATGTAAGTGAACCACTTCATCTTGTTATCAGATTCTTTTTGCGCTGGATTGCGTCCTAATTTGGCAATCTTTTTCTTCTTTGCTTTAGCAATCCATTGTGGTAATAACATAGCAACTGTTTGTGCGCCACTCATTAATAAGAAGAGCACAAGGGCGGTCCAAACACCACTTGTTGGATCTTTCCAGTTAGACCAAGTAGTCAAAACTGAGCTAATGGATTGTGATAAATTCAATCCTAAAACTGCACCAGTAGATAATTGCGCACTTCCCTGCATAGCGCCCCACACACAGATGAAGACTGGGAATTGAACAATCATCACTAAAAGAGATGAGAACGGATTGATTTTGTGTTTCTTGTAAAGCGCTTGTGTTTCTTGCGCTAAACGTTGTTTTTCATACTGATTTGTATTGGAATTTGGGTATTTTGCTTGGATTTTGGCAAGTTCTGGTTGTAATTCTTGCATTTTACTAGAAGCAGTTGTTTGTTTAAATGTAGCTGCTAACATGAGAGATCTCACAATAATTGTGACGAATAAAATAGCAAGTAATGAGGCCCAGCCTTGCGCCAAACCATTACTCTTCAATCCACCAGAGAAGGTATCAATTAACCATCCGATAGGATAGACGAGCAAGCCGGATAAAAACCCGACTTTTTGCCAAGCGTAAGCCCAGCTCTTTTCTTGAATCTGTACCTCAGTACCTTCAAGTTTATTGGTGTCATAGTTATAGTATTGACCATAGTGTCCATAGTAACCACCTTTGGTGGCTAAACAAGAACGGAAGGCATTGATGTTGTTTTTCATCTGGGTTTGATAGAAAGAAATGTAGTCAGCTGTTGGACATTCATCGATAGCGACGTTTTCAGATAATCTGACTTCATTAACATAACTATTCCAGTTGACCCAAAGCTTTTTGCTTTCTTTGAGTTCTTTGCCATCTAATTCATCTGGTCCATAGTATTTTAAGTATCCTTGTTTGCACAAGATGCTTTCGTGATCTCTAATATCACCAATTTGAGCGGCAGTAACTGTAGCAATATCGGCTTTTTCTGCTTCTATAGCATGTTTTAATACAACATTATCGAGTTCAATATAGTAATTAATTGATGGTACAATTAAGTATTGATTGTCTCTAGCGTTATTATGAATCTTTTTAAGACCAGGAGCGTTTTCTAAGCTTCCATAGTAATAAACACTAGAACCTTCTAATTGTCCGACTTTACCAGTTTCATCTTCACCCTTAGCAATTTCAGCAGCTTCTAGGGTGTCGAAATAACGGCAAACACCATAATCGATAGCGTATAAAATGTGTGCTCTATCAACAGAAGAACAGAACGAATTGGTACAGCCAGTTAAAACCACACCTCCAAGTAGGAGTGCGGCTAACCCTATTCCTAATTTTGTACCTTTTTTCATTTTATAGCCCTGCCTGTTTATTGATAAAATCACTTAATAGTGATTTGTTGTCATTGAATGTTTTATCTAAGAATTCTTTCCTAACAACAATGACGATGTCTAGAGAGATGTTTTTATAATCAATAACTTGATCACAAATCGCTCTCACTTGTCGCTTAATGCGATTGCGTACGACCGCGTTACCAAGTTTTGCTGATGCAGATATGCCAACACGAGCATATCCTAATTCGTTTCTATTAACATGTATGGTGTAACTTGATAAACGGAAGGAACGACCTTTATGAATTACTGTTGCGAAATCTTCGCTTCTTTTAATTCGATTAAGGATTTTCATTGAAACTCCTTATGCGGTGAGTTTTTTGCGGCCTTTAGCTCTACGACGGGCTAATACATTACGACCTTTGTCGCTTTTCATTCTGGCACGGAAACCAGCTTTGCGTTGATGTTTGATTTTACTTGGTTGATATGTACGTTTCATCTAACAGTACCTCCTTAACATAGCGCTTAAAATTATATGGGCATTTATAGATAAATGTCAACAAGCGCGTGAAGGCATACACGTAAAACAGGAATTATCCACAAATAAAGTTTTCAACAATTCCTTTTTAAACCACCTAATAGTGAGTATAGAAATCTTTAATATATTAAGTTTTTTGGAGGATGCAATACTCATCAAAACATCAAGAACGGTTGTCAACATTTCCACATTGTGTAAATAGTTTTCCACATTTTTAATTTGTGGATTTTGTGGAAAAAACAGACCATAGGATAACGATATTTAACAAGAGTTTTTGTGGATAACGAATTTTATTTAGTTTTTTATTAAAAAAACAGGTCGGTTATTTTATAATTAATGACAAGTAATAGGAACAAAAAAACACTATGATCAGTTCAATATCAGAAATGACCCGTCTTTGGGACACCACATTAGCAAAATTAGAAAAGCAATTTCCGGAAAAACAAGTTTTCGATTCTTTGTTTTCTGGAAGTTATATAAACAACATCCAAGGTAACACAATAGAGGTTGTCTGCAAATCCATGTTTGCTGCTGGGATGATTAAAGCTAAATATGTAGATTTAATCGCCGACATTATTTACGAACAAACAAATGAGAAATTTTTCTTGGTTTTCGTGACACAAGAAAATACCACAGAACAAGTCTCTAAGCAGGTAGCAGAACACAACAGTTTTGTCGATAGATCCACCTATTTTAAAGATGCAAAATTGGATGAAACCAAAACATTTGATAATTATGTTGTAGGTCAATTTAACAACGATGCATCTCGCGCCGCATCTTTTGTCGCAAGCGCTCCTGGAAAAGCATATAATCCACTATTCATATATTCACATTCTGGTCTTGGTAAAACTCACCTTATGAACGCGATTGGTAATCATATAAAACAGCAAAATAAAGATGCGGTTGTCTTATATATTAACGCCAGTTTATTTGTGGATGAATTTGTTAAATTTAGCAAAGGTGAAAAAGAGTCTCAATCCATGAGAGATTGGTTTAAAGATGTTGATGTTTTGTTGTTAGATGATGTCCAATACTTTGCAAATCGCGAGAAAACACAGGAAATGTTCTTCTATGTATATGGTGACATGCTCAATAGAGGAAAACAAATTGTCATCACATCCGATAGACAACCAAACGAAATTGAAAAGCTTGAAGATAGACTTGTAACAAGGTTTACTCAAGGCTTGGTTATTAAGATTAATGATCCTGACACAGAGACCTGCGTGCGCATTCTTAAAAAGAAGATAGAAGAGCAAGGTTTAGATGTTAATAAATTTGACGAAACAGTGCTTCTATTCACCGCTGAAAAATTCTCGCGCGACGTACGAGAGTTAGAAGGTGCACTAAATAGGTTAAAGTTTTCAATCCAAACAAACCCTGATATGGGCGTCATGGGAATTGAAGAAGCTGTGTCCGCGGTGTCTGATTTGAGAAGTGGTAAAAAGTATATGAATCAGCTTGATAGTCAGAAAATTATTAATGTTGTTTCCAGTTACTACAATCTAGACCCGAGACAATTAACAGGAAAAATCAGAACTGGGCAAATCGCTCTAGCGCGCCACATCGCAATGTATCTAATAAGGAATATGTTAGATGTTTCACTCGAAGATGTCGGCAAGGCTTTTGGTGGTAAAGACCACACCACTGTTATGTCCGCCATTAGAAAAGTGGAAAAAGAGTTAGTAACCGATCCATCATTACAAGATGCTATTAACGAGATAAAAAAGAGACTTGATCAATAATGTTTATTTAAAAATAAAATGATTATGGGTTAAAGCTATGCTAAAATAAGAAATACACAGAATTATTTGGAGTTATCCACATTTCCACAGGACTTATCATTATTATTAATAATATATAAAAATAAATGAAAGGAATTTGTTATGAGATTCACGATTAAAAGAGAAGAGTTGTTAAAGGGATTAAATATTGCCAACAGAGCAGTAGCGAACAAAGTTAATGTTGCCGTACTTCAAAACGTTAAACTCGAATTAAATGAAGAAGGTTTATTTATAACTGGTTCTAATTACGATATTACAATCAAGACTCAAATACCTTATAGATTTAACGGTGAAGAAATTATTAGAAACTATAAAGAAGGTGCTGTTCTATTAGAATCTAAATTATTAACTGAAATCGTTAGAAAGATAGAATCTGATGAAATGACTATCGATGTTGTCGATTCCACCGCCATCATTAATAACAGTGGAAATCGTTCTACATTTGAACTAGTTGGCATTAAAGCTGAAGAATATCCAGACATTGATTTACAATCCAGTGGAACAACACTTACACTTTCTAAACAAGAATTTGATTCTTTAGTCTCTCAAACCGCGTTTGCGGCCTCTTTAAAGGAAAGAATGCCAATATTAACTGCGATTAACTTAGAAGCTCAAAATGGCTTATTAACCGCTAAAGCGACCGACTCTGCTCGTATGGCTAAGAAAGACATGCCAATTCCTGAAGATGTGAAGTTTGTGGCTAACGTTCCTGCCAAAGTGATGATTGAAGTTGATCACTTAATGGAAAATCAACCATCCGTACAAATGTCCTTTAGTGATAAGAAAGCATTATTTGTTTTAGGTAGAACAGTTGTTGTTTCTCGTTTAATTGCTGGTGATTACCCAGATACCAAAAATATCATCCCGAAGACAGTTAATTATTCGCTTCAAGTCAATGCTAATGACTTCATTAAAGCCGTTGATCGTGCCAACATTTTATCTATCGATAGAGAGAATGTCGTTGATCTTACAATGAGTGAAGAAACTGTTAAAATCTCCGCAAAAAGCCAACAAAAAGGCTCCGCTGCTGAAATTATTGATGTATTTAAATACTATGGTTCAGAATTAAAGATGTCCTTTAATAGCGAATATGTCGTAGCTGCAATCAAAGCCTTGAACTGTGAAGATGTCACCTTCTCATTTGTGGCTGAAATGAGACCCATTGTCATCAAGAATGCTGCCGACGATTCTGTGGTCCAAATTGTGACTCCTGTTAGAACCTATTAAGTATAATTACTAAACTATAATGAAAGAGGGAATATTTTATTCCCTTTTTTATTTATATCGTGTATAATTGTCAAGAGGAGTTTTTAATGGCGGTCAAAACAATCATTTTAAGAGGCGATGAAGAGTATATGACGCTACAATCGCTTTTGAAGTTAACCAATGTCATTTCGACCGGAGGAATGGCCAAAATGTATCTTCAAGACAATGTTGTTTTGGTCAATGGAGAGGCCGAAAATCGTCGAGGTCGTAAATTATATCGCGGTGACAAAATTGATGTTGCCAACACGGTGTTTGTCATCAAATAGACCATGATTATTAAGTCACTTACCCTCAAAAACTTCCGGAACCACAAAAACCTCACATTTCAATTCAAGAAAAACCTCAACATATTCACCGGGCCCAATGCCGCAGGAAAGACTAATATCGTTGAGGCCATCTACTATCTCTCATTAGCTAGAAGTTTCAGAACTAACGAAGATGAAGAATTGATATCAAAAGGTTCGCAACAAGCAGAGATACAAGCCGTTTATGCAGAAGGAGAACTTAACCGCAAGATTCAAATCATTATTTCAAAGAATGGTAGAGCAGCATTTATTAATGGCAAACCAATATCTAAAGTTGTTGATTTGTTTAACACAATGAATGTGCTGCTATTCGAACCTGATGATGTAAAAATGTTTCGAGACACCCCTTCTAAACGAAGAGAGTTCTTGGATGTTAATCTATGCAAAAAGAGCAAACCATATCTTGATTACTCGTCTCAATACAAGAAAGTCTTAAGGGAAAGAAACGAGATTTTAAAAAGTGAAAATGTGGATAAAGATCTGCTAGATTCCACGACCGAATTACTGGTGAAATTAAGCGGTCCAATAGTGTCTTATAGGCAGATGTATGTCAAGGATATCAACGATATCCTTAATAAAATAACGCGCGCGCTCACAGGTGAAAAGGGAAAGCTGGAAATTATCTACAAACCATTTGTGGAACATGGAAAGGACTTCACCAAGCAAGCAACAGAAGCGTTTAAACGCGCCGAGGAG
>JAEEGK010019168.1_pt1 | contig 14702 bp, 9 predicted proteins | sample 8958771 | NCBI WGS metagenome assembly JAEEGK01 (sample SAMN16246547, study PRJNA631951) | gut metagenome | biome: gut microbiome; feature: rumen; material: SC-attached | host: Bos | place: Iran: Karaj | collected 2018-10
AAAATAAATAATATTAATTTATATATTTGAATTATAAAAATTTAAACTCCAATTATGATTAATAATTTCTGGTTCTTCATCAAAATGAAGAATAAAATTTATTTTATCTTCAGATAAAACACTATTTATTAAAAAAAATAAATAAATATTCTTACTCATTATAATCATTAATATTATCAAAAAAATGTTCATCCATCCAAATTAAATATTCAGGAATTTTGATATTTTTTTTTTCTTTATCTATTTTAATAAACGTATTAAAATAATCAAAAGCATTTTTATAAATTTGATTATTTAAACTTGAAGGAAAATAAATTTGTAAATTTGGATAATCTTTCATAGGAAGAGAAATAGCGAAAAAAAGATATTTATTTGTAAAATTAACTTTAAGTTCATTTTTTTCATCATTTAATTTATAATCAATACTTTCACCATACAATTCTTTTGTAATTTGATTATTTTGTAAAATTATATTATGAATTTCATATAAACTTATGTCATAACCTCCAATGTTAAAAAATGAATTTTTTTGTAATTTATACCATTCATAATAAGTTAATAAAATTTCGTTTTTTAATATTATTGTAAATATTAATAAAAAATTATATATATTTAACCAAAAACATGTTTTAAAATTATTGTTTTCGTTTATTTTATCTAATTTTATTGCTTGTAATTCTGCGACTAAATATTTTATTTCTAAAAATTCTTTTGAATTTGAAATATGAAGTAATAATTTTTTTGAAATTAAATCAATTGAAATTTTATTTAAACAATTTTTAATTATTAATGAATATAATCTAACTGAAATATCTTCAATTAAAAATAAAGGATCTTTTTTTGTATAACTAAATTTTGTATAAGAATTTATAATATTCATTTTAATATTTTTATAAGAATTTTTATCATTATTTATTTTTAATTGTTCTACAATTTTTTCTCCATTTGTTCTTATTTCAAAAAAGTCATTTATTGATTTTGAATTTCTATCTAAATCTTGAGAGTAATTATTATTTAATTTATTTTGATGATAAATAAATCTTTTAATATCAACAGTATTTCTTCGTTTTATAGATTTTCTTAAACTTTTTGTTTTTGAAATATGATAATCAATAGATTGTAATAAAATTGAATTATCTTTTTTATCTTCTTTTTTATTTACATTATTATTTAAATTAATATTTGAATTATTCGAACTTGATTTTGAAATAATACTTTCTTTTCTTTCTAAATTTTTTTTATTTTTATTTATTCTATTAATTTTATGTTTTATTATTTTAATTAAAATATAATACATATTTTCATTATTATTTGATAATTTTGCATTTAATAAATTAAGTTCAAATAAATTATAATTATCTAAAAATTGAAAAAATTTTCCTCTACAAAATGAATTTTTATTTAAAATATAAGCTTTTTCATATAATTTTATTATTTGATTTTTTTCAAAATTTTTATTTAAATCTTCTAATGCAAAACATGAATATAAATAAAATTGATAACATTTAACATCACTAAAATTAAATATATTTTTATTTTGATTATTATTTGTTGAAAATCTTATTAAATCTTTTTCTATATTATTATTATTTGAATAAGATGAATTAAAACTTTCATTTGATATTTCTAAAATTTGACTGGAATTATTTAATGAAATATTTTCTTCAATTTTATTATTAATTATGTCATTTAATTCATTTAACATTAATTTTCTATTTTCGTTTTTTAATTTATCTTTTAAATTTAAAGTTTCAAAAATAAAATCAATAAAATTTAAAAAATTCATTTTTGAATTTTTTTCATTGTTGTTTGAATAAATAAAAAAATAATTATTTTCTTTTAATAAAGCTTTACCTATACTTTTATTTGATGTATTTGATTTTAATGTTGAATTATCTAAATTAATACAATAATTATTAAAAGAATTTTTATTAAAGAAACTTTTTTTTCTTCTTCCATTTAAATTTATATTATTATTATTATTATTAGGCATTGTATTTGGATAAAATTGAACAATTGAATTATTTTTATTATTAATAAAAGATAAATCCATAGAATTTAATTCTTGTTTATTTTTACATTTTTTTTTCCATAGAATTTTTTTATCATCAGAAGAAATTGAATATCTAATATTTATAAAATTATTTAAACATAAAGAATAATCAATTTTTAATGAATCTAAATTTTGATATTTAATTTGTTCATTAGAAAAATTATTTAAAATAAAGTTGATATTATTAGGTAAATTCATTTGAATTATTAAAGGATTTTTATTTTTTGTTATTCCATTTTCAATTTCATTATTTTTTGAAGGATTTATAATATTAGAACAAATTCTACTAAAAGTATAATCATCTAAATTATTAAAATTTTCTAAAAATTGATCAAACGCTGAAGTTGAACTTAATTTATCTAAAAAATCTCTCATATTTTCATCACAATAGTCATCTAAAAAATTTTGAATTTTAAATATGTCGTTATTTTTATAATTTTTAATAATTAATTTTAAATAATCTCTAAAAATTCTAAAAAAAACATATTGAATATTCACACTTTTTAATTTCTTTTTATCAATGTCTTCGATATTAAAATTCTTTAAATTATAAATAATTTTATCTTCTTCATTATCAAAAATTTCTTCTAATTCAAATATTTCAGGATGTAAAATATAATTTAATTTTTTTCTTAAATTTTCTTCTTTTATTCTAGGCAAAGTTGATATACCATTGCTATTAACCATTGAAGTATTTAAATCACATATTACATAATTACTAAACATTTCATTTAATGTGAAATAATCAATTTTATCTTTTAAAACTCCTATTAAATAAGGACTTGGACTTTCTAAATAATCTAATAAATTATTTGGTAATATTGGAATATATGTATTTAACCATTTAAAAGGAAAAATTAAACTTAATAAGGCTTCAAAAACACAAAATAATAAATATGCTTGATCTGCGATTAATATAACGTATTTTTCATTTAATATACTACACCATAATTTAATAATAGTTGATATTTCAAGACAATTGAATAATATATTAATTTGTTCATTATTGTTACAAGGAATTTCAAAAAAAGAAGGAAAATAAAATTCAACTGAAGAAAAATGAAAATTTAATATTAATTTTGTATAATTTGAAGGAATAATAACATCACTAATAAAAACAATTAAATTTAATAATTCACAATTATGAAAATTAATTAAAGTTTCATCAGAAAGATTATATTCATTTGATTTAATAATTTTATTCATTTCCATTAAAATTTTTTTAAAACTTTCTGGATTATTAATACAACTCCAAATACAAAAACAATATGGAATATAAAAACTTTTTGTATTATTTATTTTAATATTTTCATAAATTTTTAAGATATAAATATAAGATCTTATTCCTCTTTCATTAGTTAAAACGAAACAATAAAATTTAGAAGGTACATTATGATATAAAATATTTATTCCATCTATAAAAATAAAATCTAAAATAGAATTTGAAATACTATCTTTATTTTCAGGAAAACTAAATAAAATATCTGGATTTAAAATATCAATATTTTTATTGTTTTTTTCATCTTTTATTTTTTCAATTAAAACATTTTTTGAAACTCCACAAATAAAAAAAGTTTTTATTAAATGATATTTTTCAATATTTTTATTATTCATTATTTATAATAATTTGTTTTTTTTAAATAATAATAATAAATATTTATAAAAATATTTATTTAAATTTTATAATATATTATAATATTAAAAATATTTTATTTATTTTATTTTTTTTCATCTTTTTTTTCTTCTTTTTTTTCTTCTTTTTTTTCTTCTTTTTTTTCTTCTTTTTTTTCTTCCTTTTTTTCTTCTTTTTTTTCTTCTTTTTTTTCTTCTTGTTGTGAAGAAATTGTTTGTGGAATGATATTATTAATTTCTTTATCATGAATTTCATTATTATTTAACAAATTATTATTTTGATTACTTAAATTTAATTCATCAACATTAACTTCTTTTTCTAAAGATAATTCTAAATCATTATTATTATTATCACCTCCTTTATTTAAATTAATTTCTCTTAATCTTTCAACTAAAAATTTTATAGGATCAAATTTATTTTGATTTTCTTCTTCGGATTCTTTTTCTAATTGTTCTTCTTGTAAATTTAATATATCTGAATCATCTAAATCAGGATCTTCTTCTTCTTCATTATCTAAATCTCTTTCTGTTTTACTTTCATTTAATTCTACATTTTGTCTTAACCAATATTCATAATCACCTTCTGAATAATCATCTCCTCTTTCTAATTTTAATAATTGTTTTTGTTTTTGTAATATTTCTGCTTTATTTCTAAAAAAACATGAATTAAATTCTTTTTCTAAATCTTTATAATAATCGTTATTTTTTATTTCGTTTATTAAATCGTTTATTGCTATTTTTAATGAGGGATATAAAAGTTTATCTAAATATTCTTGAATTGTGGAATATTTTTGTTTGTTATTTTGAGGGTTTTCGTTTAAATTTAAATTAAGATTATTATTTTCGATGTTGTTATTACTTGGAATTGTTTCTAAAGGATTTTCTATTGCGTTTGCGGGATTTTCTTCGATTTTTTGATTATTTGGTTGTTCCATATTTTAATTTTAATATTATTTAAGTTATTTATTTAATTATAACATATAAAAAATAAATTTTTTTTAATAAATTTAAATAATTAAATAATGTAAATTAATCAATAAAAAAATTCATTAAATTTTTTAATTAAATTAATTTGAAATATAAAATTAAATATGGAAAAAATAGAAAATACTAGACAATTTTTTCGTCGAAGAGTAAGTGTTCAAGAAGATAAAAATACTCAAAATCAATTAAAAAAAGAAATTGAATATTGGAGAAAAAATAAAGATAATAAATTAAACAAAATAGATAATATATTAGATGGTGAAAAAAATTTTCCTACTTTAATTTCACCTTTGTATGGTGACCCTAATAATAGAGATGTACTTCAAGGAGGGTTCTTACCTCCTAATCATTTTCAAAGAATAGGTACTACTATTACTGCAGATAATGGAGAAAAATATATAGCTGCTGGTCCTAGATATCATGTTGCTTTAGATAATAGAAATGTTAAAGCATGTATTGTTACTTGTGGTGGATTATGTCCAGGTTTAAATGTTATTATAAGAGAATTAGTTAATACTTTAAAATTTAATTATGGTGTAGAAGAGATATATGGAATTAAATGGGGTTATGGAGGTTTTTATAAAAATGATGATTTTTGGGTGAAATTAGGACCAGATGATGTAAGACAAATTCATACTTTAGGAGGAACAATTTTAGGAACATGTAGAGGAGGATTTGATGGAGAAAAAATATCAGAAGCAATAATAAAAAGAGGAGTTAATATGGGATTTTTTATAGGTGGTGATGGAACTCATAGAGGAATTAAAGAACTATGTAGAATCTTTAAAGAAAAAAAGAAAAAAATAATATTAATTGGAATTCCAAAAACAATAGATAATGATATTCCAATTATAGATAGTTCATTTGGATTAGAAACTGCAATTGAGGAAAGTGTTCACATAATAAGATGTGCAAACGTTGAAGCAAATTGCAACGCAAATGGAATAGGTTTAGTAAAATTATTTGGTAGATCATCAGGATTTGTAGCAATGTACAGTACATTAGCAAGTAGAGATGTAAATATATGTTTAGTTCCAGAAGTTCCATTTAATTTATACGGTGAAAATGGTTTAATAGATTATATATTTAAACGTATAAAAATAAAGCATCATTGTGTAATAGTAGTAGGAGAGGGGGCAGGTTTTGCAGTGAGAGATTTTAATATAGAATTATCAGGTAAAACAGATAAAAGTGGTAACCCTGTTTTACCAGATATAGGTTTAATATTAAAAGAAGAGATAAAAAAGAGAGCTGAAGAAAGAGGGATAGATATAAATTTAAAATATATAAACCCTACTTATATAATAAGAGCATGTCCTCCCAATTCATATGATGTTAAATATTGCGTTAAATTAGCTCAAGGAGCTATAAATGGAGCTTTTGCGGGGTTTACTAATTTTTCAATAGGTATTGTTAATCATCATCCTTGTTTTATTCCCATTAATAAAATTTCTCAGGATGGTGTAATTAGAAAAATACAAACTAGTGATGAAGATTATATTATGATGTTAGCTACTACTGGGCAACCTAGTTTTTATCCTCAAGTTACTTTGACTAAAGATATTAAAATTCAAACTTTAGCTGAAACTAAAGGAGAAATTAATAAAGTTGGAGAAGAAATTGAAATAAAAGATACTATTAAAGAAGAAAATAATGATGAAGATGAAGATGAAAAAAATTCAGAAAATAGTAAAAGTGATGATGAAAATAAAAATAAAATATTTGATTTTAAATGAAAGTAATTAATATTATATAAATTAAATTTTTAATAATATTTACAGTATAATATTTAAATTGAGTATTTTATAAAATTTTTATTAATATTAATGTATTAAAATTATTTATTATTTTTGGAATTTAATAATAAAATAAATAATATATTTTCAATTATTTAAAAAATTTTTATTTTAAAAATAAATAAAAACAAAATCATTTTAAATAAAAATATTTTTAAACAAATATAATTAAAAATTATTATTATTATTATAATTTCATTACTTATAAATATGAAGTTATAATGATATATATAATTGAAAATAATAACATATTTACATAAATTAATTTATATTTAAAATACAATATTAACAATACCTTTTTTATTGTTTATTATGTTTATCACAACCACAAGTTTTATTAAATTTATTTCTAAAATTATTATAATCATCTTGTATTTCAATACTCATATCATTTTGTTCTTTATCATTATCATTTAATTCATTTAAATTATCTCTTCTAAAATCAACGTAACTATATTTTCTTTCAATTTGGAGTTTTTTAATATATTTTGAATTATTTCCTGCTGACAATTTTTTTTTATGACTATTACTTCTACTATAACTTTTTTTTTTCCTTCTTTTTTCTTTTGCCTTTTTTAAATAATAATTTAATTTCATATATTTTTTATTTATTTCTCTTAAATCATATTCATTAACTATATTTTCTAAATAACAAGCACACAATAATAATTCAAAATCTTTTTCTTGATTATAATAAGGTAAAATAGGAATTCCATTATTTAAATGAAAAGCAAAACTCGTTACACTATTATCAATAATAACAATATCTTTTTCGTCAAATTCTTCAAAAATGCTCATATCTTTAATATAAATATATTTTTCATTATTTTTTATATTAATGCAATTATTTCTATAAAGTCTATTATAAAAATATTTATTTTCAGGGTCCATAAAATCTAAAACTGCATTTGCATATGATTCATAACTTGCAGTATAAACAACTATACAATAAAATTTAGATATTTTTATTATAGCTTCTTCCCAATTTGGTCGTATATAAACTCCGATTTTAGCTGTTTTTTGGGATGGTAATAAAATTGTTATTATATTATTTTCGTTATTAAAATTTTTTAAATTAACTTCTGAATGCATTAATGTTTCATCTAAATCAAAAATGGCTAATTTATTAAAATTATTTGGATTTTTTATTTTTACTTTTGAAGGAAAAGATGCTTTGTCTTTTTTTTTTAATAAGTCTACTATTAAACTCATACAATCTTTTGTATATGCGTAAAAATTTGATATATCTTCTGTGTTTGTTAATTTTTTTGCTTCGTTTTCTATTGTTTCTAAATAAAATTTTGAATTAATTGACATCGGTTTATGATTTCGAATAATATAATTATCATATAAAACAGAATTATTATCTTCTTCATTTTTTAAAATATTTTTCAATTTTTTTTTTAAATTACTTTCTGATTTAAAACTTTTTATATTTGTATTATTTTCATTTAAATTTTTTAATGAATTTTCAGTTGAATGTGTGTGAGTGTGATGATTGAAATTATTTAAATTAAATTTTAGTTTTTTTTTTGATTTTTTTTTTACTTTTAATGAATGTTCGTTTTTTTTTTCTCTATTAATTTCCTCATCATCTAATTTTTTAAAATTAATTAAATTAAATGTTTTTTTTCTAAAACTTTCTGATTTTTTCATTTTTTTCTTTTTTTTTTTTTCTTCATCGCTTGATGAATCTAATAAACACATTATTTGAGTAGAATCATTTAAAACATTAATTTCTTTTTTAAAAGGATTCATTGATAAAGAAAAAGGAGTAAAAATTTTGGGAACTTTTTCATGAGAAGAGGATTTTTTTTCTCCTATTGCTCGTTTTAAACAGCCACAATACATTTTTATATTTTATTATTAAATTATTTATTATGATTTTAATAAAATTATTTATTAAAAAATATTTTAAAATTTTAATGTTTAGTTTTAATAAATTAAAAGGATTAATTTCTGATAAATTTAACGAAGTTAAACAATATGTAAATTCAAATGTTACAAATAAAATTATAATAAAAAAGAAAAATATTTATGATAGTAATTTACCAAATGAAATAAAAACTTATTTTATTTATTTTAGATTATTAATAAAAAATTCAATAATGGATTATTCAATAATTAAAATTTTATGTCAAAATTTATTAAATTTAGATAAAAATAATAATATTAATAACGAAGAAAAAAATATTATTTTTAAAAATTTTCGAAAAGAATTAAAACATTTATTTAAAGAAATTTTTTCAGATTATTTAAAATCAACTAACATTAAAGGTTATTATGATATTATTTTATTATTAATATCTTTTTATTTAATCTTATATAATATGGAATTTTGTTTTGAATTTTATAATAAAATATTTGAAACGGAAAAAAATAAATTTTTTGAATGTATTTTTACTTTCATTGAAAATGAAAAATTATTATCAGTTAAAAAAGATATAATTCATATATTAAATTATATTTTTTCAGACACAGAAATTATAAATAAAATGAATAAATTAAAAATAAATGAAAAATTAGATTATTATAAAAATAAAATAGATAATTATAAATTAAATATTCCTTTAATAAAAATAAAAGATAATATTTCAAAATTTAGAGATTCAATAATTTATTTAAAAAAATTAGATTATGATTATAAAATTTTATTTAATAATCAATACGATGAAGAAAATTTAAAAATTGTTAAAAATATTTATATTCAATGTTTATGTAGAATAACATTATCAAATCAAATAAAAAAAATTAAGCCAAATGAACATAATTATATTCCTGATTTTCTTAATTTATTAGCTAATAAATCTTTAATTTATTATAAAAATATATTTAATAATAATTATAAAGAAATATTTAAATCTAAAAATATTATTTATGATGATATTTTAAAATATTTTTGTTTTATTTATGGCGGAGAATTTTATTTAAATTATATTAAACCAATAATAATTTTTTTATTAGAAAATAATTGTGAAAAAATTGAAATAGAAAAATTAAATGAAGTTTTTAATAATTTTACTGAGAATATTGAAAAAATGCCAAAAATTATTTTATGTTCTTTAAAATTTATAGAAAATGAACTTCAAAAAAATTTTAATATTAATTTAAATAATATTTATCCTATTTTTACATTTTTATTAAATTATTATTTAAATCCAATTTTTGAAGAAATTTATTTTGATAATATTAAAAATGATAAAAAATTAATTGAAGTTAATAATTTATTTACTAAAATATTTTATGGAGAAATTTTTGATAAAAATAATAAATATTTTTATTTAAATGAATTTATTGAGAAATTCAATGAAAAATTAAAAAATATAATTTTAGAATTAAATAATAAAATTATTTCAAATGATGTTGATTTTATTATTAAAAATGATTTAGATAAATTTATTAAATTACCAAGTGAATTTTTATTTATTTATGATAATAATTTTTTACAAAAATTTATGAAAAAAAATAAATAAAAAATATTAAATAATTTTATTATAAATATTATTAATTTAAAATTATTGTTAAAATTGTAAATTAAAAAATAATAAATATTAAATTAAAATATATGAAAGAAATTTTATATTTAATTTTATTAAATATTTTTCTTTTTAATAATCAAAATAAAGAAAATTTTATTATTTTAAATAATTTAAAAAATATTAATAAAACAATTTATAACGATTTTAATAATTCTTTAACAACAGATTTTATAAAAAATGAAATTAATATTTTTTCAAATATTTCAAATAAAATTAATAATTATTTAAATTTATTAAATAATAATTTAGAATTCGAATCATTTAATCATAAATTTTCACATTCATTTAATTTAAATAAAGATTTTTCTAAAGAATTTATTTTTCAATCTCAAAATTTTATTGAAAATGAAAATTGTTTTTTTTATCATATTTTTGTAATGAAAAATTTAAACAATAAAAATTTTTTTTTATTTTGTATAAATAAAAAAGCAAAAAATATTTCATTATTTAACATTACAAATTCAAATTCATTAATGTTTCATTCAAAAATTAATCTAAATTTAAATTTAAAAAATGAAAATGATATTAAAATTTCTTTTACTTTTTTTAATGAAGAAAATATTATTTTACTTTATTCAGATTCAAATATTTATATAATTAATATTAATATTAATGTTATAGGAAAAGATATTTATATTCCAATGACTAAAAATTTTTATTTAAATAAAAATATTTCAAATTCAGAAATTATAATTTTTGATTCTGTTATTTATCATATGAATAAATACATAATAATTGCATTTAAAAATGAAATAAATGTTTATTTATTAAAAAAAGATAAAATTCAAATAAAAGCAAATTTTATTTTAGAAAATAATGTTGATAATATTATTATAAAAGAAGGATTTATTTTATTATTAACAAATAATCATAAAAAAATGACATTTTTAAGTTTATTAGGCGGAAATAATATTTTATTAACATGTGAATTTTATTATAAAATAATTAGTTATTATTATGATTATAATAATGAATTTTTATATACAATAGATGAAAAAGGAAGATTATTAATAAATTATATAAAAATTAATTTAAATAAAATTTTCAATAATGAATGTTCTATTATTTATAAATATGATTTACCTAAATTTATATTAAAAAATAATAAATTTAATTTTATTTTTGTTAAAAGAGAATTATATTTTTGGACTAAAAATTATATTGTATTTATAAATAAAAATTATATGTTAGAAGAATATTTTATAAATTTAGAAAAGAATTTTAATATTTACAATAATGAAAATAAATATATTTTAATTGGTCAAAATTCTGATTATGTAAATGTTTATAAAATTAATAATTTTATAGAAAAAAAAATAAAAAAACAAAAGAAAAATAAATCAAAAAATATCAATCAAAATGTTGAATGTAATGGTAATTTAATTTGTAATATTTTATTTAATACGTATACAAATAATAAATATATTACAACATTTTTATATATAATTTGTATTTTATTAATAGCTGGAACTGTTATTTATTTAAATAAAAAAAGAAAAGAAGATAATTTAAAATTCAAAGAAATTGAGGAAAAAAATGAAAAGCAAAACAAAGAAAATACTGAAAAAGTAAATAAATTAATAGAACAAATAAAAAATTTAGAAAATTTTCAACCTTATAAAAACTATAAAAAAACAAAAGAAGAAAATGAAAAAAATCAAAAAAATTATAATGAAAATAATGAAAATGAAGAAGAAGATTTCGAAGAAATTGAAGATTTTGAAGATGATGAAGAAGATGAATTAAAAGAATATCATAGATATATGAAAGATATAATAAAAAATAAAAAAAATTTAGATAAAAATAATGAAAATTACGACGAAGAAAATTCAAATGAAGAAGAAAATGAAAATTAATAAATTAATTTTAAGGGATTATTAATATAAATATTAAAAATATAATTTAAAAAATAACTTTCTATAATAATATATAAATATAATATATAAATAAATATAAAACTGAAAAAAATAATTAAAAATATAATAAAATATAATAAAAAAAATGTTCAGAACTCAAAATTTACAACAATTTCGCCCAAGAGACAATGAACCAGATGATAGACAAAAATCACCTTATGATTTTCCTAGAATTATAAGAGAATGTGGAAATGAAAATAAAGTAATTGGAGAAGAATTAGATAGAAGATTAAAACTTCAACATCTTCAAAGAGAAAAAGAAGTTGTAAAAGCCAGATATGATTATATTACTGAACCTAGAAAAAAATTATCAGATACTGTAGATGAAAATGCTTTAAAAGAACAATCTATGAAATTCACTATGAGTAGAACTATGCCAAAATATAATATGAATAATGAACAAGTTTATAATTTTGATAATGAACGAAAAGAAAATAATTATAATAATAATAATAATAATATGAATCAATATAATAATAATAATAATTATAATAATACTATGAATTCTAATTATAATCAAGAAAATAGAATGAATTATCAAAATAATTTTAATAATTCTCAAAAATTTGAACAAAATAAAAATTTTGAAAATAATTTCTTTTATAAATCTAGTAGAAGAAATCAACCTTTATATCAACAATCTTTAAGAAATCTTGATATACCTCCTAGTCCAAATCAAAATATTAATAATAATTCTATTCCTAATGATTTTAATAATAATAATAATCATATTAATTTAAATCGAAGTCAAAGTTTTCCAACACGAAATCAAAAATTTGACGATTATTATTACGATAATAATTACGATCAAACTTTTGACAACAAAAACAAAAGATTTATACAAACTCCATATAAAATAGAATATCATCAAAGACACAATCATTTTAACAATCCTAATTCGAGCATTCCAGATTATATGTTATATGATGATTTAAATATAAACAAAACAAGACCTTATTATTTTTATGAAAAAGATAATATTCAATATAGAAAATATTCTCCATATATTTATGATTATGAAAGAAGTAGATTTGGAGATCAAACTTATAATTATTATTTAAATGAAGCTATGAGAAGTGACATTAGTAAAGATTGGAAATATCCACCTCAATATTATTATTTACCTAGATTTAATCCTAAAACTCATACATATGAAAACAATTATTAATAAAAAAGAACTTTTTAAAATTATAAATTTATATTATTTTTTTAAGTTATTTTATTTATATTAATGTTTAAAAATTAATTAATATATTATTTTATTTTTTTGAATTTTTTTTTGTTTTAAATTTAAATAATTTTTTTAATGTCAAAATTTGATACAAAAAATTTTAAAAATTTAAAATCAGAAACGAATTTTTTTGATAATAATCAAATTAATTTGAATCCTTCGACTCAATCAAATGAAATTTTAAGTAAGTCTTATAATAAATTTATTAATTTTGTAAGGCCATTGTTAGGAATACGTGCAAGAAAACTTTCATTATATGATTTAAGATATAATATAGAAGAACTTTACACAGTTTTATTTCATCAATTTTGTAATATTTTACGAAGCAAAAAAAATTTATTATCAAATGATGTTTCATTTTCAAAAAATGTTTTTGAATATTATGAAGATAAATTTAAAAAAAAACAATTAATTGACCAAAATTGTATGAATTTAGTTAATAGTGTTAATTATTATAAAACTGAATATGATGACATTAGAATATTTTCGAATTTTTTAGATGAACAATTTAATTTTGAAGATATTATGTTTTTTTTATTTTTAAGAGCGAATATTGAAAAAGAATTAAAAATATTGTTTATAGAAAAAGCAAAAGATGAAACTAAAATACAACATATGGAAGATAAAGAAACTATTTTTATGGATTTGTATTTAAATATAAATCAAATTAAAAATATAATTTTTAATGTTTTTAATAATGATGATGAAATTTTATTTAATCAGGTAATATTAAAAATTCAAAAATTTTTTGACCATAAAAATCATATTCAATCTAATGTTTTTTTAATTGTTTTAACAGATGATTTTCATATTAGTAGAAATAATTATGAAGAAATTTCAAGTTTTAATCAAATTCCTTTTTTTTTTAATAATCAAAATGAATTTTTTGATTTATCGAATAATAATAATGAAAATAATGATCATGAAATGTTTATGAATATGTTATTATATTTTAATAATTTAAATATAAGTTTTAATGAAAATTTAAAAAATGTTTTAATTACTTATATTAAAGAAAAACAAATTTTAATTTTTTTTGAAAAATATTTTGAAAGTGAATTTAATAATAATAATAATATTGAAATAATTTATGAATTAAGAAATTGTGTAGTGAAAAAAATTTATTATATTATAATGATATTATTTAATAATGATGTTAAATCTTTTAATGCATGTTTTAATATTGAAAATAATGAAAATAAAAATTTTGATGATTTAATTAATATTTTAAATGAATTAATGAAATCTAAAAATATTGTTGATTTAAATGAAAAATTAATTGATGATTTTTGTGAAAATTTATTTAATATTCCACAATTTATTAATCAAGTTTCAACAATGGTTGAAATGAAAAAAAAACAAAATATTTAATAATAAAAATATAAATTTTTTTTTAAAATATAAATATTTTTTTTATTTATAAATAAAAAAGAAATTTAAAATTTAAAATAATTATTAATAATAAATAATATATTTTTAATTATAAATTAAAAATTTACATCAATTTTTTTTGATGTTGAATCTTTTTCTTCAATTGTACTTTCATCATTG
>JAEEGK010019172.1_pt1 | contig 14697 bp, 9 predicted proteins | sample 8958771 | NCBI WGS metagenome assembly JAEEGK01 (sample SAMN16246547, study PRJNA631951) | gut metagenome | biome: gut microbiome; feature: rumen; material: SC-attached | host: Bos | place: Iran: Karaj | collected 2018-10
TAATTCTATTAATAGAACATTATTTATTAATTTTTTTATAATATTAACATTAAATTGTTTACTAAAAAATTAATAAATAATGTTCTATTAATAGAATTATATATATTATATATATATATTTATATTAATAGAACATTATTTATTAATTTTTTTATAATATTAACATTAAATTGTTTATTAAAAGAAAAATTTTATGTCTCTTGAAGCTTATTTTAACGATGAAAATATTTCAAATGAAAAAGACCCAATATTTAAAAGTATAGATAGATTATTTTCAAAAGAACAAAAAATAGTAATTCATATATTTATTCAAAGAGAAATAACAAAAGAAATGGCAATTTTTAAAGATGAATTAAATAAAAAATTTGTAAATTATGATAACAGAATGTTTTCTTACGTAAATGATTTAGAAAATCATATTAAAGAATTAATAATTAAAGTAGGAAATTTATTTGAAAAATCAAATATTTTTTTAGCAAAAGTTGATAAAATTGATAATTTAGCCACAAAAGTAGATTCAATGAATGAATTATTAACTTATCATGATGTAAGAATAAATAATCTTATTAAAGATTTAAGTAATGCTTGTTTTAAATATGATAAAATTTTTCTAAATAATTTAGTTATTCCTGGTAAAATAGGAGATTCTTGTAAGTATAAAAATTTAAAAGAATATTTAGAATATACTTTTAATCAATTTATTCAATTTGAAAATTTTATTAAAAAACAAGTTATAGTTTTAAAAGATTATAAAGAAAAAATTGATAATTTAGATATTAATTTATCCAGACAAATTAATACTTTAAAACAAACTAATTTTGATTTTATAAATTTAAAAATTGAAGAAGTTAAAGGTGCTGGTAAAGAAAAATTTGCAGAATTAAATGATTTAATTCAGAAAAATAAAATAGAAAATGATTCAAATTGTATGAATATTAAAAAAGAATTAAATGAGTTAAATAATTTAAATAAAATATCTTTAAAAAAAGAAGATGATGAAATAAAAGAAATATTAAAAGATAATAATTTAATTAAAAAAAAATTTTTAGCTTTATCTTCATATATTAAAGATTTTAGAAGAAAAAAAAATAGTAATAAAACTATACAAACATCAGATAAAAAGAATAGATTAGGATATAATTTAACAAAAGATATTAAAAGTTCAACATCAAAAGCAAAAGATGAGCAATTAGAAGAGTTAATTGAATCAATAAAAGAAGAAAGCAAAAAATCAAGAAAAAATATGCGTTCATTAACAAATAAATCAATAAGAAAATTTAAAGATGAAGAAAAAGAAATTAAAAAAATAGAAAATAATTTTAATTCTTCTTCAACAAATCTTCCAGTTCAAAAATATTTTTCAAGATTAAGTGTTTTAGGTACAAAAAATAAAACTATAAATAAATCTTTTCAAAATATTGAAGAAGAAATTAATGCTTCAAGTAATATTTCTTCTAAAGGATCTCATAAAACTATTTCAATAATTGAATATGATTCTGAATGTTCAAATAATTTTCCAGAAGAAAATAATGAGAATATTGCTAATATTGAGAATATTGAGAATATTGAAAATAGTGAGAACATTGAGAATATTGAGAATATTGAGAATGCTGAAAGTATTGATAATAATATTTTAATTATGATTAAAAAAAGTGAAGAAAATATTGAATCAATTAGAGAAGAAACTAATAATAAACTTAAATATATTGAAGAAAAAATTAACTCTTTTAATAATATTATTATTTTATTACAAAAAAATTTATTTAATTTAGAAAAAGAAAAAGAAAGGGAAAAAGAAAAGAAAAAAAGTTTAGTTTTAAATAAGAAAAAAAATAAATCCGATTCGAAATTATTTTTAAGTGATTCAGAATCAAAAAAGAGTAATAATGATAAATATCAAATTGAAATTCCTTTTAATAATACTAAAATTATTCCAAATTTCAATTTTGGTAAAACTGAAATTTGTACAAAAAATAAACTTCTTAAAAAATATTTATCAGATTCAAGTCTTCAATCTAATGAAAGTAAAAAAATAAATGTTGAAAATAATAAAAAAATAATAATAAAAGGAAAAAGTATATATGATAAGTTTTTAATTAATAAACAAAAATTAGAAAAAAAAGAAAGTTCAGTATTAATAACATTAACAGATAATTTTTTAAAACCTTTAAAAAGTAGTTTATTAAATATTCCTCAAATATATCCTTCTAAGCAAAAAAAAAAAGAAAAAAAATAATTTTTTATAAATGTAATGATAATCTTTAATTTTTTGAAAAAAGACAGTTTTATTCATATTTAAATATATAAAATAAAATTGTAAAATAAATATATTATTATTTATACTAAAAATTAATTAAAACAAAAAAATTAATTTTCATTTGAGTCATTGCTTTTATCAGTTGAATTTCTTTGATTAATCATTTTAGAAAAAACATTACTATAAAATTCTTCTGGATTTTTTAAATTTTGTCCACTTTCTTTAATATTATCATTTATAATATTCCATTGAGTTTTTCTTCTTCCTTTATTAATATTTATATTATCAAAAGCTTTATTTTTATTTTCTGAGTTTAAACTTTTTTTATGAATTAAATTTTTTGTAGAACTTTTAGTAGAAAAATTATCTTTTTTATATAATGATTTCTTATGAACATAATTAAGTCTATTATTTGAAGAACTTTTTGTTCTTATATCAAAAAAATTCATTGAAGGTTCTTCAAAAACTGATTTTTTTAAATTTGCTGTTTTTTCTCTATATTTTTTTCTTTTTTGTTCTGACTTTTTTTTTAAAGAATCGATTTTTTCTACATTTACAGAATTTATTTCTGTTGAATTTATTTTCTGAGTATTTGTTTTATTTGATTTTCTTCTTCCTATATTATTTAATTTGTTTTCAGTTGAAAATCTATAAACTATATTTTTTGTTTGAGAATTTTTACTTTTATTTAATAAACTATCATTATTATTACTAATACTATTATTATTATTTTTTTCGTTTTCTTCTGAATTTAAAGACTTTTGAAAAGCAAAAAAAATTTTATTTTCATTTTCAATTTTATTTTTATCTAAAAAATTATTTCTTTTTGATATTTCAAAAACTCTATGCATTAAAGGAGGAGAATATAATATTTCTTTTTTACTTAAAATATTTTGTTCTATTTCAGGAATTGAAAAATTAAAGTTTTTAATTTTCAAATCAGAAAATTTATTTTTAATTCTTTTAAATAGAAAATCATTTTTAAGACTGATTTCATTTTTTTTAAATTCTTCATTAATATTATAATTATTAATATTATTTATATTCTCAGAACGATAATTATTATCATTAATAATATTATTACTAATATTATTTATATTATTATCAATATTGATTTTGTTATTATTATTACTATTAATAATATCTTTATTTTTTTCTAATTCATCAGGTGAATCATTTTTAATTGTGTCTTCACTTAAAAATTCATCTAAACTAGTTTCATCTATAATATTACTTCTAGTAGTTTGATAATTTTTAGAACTTTTTTGTTTTTTTGAAAGAAAATCTTGAACATTTTTATCTGCTGAACTTGCATCTGATTCTTCAAGAGCAATAATTTGACTTTTTCTTTTTATTTCAAAAAATTTTTTTATTTCTTCATTATTTGAATTTGATTTTTTTTTCTCAACTGTTTTTTGCTTTAAAAATTCTATTGTTTCTTTTCTAGGTTTATGATAATTTACAAAGAAAAATTTCAAATATTTATTTATTAAAACATCTATTTGTTGAATATTATGAAGAGAATTTTTTAAAATTTTTTTCCAAATTTTTGGATAATTAACTGATATTTCAATTGCATCTGTTTTTAATAATAAAAATAATTCTGCTTTTTGACTTTTTACTCTTAAACTTAAAGGAGATCTTTTATTAAGAAACATTATTATATCACCAAAATGTTCATTTTTCCTTATTTCTATTAATTTAACATGAGGTTTAATTGAAGATGTTTTTAAAATTTTTTTTTCCTTTTTTTTTATCATAAAAACTCCTGTTCTAGAAAATCTATAATTATTTAAATTTGACTTTCTATCTTTTGTTGTTGAAGAATCTTTTTCTTTATTTTCACTATTTAAAATACTAATATTATTATACTTTTCTTTATTTGATAAGTTTGATGATTGTTTCCCAAATAATAATGCATTTTTAGGATTAAAAACTATTGGTAATGGAAATTCAACAGCTAAAGAACCTTTTTTCACAAATATTATTTCATCAACAAAATCACCATCATTAATTAGTATATCTCCTTTAATTGCATATAAAGGTTTAAAACATAATATTACTTTTAAAATAAAATCTTGATTATCAATATTTTTAAAAAAAACTAAATTATCTATTACAGGTTTATACATTTCAAAAATTAAATTATTTCTCATTATTACTGGTAAATTATCATATATAGCATTATAATTTAAATTATCATTATCTTTCTTATAATTTAAATGTCTAATAATTTTTTGATATAAATTATCTGGAAAATTATTATGAGTGATTCTAATATCAAGCAATAAATTCATATTTTTTTTGTATTTAATTATATTTACATCATTATCCATAAAATAATTGGAAATGGCAGAAACCATCCAACTATATATTAACATTCCTAAAGTTAACATTATAACATTAAAAAATCTTTCTGAAAAATTCAATGAAACTATATCACCATATCCAACTGAAAAAACTGTTGCACAAACAAAATATATTGATGCTATATATATACCAAGATTATCTTTTGTATCAAATCCTTGATTAATTATCCAATTTGGAGAATTATTTTTTCCTATAAATATAAATATACATCCAAATAAATGAAATGAATAAAATGTTGAAAATATACTTAAAAAGGTTCTATAATATTTTTCCATATATAAACTTCCAGTAATATAATTTAAAAAATTTAATAATTCAATTAAAAAAGCATTATCAAGGAGAACTTTAAATGATTTTATTAAACGAAATAATTTAAATAAATAAATAAGTCTAAAATAATATGAAAAAATTTGATAATTCCCAATAAAATTTAAATCTTGAATATCTAAAAGAGTATTTATTGGTATAGCACCAACAATATCAAAAAAAAAATATCCTTTAAGATATCTTTTTACAATTTTAGAAAAAGAACTAACAATTTTTTCTTCTATAATGTCAGTATAAGCAGTAATACAACAACATAATATATCTAAAATATAATAAAAATCTATAATAATATCCCAAATTAGCATTTTCATAATTTTATTTTTATTTTCATTATATTCAGGAAAAGCTAAATTATAAGGAATGATATACATTGAATAAATAACTAAACAAAATAAAATTCCATCAAAAATAATTTTAGTATTTGAATCAGGTAAAATATATAATTTAGTAAAACAAGAATGAATTTTTAAATCCATATCTTCTTCTTCAGAATCAGTATCATAAACTAAATCTAATTTTTTTAATAAATGTCTATATAAATGTTCTTTTTCATCTTGATTTTCACTATATTTAATTTTATTTTCTTCTTCTTCTTTTTTTTTTTCTTTACTATTATTTAATATATTAGTATTTTGTTGAATAATTTCATTAATATTTTTTGAAGAATCACTTGAAGATTCTAAATTAAAATTTAAAAGTTCTTTTTCTTCAGTATTAGTATATAAAATAGTTTGTTTTAATTTATTTACAAATCCATCAAATTGTTTTAATGTTTTTTGATTATTTTTTAATACATTTCTTATATTCTCAGGATCATCATCATTATCATTTTCTAGAAAAATAGGATTATCAACACTTTCTTTAAATATATTTTCAACATAAGTTTGTGAATTTTCACTAAGATGAGAAAACGTTGATCCTCTTCTTATTGTTGGATTATTAGATAAAATATGATTATCATGTTCTATTAATGGAGTACTTTTTCTTAAAAAATTAAATGAATCCAATCTATTAAAACTGTTTTTTTTTTTTTCTGGAACTGAAGTTTTTATATTTTTACTATAGTTACTTTTTAAATTATTTGCTGAAAATTTTTTAGATGAAAAATTAGTATTTTGATGAAAGGAAATTTTCTTTTTTTTTGAATCTTTTATAAAATCTTTATCCTCATCTTTTTTTTTTCCTTTATTAAATAAAGATGATCTTTTTTTATGTTTTAGAACATTTAAATTATTTTCAAAATCACTTTCAAAAGTATCATTTAAAGCTAAAGAGTTTTTTTTAATGAATTCTTCTTCAGTTATAATAGTATTTTTTAATTTGTCTATTTTATTTTTTATTTCTTCATCACTTTGCAAATCTTCTTCTGCATGAGTTAAAAAAGATTGTAACATATTTTTAACATTTAAATCTGCTAATGAAAGTAATATATGTGAATTATCAATTTTTGTTTCTTTGAAACTTTTATCATTTTCGTTTGTTGTTTTTTCAAATATATTTTTATTATATTGATATGATTGATTTAATTTAGTGTTATCATCTTCATTATTTGTTATTGTAATAATAGGTTTTTCTAATTGTTTATTTGTCATATTCTTTGTGTGAATATTAAAAAAAATAAATTATTTCTTCAATTATAATTTCTCATTTTATAAAAATTTAAAAAAAAAACAAATTATTTTTTAGTGTTCCTTAATGTATTATATTTTTTACTTTTATTTTTTTTTAAAAAAAATTTTTTATATTTTGGATTTTGTTTTGTATTTGTTTTTCATCAAATATTAAAATGAATAATTTATATTTAGAAATGATTTAAAATATTTGTGATTTATAATTATTTTATTAACAGGAAAGATTAAAAGAATAAAAAAATGTTTGGTATATTGGTTATAATTAATTGATGGATAAATATTTATTTAAAATTTTATAGCTTACTTAAAATGGGTTTATATAAGATTCTTAAATTTTTAATGAATTTATTTTTTTAATTATTGTGAAAATGAAGGATCAACAAAATTATATTCATATCTAAAATTAATTTTAAAAGCAATGAAAAAAGAAAAAAAGATAATCAATTAGAAAAAAACAAAATAAAATTGGAAATTGATCAACTATTTCAGAGCAGAATAATATTATATGAAAATCAAATGAAAAAATTTTTAATCAAAACAAGAAAAAAAATAAAGTTGTTCCAAAATATTTTCCAATTGATAAATAATAAAAAACTTGAAGAAATCATTTTTTGAACAATCCTAAAAAATATATTAAAAATTAGAAGAACAAAAATAAAAAGAAAAAAAAGTATTGACTAAAAAAAAGAAATTGTTTTAAATAAAACACCCGAATCCGAAGAAATAATAAAATATAATCATAATAAATTTAAATAAATCAATAATTTCAAGATTATAATCTAAATTGAATTAAATAGAAGAAGTAGTTATTCGAATATTCAAGATAAAAATTTATCTCAATACCTTTTTATAATAATAGTATAAAAAAAATAAGAAAATTTAAAAAATCTGGATTATGAAATAATGTCATTTTTAAACATAATAAAAAGAAATTCAATTCTTAATCTATATTAAAATATCATACTTAAAAATAATAATATAATAATTCAAGCTTCATAATTATCTGAACCTTTCCTTTTATTGAGATGATATCTTCAATTAAAATATATTATACAAAAAAAATAATAATTTTAATCAATTATTTTTTTATATTAAAAAAAAATCTATTCTTTGGAAAGAAATAAAACAAAAAAATCAGATAATATAAAGAATTTGAAAGCAATAAATAATTTGGAAATACAAATCACAAATATATTAAATCTTTTAATTCCAAAATTTAATTCTCCTTTAAAAATATAATATAATTTCCTCTTCTAAACATTTTAAATATAGTTATATCTTTTAAAAAAAAATATTTTTGAATTAAAATTAGATTTTACAATAAAAATCATGAAAATTTATTAAAAAAAATACATATAAAACTTGTTTTAAATCATATTTATACTCAATTGCTATAATATTTTGATAAAAATTGAAAATAAATATTTAAATAATTTTAAATAGAGAAAAAAGAATTAATCATAAATGGCTTTAACACCAAAACTCTTAGATAATCATTATAACAAACAAATGAAAAAGAATAATACCATATATCAGAAAAGTTATTATACATAATTTTAAAAAATAATAAAAAGCAGATAATTTATCTATTTTAATAAAATTAATAATAATAATACATTATAAAGATTATGCTTGTTCATTTTCAAATTTTAAGAATGTTGTGTAGGAAAATATTAATAAAAAAATTAGAACAAATCAAAAAAGAAACAAAAAAAATTCACACCACTATCATTAGAAATAGACACTAAAATAAAAATTTTAAATAGAAATAAAAAATTGAATCTTTTTAAAGAAATTGAAAATAATTTTTTGATAATAATAGTTAGTTTAAATATTAATAATTTTTTTAATAAATATTATTTTACAAAAAATTTTAGTTAAATAAAAAATTTATTAATAAGTTAAATTCCTTTTATTCATGAAAATATAATAATATTGTTAACCAAACAATGTTTTAAAACAAAAAAGATAATTAAACTATATTCATTTATTTTAAATAATTAAATAATAATTGAAAATTTTAAATAGTTATTCTTATTATAGAATTTAATATTCTCATATTTTAAACTTCTATGATTAAATAAAACTCCAAAAATACAATAATTACAAAGACAATTATTTTTTACAACATTCTTTTTTTTTGGTTTCTGTTTTTTCTTCTAAAAGAATACTATTGCTTTCTCTAAAATTTCTACTTTTTAATATTTGTTCAGTATATTTTAGAGTTAAATCGAAAAACATTTTTTCAATACATTCATAATCTTTAGCACTAGTAAAAAAAGCATCAGCTTGAATAGATTTACTAAATTCCTCAATTTCATTAAAATTAATTAATTCTTTATCATTAATATCACTTTTATTTGCTGCAATTCCAATAATAATATTATTTAAGTCTAATATATCTGAAATCGTCTGATAATATTTATTTAAATTTAAAAAAGATTCTTTATTTGTTAAATCACATACTAAAATAACTATATCTGTATTTTGAATTGAATTTTTTGTCACAAGGAAATATTTTTCTTGACCTGGTGTATCCCATATATTCAATAATAATTCTTTTTCGTTGACCTCTATTTTTTTTTTTGAATTTAATATTCCAATTGTTAAAATTGTTTCTTGGTTAAAACTTTTATTTATATATTGATGTATTATTGCTGTTTTTCCTACTGCTGCATCTCCTATTAATAAAACTTTTAAATTTGGAATCATTTTTTCAACCAATTTTTATTTTTATAAATAATAATATAAATATTTTCAATCTATATATAACTCTAATAATTATACTATTAATTTTATCATTAAATGAGTGTTTTTAAATCAAAAATAATATAATTAAATATCATTATATCATTAATCAATATTTTTAATTTCATAAAGTTATGAATGTTATTTCAATATTATAATCAATTGGTTTGAAATAACTATTTGAGTCTCTTTCAATAACAAATTCACCTATTCCTTTAAAATTTCTCTTTTATTTTTATCTTTAATTTCTTGATAATAATTAACTTTTTTTTAAATATTGTTTTTCATCTTGAATTAATTGTTTTCTTCTTTGAAAATCTTCGAAAGTTCTATTTTCTATTTTATTTTTAATTCTATTTTTTGGGGGGTGAATAAATTTAATTGCTTTTTTTTTGATTGAAAAAATAAAATTTTTTTTTTATTCAAAGACATAACATTAATATATTATTTGCACTTATTGGTCTTGTTGAAGCAGTAACACATCTTTTTTTAGAAGAATTATTTCTACTATCAATTTCAGAATCTAAAGTTAAATAATTATTATTTAACTCTTTACTCTTTAAAACAGGATAAAAAAAGAATTTCTTTTTTTCATTAGAAAGACTATTTTTTTTTCAATAATTTTTCTTATTTTTTCTTCTTCTTCAATTTTCAAAGTTAAAGAATATTTTAATTTCAAATCAACTTTATCAAAAGGAGGTTTATGTAATAAAAAATATTTTGGATCTAAAACCATTAATATTTTTTGAATAAATTCTGTTGGAGTAAAATAGTATTTAGGAGAAACTTCACTTAATTCTTCGAGATTATTTTTATTAGCTGCAATACCATTAATAATATATTATTAATATCTATATAATTTTTAACTAAAACAAATCATTTTTTTAAATTTAAAAAAGACTGTATTTTGTAATATTAACTACATTAAGAATAATATCAGAATTTATTATAAAAATTTGAGTTATATTTCTAAAAGAAAGATTTCCAAGGACTATTATAAATCTTATTTTTATTTATTATTATCTTTTTCAATTGTAATGATAAAATCATTTACATTCATTGTTATAATTGTTATAAATTTTTTTTATGAATGTTGATTTTGATGTTTTTCCTAAAATTATAAAAGAGTTTATAAGAAATTCTGAAATTAGATTAAAATATAGATTTGATTTTGAAAATAATAATAAAGAAAAAGTTAAAGAAGAAGATGAAAATCTTGCTCATAAAATTATTACTTCTATTATTAATTATGTATGAAGAAATTTAACTAAATAATAATATTTTTTTAAAAAGTAATCATCATAAAATAAGAAATAATAAATATTTTAAAATTAATGAAAATAAAGGGGATGAATTAATTGATGATATTGATGAAATATCTTCTTGTTTTTGATCAAACATCAAGAAATGTTTTAGAAGAAATAAAAGAAGATTTATAAGTAGTAAAGAATTAAATAAATATTTTTATTTTATATATAAATAATTATTTGCTATGAAAAATTAAAAACCAATTATAAATATTAAATTTTATTTAAATAAAAAAGAACGTGAAAATACTAGAAATAAATATCATTAAAAATGAAAAATTCTCTTCCTATAAGATAATAAAAAAGAAATTAATTTTTATTTCATGTTGTATTATTCAATATAGAAATAACATATTACTTTAATAATGAAAATGCTTTTTTAAAAGAAGAAAAATCAATGAATAGAAATTTGAGTTAATCTCTATTTTTCCCAAATGATTAATTAATCAAATAATAAGTTAAGAGACATATTCTTTAAATAAGAAATAAATTTCAAAACTAATACACAAAAATAAAGTATTCAAATATAAAATTTTTATTTTTATTTTAGAAAAAAGAAAATAAATCAAATTATATGCTAATATATTATATGACTATAATATAGAAATATTTAGTTTCATGAAATATTATTAAAATTAATTTAAATTAACGTTTTAATTCAAAATTTAAATTTATAAATAAAAATCATATATGTCTTATAAAAGTAAAATTGAAATTTCTCCTCAAACAATAATTTCTTCAATAGAAAAAGAATTAAAAGACTTATTAAATGATATTCCAAAAGGATTTAAACCTAGAATAATTCAAATTCAAGAAACTTTAAAAATGTTAAACAAAAAAATAAATATATTAACAAATAATCAAAAAAAAAAAGAAGAAAATAATATAATTAATAATAATATTGAAAATAATAAAAGTGATATAAAAGAAATTCAATCACAATATGAAAATGAAATAGGAACATTAATTTTAGAAAATAATAATTTGAAACAAGAAATGAAAGATTTAAATCAAACAATTCAAATTATTCAAAATAAATCAGAAAGAAATAATTCAAATAATAATGAATTGAAATATTTATTAAATGAAGAAAAAAATAAATCAAAAATGCTTTTATTACAAGTTAAAACAGTTGAAGATTCATTTAAAATATTATCAGAAAAATATAAAAAATTAGAAGATAAGCATAATGAATTATTAATTGATTGTTCAAAAATGGCAAATATAAATTCAAATATGAAAAGAGTGAATAATAAAAATAAAACTAATTATAATGGATTAATTGGAATAAATCAAGATTTACAAAATAAATTAATTTCATATGAAAATGCTTTAAGTAATCATTCTTCAGAAATTAAAAATTTAATGAAAAAAAATTCTTTATTAAAAGAAAAAATAAATAATCTTGAAAATGAAAAACAAAATTTAATAGAAGAAATAAATAATAAAGATGAAAGACTAAAAATAATAAGATTAATGAATAATAAATTAGAACAAAAATCCACTAATTTAATTAAAAAATTTGATTCTATAAATAAAATAGAAGAAAAAACAAATCAATTAACTAATGAAACTAATCAAGCTGTTAATTTATTAAAACAATCTAACCTTGAATTAGAAAATGAAAAAAATTTAAATAAAATATTAAAAAATCAAATAGATATATTAGTAAAAGAAAAAGAAGAAATATATCAAAATTTTAAAATCATTCAAGAAGAAAATAAAAATTTAAAATTAATGAACAAAAGAATATCAATAAAAAAAAAAGATTTAGAACCTTCTTTAAAAGATTTATCACATTCAAGTTTAAATAATAATAATAATTTATTCCATAGTTCAAGTACTAGTCGTTTATTAATAAATGAAAGTGGTTTTAATATAAACCAAACTGTGCCCTTAGAAAACTTACAACCTGCTAAATTATAATAAAACAATTAAAAAATTAATATTTTAACTAAAACATTAAATATTTTATTTTTATTTTTGTTTTTTAAATATTAATTAACAAGTAACTAAACTATTATCAGAAAAAGAAAATTAAATAATAATAATAATTACTTTTAAATATCAGAGATTTAGAAATGAATAATATAAAGTAATATGTTACTCATTTTTTATTAATAAATTTCAACGAGAATTGTAAAATTCATAAAAAGAATTAAATCTATTTTTACTATAAAAAGAATGTAATTATGGTTATTTTGAAGAAAATAAATTAAAAACAGAGACTTTTAATTTATCAAGAAATAAAGTAATTGTCATATAAAAAATTTAGTAATTGTCAAGATTTAACATTTAAAAAGTTTATATAACATTTAAATATATTCTGATTCAATTTGAATAGAAATCATTTTTTAATTCAAGCTTTAGCAATAATTATAGATGAAGCATTAGATTAAAAAAAGTAACTAAAATAAAATTTGATGTTTTAGAAGATAATAAAAATGAAAATAAATTAACGGAAACTATTTCTGGAGATTTAAAATTTATTGAAAAAGAATTTAATATTGAAATTAATATAATTTACAAAAAGTCTTCAAATTTATAGATTAAAGTAAATCAAAAATTTTCACTTATCATCAATTTCTTTATTTAAAAAAATAAACTTTTCAAAAATATAAGAAAATAAAAAAAAATTAAAAATAAAAATGAGTCTTTTATCAAGAACTCAAACTTCTTTTAGGAAAAATAAAAGTAAAAAAATGAAACCAACAGATTTACAGGATTTTTATTCTGTATTTATAAATGCAGTAGAAAAGAATCCTGATAATATTGTAAATAAAAAAGAATGTATTCAAAAAATAATTCAATTAAAAATTGATAGAGAAAATGCAAATAAAAAAAGCAAATTTAATATAGATTCTTTATTATCAAAAGAAAGACCAAAAATAAAAAATAAAGTTTTACAATTTATGGATCAAGAAAAGAAAAATAATGAATCAGAAGAAGAAAAAAAAGAAAAGTAAAATTAATATATTATATTATATTAGATTGAATACACAACAAGAAAAAAAAACAGAGAAAAAAAAATCAGCAATTATAAATTCAAATCAAGTACTTATTCCAACAGAGAAAACAAAAAAAGAAGGTAAAATAAATAAAATATAATAAAAAAATATTAGAAGAAAATGACAAAAGAAAATTTTCAAAAAGATATACTACATTTTTAAGAATAAAAATATATTTAGAAAGCAATAATATATTATTATCAGATTTTGCTGAAAAAAATCCTTTTCATTCAAAACCTTATGAAATAAGAAATTCAGAAGAATTTTTAGAATCCGTGAAATTTTCAAATTATGATTTTGTAAAAGAAGCTTTAAACCATAATTTAAATTATTTATTTGTATTTGATTATTTTGGTCAAACTGCTTTTCATTGGGCAGCTAAATTAGGAGATTTAAAAATGTTAAAAATATTAATTAATAAAGGTAAAAATTTAAACATGAAAGATTATAAAGGAAGAACTCCTATTTTTTTTGCTTCTTCTAATAATAATTTTGATTGTGTTAAATTATTAGTTGAAAATGGAGGAAATGTTTTTATGGATGATTATTTAGGAAAAAAACCTGTAGATGTTACTGATAATATGAAAATTAAATATTATTTAACTGATGTTATGGATCAACCTTATTGTAATCCTTATATAAAAAAACAAATTTCAAATGTTTTAAAATTAAGGGAAGAAATTATTCAAAAAAGACAAATGGAAGAAAAGTTTTTAAAAATGGAAAAAAATGATCAAGAAAAATTTGAGAATATGGTTAATGAAAGTGAAGAAAAATAATAAATAATTTAATTTTAATTTTTTTTTAAATGTCTTCCGGTAATTTAAACAGTTTTTAATTTAAGAAATTATAAAATATAATATAATATTATGATTAATAATTGTGTTCTTATTCAAATATAATATTCTAATATATATTTTCAATTCTTTTGATTCAAAAAAATAAAATTTAAAATTTGAATTATAAATATTTTAAATTTTAATTAATTAAATAAATCTTGATTGAATATGAAATAGATATAATTATTTTTTCTTTAGTCAAAATGGGGA
>JAEEGK010019173.1_pt1 | contig 14696 bp, 8 predicted proteins | sample 8958771 | NCBI WGS metagenome assembly JAEEGK01 (sample SAMN16246547, study PRJNA631951) | gut metagenome | biome: gut microbiome; feature: rumen; material: SC-attached | host: Bos | place: Iran: Karaj | collected 2018-10
GGCAAAGCGCGACGCCATCAAGGACGAAAGCGCTATCCGCAAGGCCGCCATCAAGTACAAGGTTCCGTACATCACGACCCTCGCCGGTGCCTACAACACCGTGAAGGGCATCGCCGCTGCAAGGAACGGACATGGTGCGGTGAAGTCTTTGCAAGAATATCACGCTTCTATTGAAGAGGTGTAATGCCTAAAGTCATCCTCGACCAAGCGTAGCGCGGGAGGGGATCCAAAAACATTAAAGACCGTAGCAATAAAATGCTGCGGTCTTTTTTGTATATAAAGGGGGAGGTCTCCCCCTGGTTCGCACTTCGTTGCTCTCTACCCTCTCTAGCGGGTGCTCAGACGCCGCACCCGCAACGCCCGGCTTGCCCCGCCCACCCGCCCCTAAAATGTGAAAAAGCCGCAACCATTAAGGTTGCAGCTTTTTGTCACCAAAAAAGTCACCAAAATTGTCACCAAAAAAGGACCGTAGTCAAATTACTACGGTCTCGCGTTATTCGGCAAATAAACTCTGTTCCTTCCAATTTGTTGGAAATCCTAAAGACGGCATTTGTTCTGGTCGAATTGTTTGCATCAATGTTTTTAATTTGGCCCTAAAATCATGACCTGGATTACATGTATCAAGCAAACGAAGAATGATACATATCGTAAAATAGACTCGGTCTTGACTAGGAATGGAATTAACCCATTTTGTGGGAGGGCTTGTTGGAATCATTGGCCTAACTATGAAGCTTCTCGTAAAAAGCCTTGAATGGTGGGCACAGATGTTTCGGACAAGGTTTAGATGCTGAAACCAGCTAACCAGAACCTTGGTCGAGGATTTACTAAAACCGAAATACTTTGCGATTTCTGCTTTTGCAGAAAGATTGTTCCTAAGGTTCGAATAAATTTTTGATATAGTTCCGAACGTCGTTGTTTCGAAAATCATCCATGCTGGAGGCGATACGCTGGTGTCATAATCGGTTTCGTAGTGAGATTTAAAAACCTCTCTAGACCGGTTCCAATGCTTTTTTAGTTCGTTCAAATTGTCGGAAAAAATTTTGGAATTATAGCACAGGCTTGGATCTTCATACCATCTTGATCCATGAGCGATAGACAGTTGGTATTCTAATTGCGAACGGACCGCTACTTCAATGTGACTCAGTGCGTCCATAACAAGGTTGCGCAATTCTGAGTCGAAGGCGTAGTCTTTCTTTACGTAGTCCCAGCTGAACCCCGAAATAAATGGGGAATGTGGAAGAGTGTTGTCCTGGTATGGATAAGTATAGCCGCGTAGTCGATAGTAACTTACTCTGGATAAAAATTCGATCAGGGTGTCTTTGCTTACGCCGGAGAGACCTCGGCTTATGAGCAGGTCGGCTTGTTGCGATAATGTTAGAGGCGGTTTTTGGTAAATTTTGGGGGCCATAAATTATCTCTAAAAAAAAAGAACCCTGCTGGGTGCGCATTGTAAAGAGGCGTGCAAGGTTTTCTTACTCATAAAATACATAAATGAAGAGCGATTGTCAATAGTAGGCGATTCGAATGAGGCTTGAAGAACGTTTTTGAACCTAAATTGGAGGTCCAACCCCCAGCCTTTTCCAACTTGGAATAATCCGACTTTTCTTACAATAGTGCGTTTTTAGGTCATTTGGGACGAAAAAACGGTTTAAATTGTAAACTTTTTGAGCAAAATGCTCGGTTTTAAGTTATTTTTAAGGAGTAAAAGAGTTTTGCTCTTGTTCTCCCACGTGAAATGTGCAAGTTTCAAATAGACGGGAGCAAGGCGAACGCTCACGCAGGTATGCTGTTTATAGCATATCTCGGTTTGTCGTATCGGCCCCAAAGGCTGATTTTAGGCAACAGCCCTTTTGGGGCGTGGGTCGTTTGCGTTTATCGTCTATTAGGCATGCACAGCCTCACGTGGATAAATGCACCGACTCACGCCTTTTTTGTATCCTTGCAAATTTGACGAAGTTCTTTGCTGAACAGGGCGAACTCCAGAGGTGTAAACGATGGAGCATGCCATGGCAATGAAATTATATGCAGTGCGGATTCAGGCAGATACGCGCGAAGACCAATTTAATCGTTATAGAGAATATCCCTCACCGGAAGTTTATGACAGCATTTGGCGGCCGGATATAGAAAATCGTTTGGGTCTTCAAAATGGTTTTCATGAGTGTGTTAACTTCAAAAATTTTGATGGTCAAATTCGGGGATATCTTCCACCAAAACCTGGTGGTGATAGTGATTGGATTGACGACGATGATGTTGTTTGCTTTATTTTTGTAACAAATAAGTCTCGAGTTTCGCAGAAAAAGGCTATGGAGATAGGCCTTTTTGACGCTATTGTTGGTGTTCAAGTTGGTTGTAAGATTGTTTGGAAAGAAACAGACGATGGATGGGAATGGCTTGAAAGAACAGGTGTTCCTATTGAATTACAACAATACCTTAATGAGAAAAGCCTGAAAAATGAAGGATGCGAAGGGGTCTATAACTTAAGATACCATTATATTTGTCCTTTTGAAAATTCTTTGTTACTAAATCGTCCTATTTCAAATGCTTCTGAAAAAATCTTTCCACGCAAAGAACATAACGATTGCGTTTGGGGTGTAAATGCTGTTCGAGAAATCAAAATTAAACCCGAGAGGGTGATTAAGGCTATTGATAAGCAACTTGAAGGGACTGATCAATATCCAAAATGGAAAACCCTGAAAAGAAAAATTTGCGGTTAATCATTACAAAAAGGAGTAAAAGATGATTCAGAAAAGTCAACCAACAAAAAAGAAAAAAATGAAGTTTGATAGAAAAGAAGATGTTGCAAAAGCATTCATGGATACGAAAGTGACAGAGTTGTACAATCGATTGAATATTATTTCTTTGACCATTATTCCGAGTGGGAAAAAAGACTGTTATGATTTGATGTATGTGTATGAAGACAATAAATAATCCTTAACAAAAGTTTTTTCGAAAAGGGCAACTGTTATGGTTGTTGAGGAGTTACTATGAAAAACATCCTAAAGAGATTCTTGATAGGAGCAATATCTTGCTCTGCAACAGCTTTTGCTGCGCCCACACCATGGAACGGTACAGCAGACATTTCCTGGTACGAGTCTAGCGCTCAGGCCTATAACCTCATTAACGCTGAACAACTGGCGGGACTTGCCAAATTGGTAAATGAGGGTACCTCCGACTTTGCGGGGAAAACAATCACCTTAGGGGCGGATATTTTCCTGAACGATACAACGGGGGCTGGTGCTGGCTCATGGTATAATGCGTCTCATCGTGGTTGGACCCCTATAGGAACAACAAGTCGTCCTTTCAAGGGTGAATTTGATGGTATTGCGGGAAAGAAAAATCGAAAGATTTATGGGCTGTATATAAATAACTCGTCTACAAATTATGCGGGACTTTTTGGAAATGCGAGTAATGTAAAAATCAGCAATTTGGATATTTACGTTGGACGTGTTTCTGCAAAGAATAATGTAGGTGCTCTTGTTGGTTATGCAGAGGACGGCTCTATTACAAATGTACATGCTGATGTCAAAGTGAAAGGCAATAATCATGTTGGAGGTCTTGTTGGTTATTTTACAGGAAACATTTCAAAAAGTTCTGGAAAGGGAGATGTTGTTGGTCGTGATTCTGTTGGGGGACTTGCTGGGGTCACAACAGGGATGATTACTGGAACATCGGCGTCTAAAAGTAATTTCATCGGAAACGTTGAAGGCCGTAAATTTGTAGGTGGAGTAGTTGGATCTGGCAATTCTATTCAGTATGTGTATTCCGAAGCTACTGTAAAAGGGGATTCTAATTATATAGGTGGTGTAGCTGGGTTTGCTTCAGGAAAGGTTCAGAATTCTTATCATCTAAATGGTTCTGTGAGTGGTAATAGCTTTGTTGGTGGCCTGGTTGGTGAAATTCAAGATATTGTTAGCGGATCGTATTCTACAGGAAATGTTGTTGCAAAAGGTGATTTTGTTGGAGGCTTGATAGGCAAATCTATTTACACCAAGTCTTCAACTTCGGATGTTTACACCTTGAGAAATTCTTATGTCATTGGGAATGTAAAGGGAAACGATTATGTTGGAGGCATGATTGGTTTTGATACGACGTCTGGACGTAAAAATAGGATAATTATGAAATCGTATTCGCAAGGTCAAGTTGAAGGAAAATCGAATGTTGGAGGATTGCTTGGCAAATCAGCTTATTTATTGTCTGTTAATTTGGAAAATCCAACTCATATCATAGATTCTTCTTATCATGAAAATGGAAAAGTGACTGGCTCGTCAATTTATATTGGAGGGTTGGTTGGATCCACATTTGGCCATATTGTTAATTCACACAATTCGAGTGATGTAGAAGGTTCTTCTTATGTAGGAGGTATTGCCGGACGAACTAATAATTCAGGTGATTCGATATCAAATGTTCAATTTGTTGGTAATGTGTTCGGCGCGTCGTATATAGGAGGAATTGTCGGTAGTGGAGTTAAAATATCTAATTCTCATGCCATTGGAAACGTAACTGGATCGTCTAGTACAGTTGGCGGCGTTGCTGGATCTGCTCGACTTATTATCAGCGCTTATCATAATGGAGGCGATGTTGTAGGAAATGAATATGTTGGTGGATTAGCAGGGAGTGTGAGCGATTCCGTAGAGTCATCTTATTCTGAAGGTGCAGTAACGGGAAGCAAATGCTATGTTGGTGGACTTGTAGGCTCGGCCAGTATAATAAAGTCATCTTATCATACAGTAGGAAATGTTATAGGTTCCTGTAATGTTGGAGGATTAGCTGGTTTTGTGAAAAAGTCTGTTGAGAATTCACATTCTGCGGGTGATGTCAGTGGTCAGGGATCTTATGTTGGGGGGCTTGTTGGGAATACAAAAGGGTTGATAATCTCCTCTCATTATGAAAACGGGAATGTTAATGGAGACAGTTATGTTGGTGGCTTGGTCGGCGAAACAAATGCTTCTGTTGTGAGTTCGTATTCAGAAAGTAATGTGATAGGGAAAGGCAATTACATTGGCGGCTTAGTTGGGTCTTTTTATCGAAAGACAGACACGACTATAGTATCTTCAAATGATTCAAATTACATTAGCGATACTTATTCAATTGGTGATGTGAATGGAAAAAACTATGTCGGTGGTTTGGTCGGTAGCTTTTATCGATCTGTAAAAACAACGGGAACGACATTGGAAGATTCAAGTTATATAAAAGATTCGTATTCTATAGGAAATGTCAAGGGAAGTGATTATGTAGGAGGCTTAATTGGTTTTGAAAATGTGTATAAACAATTATCTCGTAATAAGAAAAATGGCATTGATACAACATACAACTACATATATGAACAGTATATAGGGACTACTGTAAATCGGTATTCGTCACGAATAAAAAACTATGTCATTAATAGTTATTCAAAAGGAAATGTCGAAGGCCGTAGTAATGTTGGTGGTTTAATTGGACGTCAAATAGCCAATAGCGATAGCTCAGACAAATATGTTTCCGAGGAGTTTATATTGCTTGGCGTTAAAAATTGTAGTCACAGGGAAGGAAATGTTTTGGCAAATGGTGATTATGCAGGAGGCTTTATAGGTTATTCTGTGGGACAAATAGAGAAGTCTTATCATAATGAAGGAAATATTAATGGATTAAATTATGTCGGTGGATTAGTTGGTTTTGCTGAAGCGAAAATACTGAATTCCTATGCTATTGGGAAAGTTGTAAAAGGACAAAATTCTGTGGGTGGACTTGTTGGTTTTACAAATGGCCTTGTCAGAGTTTCTTATTTTGAGGGTGATTCTGTTATCGGAATTTATCAGATAGGTGGATTTGCGGGCTACGCAAAAAATACTGTTGATAATTCCTATTCTACTGCAAATGTTAAAGGTGATGATAATGTTGGCGGCCTTATTGGGAGTGCCTATGGCAATATATCCAATTCGTATGCAACAGGAAATGTCATTGGCGATATTGAACATTCTTCTGCGGGTAACGACAACTTGGGAGGTCTGGTTGGCTATCAGTATAGTGGCTCTGTGAGTAAGTCTTTGGCTTTGGGCGATGTTTATGGAACAACAAAGTTGGGTGGTCTTGTCGGTCGTTTTGAGGGAACTAGTATTTCGCAATCCTATGCAAATGGCAATGTGACTGGAGACTATTATGGAGACCCAGCCGATGAAGTGGGCAATTATTATATTGGAGGCCTCGTTGGTTACGCTAAGGGCTCTTTAACAGAAAGCTATGCTAGTGGATATGTGAAGGGGATAGAAGGAAACCCCGTCTATACAGGCTGCATTGTTGGCTATGTAAACGAATCTTTGTCTGTTTCAAAATCGTATTACGATAAAACGAAATGTAGCTTAGGTGTTGATGGTGGAGAGTATGCGGCTAGTGTTTCGGGAACTCCAGGAAAGACAACTGCAGAAATGCAGACGCAGTCAACTTTTGTAAATTGGGATTTTGCAAATACTTGGAAAATTGAAGACGATACATATCCTTTCTTGCAGATGTTTGCGAATTCTTTGATTAATTCTGTTGTGACGACTGAATTGCTTGAAGGAATTATTTATGATGGACTCCCCAAAACTCCTTCGGTGTCAAGTGTGACGCTTTTTGGCAACGCCTTGACGGAAAATATTGACTATACCGTTAAATACGAGAAAAATGTAAATGCGGGAATCGCCAAAATAAGTGTATGTGGTATAAATCCGTATAGCGGATGCAAAAATGTAGAATTTGAAATTGCTCCAACTTCTATTAATCCGACAATCTCTGCTATAGAAAACATAACTTATTCTGGTGTGGCGTTGACGCCAAGCATTGCTGTTTATAATGGAGAGTCTTTGTTAGATACCTCGAATTATACAGTTGAGTTTGCGAATAATTTGAATGCAGGGACAGCTTCTGTTACGGTAACTATGAAAGGCAACTATGTCGGGTCTGCTACTGCAACTTTTACAATTGAAAAGGCAATACCTGTAATTAGCCAGAATCCAAAGGCGAGTGATGTCTTATTTGGTGAATCTCTTGCGTCGTCTAATCTTTCAGGTGGAATTTCAAATGTTGAAGGTTCCTTTGCTTGGAAAACTCCGGAGGTAAAGCCAATACTTGAAAATGATGGCTATGCAGTAGAATTTATTCCGACAGATGCGAATAATTATAATTCTGTTGAGGTTGTTGTTCCGATTAAAGTTTGGGATGTTGCCTATGTCGCGGTGCATCAAGGCAACACAACTCTTGATAGTATAGTTGTCATAAAAGGAAATACATACGCCTTGCCAACGGTTTCTGATAGTGTCGGATATAATTTTATTGGATTTTATGTTGGAAATTCAAAAGTCGGCAATTCGGGAGACGAAATTGTTGTGAATGAAAATACAGTCGTTGAGGCTGTTTATGAGATAAAGACTTTTGTCGTGAAATTTGTCAATGGTGACACGGAATTACAATCTGAAGAATTGGCATATGGCACGCTTCCTGAATATAAGGGAGAAAACCCTAGAAAGACGTCTACTGTGCAATGGACATATTCATTTAAAGGTTGGAATCCTGGATTGTCTTCTGTAACAGGACCTGTTACCTATATGGCTGCTTTTGATAGTGTTGTAAATAAGTATGTTGTCACGTTTATGAATGGCGATATTGAATTGCAAAGAAGTGATGTCGCCTATGGAATGGTGCCGTCGGCTCCTGAGGTCTCTTTGCCCGAGAATACCGCTCAATATACCTATAGCTTTGGCGGTTGGGACAAGCCTATTGTAGCCGTTACTGGAGCAGTGACATACTATGCTGTAATAAATCAGGATTTGAACAAGTATGATATTTCGTTTAAGGATTATGATGGTTCAATTTTGAAGGATGTTGTTCAATATGATTATGGAACATCTTCGACAAGTATTGTTAAGCCTACAAGTCCGACAAGGCAAAAAACTGCAAAATACACTTACACGTTCAAGGGTTGGAGCCCGACTATTGCAGATGTGACGGGAAATGCCGTTTACATAGCTGAATATGACAGCACCATTCGAGGTTATCAGATTGCCTTTGTCAATGGAAATGATGAACTTCAGTCGGAAACTGTTACATATGGAGAAGTTCCCACCTACAACGGTGCCGTTCCGACGAAACAAGCGACCGCGCAGTGGACATATACATTCAAGGGATGGGCTCCTGCGATTGGGTCCGTTGAGGGTTCTGCAACTTATACAGCTGTATTTGATAGCGTTGTAAACAAGTATGTTGTCACATTCATGAATGGTGATTCTGAATTGCAAAGTAGTGAAGTTGCTTATGGAATGGTGCCGTCGGCTCCTGAGGTCTCTTTGCCCGAGAATACCGCTCAATATACATACAGCTTTGGCGGTTGGGACAAGCCTATTGTGGCCGTTACTGGAGCAGTGACATACTATGCTGTAATTAATAGGACTTTAAACAAATATGAGATAAGTTTCAAGGATTATGACGGTTCTATATTGAAAACAGCTGTTCAGTATGATTATGGAACCCTATCGATAAATATTGTTAAACCGGCAAATCCGACAAGGCATGAAACTGCAAAATACACATACTCATTCAAGGGGTGGACCTCGACTATTGTAGATGTGACGGAGAATGTTGTTTATACTGCTGTGTATGACAGCACTATCCGAAGCTACACAATTACATTTGTAAATGGATCAAAAGAAATGCAGTCGAGTAATGTTGCTTACGGAACAACGCCTTCTTACAAAGGAGAAACTCCGACTAAAAAGGCGACTGCTCAGTACGCTTATACATGCAAGGGATGGAGCCCAGCTATAGCATCAGTTTCTGGAAATGCGACTTATACGGCTGTATTTGACAGCTCAGTGAATAAATATACGGTCTCATTTATAAATGGTGATAAAATATTGCAAACGAGTAGTGTTGCTTATGGTGAAATGCCCAAATATACAGGCGAAACACCTACAAAGGCATCAACCAAATCATATTCGTATGAATTTATCGGGTGGTCACCGAAACTTGGATCTGTAACAAAGGAAACGAATTTCGTAGCCGTATTTGATAGTACTAGTATAACGGGAATAGTGAATGTTGCCAATATGAGTATGTCTATACATACGGTATCGCGATCTATTCAAATTTCTGCTGTTCCGGTTGGCTCTACTTATGCAATTCTTGATATGCAAGGACGTGTATTGAAGAAAGGTCGTGTTGAATCTTCGAACTTTAATATTTTGATACCGCAAGCAGGAACATATTTCGTCAGAATTGGAAGTTATGTTCAACGGATAAGTATAAAGTAAATTTTCTGAATGTATTTTTGGGCGGGCTTACGCCCGCCCAATTGCGTTAGGGATAGTGACCCCTTGGGGCGGCATTGTGGTGCCGTTTTAGGAGGCGAGTAACGAGCGAAGCGAAGGTGGTCGCCCCTAAAATATAGCCCGACCGCACATATATGTGCGGGAACGTCCAAAAAGAGATTCTCGGTACGAGCATCGACTCCATCGATATCGCCGAAGACCGCGACCTGTTCCGCAAGATGATGGACCAGCTCGGCATCCCGATGCCGGAAAGCGGCATGGCCACGAACATCGACGAAGCCCTCGCTTGCGTCAAGCAGATCGGTGGCTACCCGGTGATGATCCGCCCGAGCTTCGTGCTTGGCGGCCGCGGCATGGAAGTCATCTACGACGAAGCCATGCTCCGCGAATACGTGGCAAAGGCAGTCGGCGTGACCCCGGATCGTCCGCTCCTCATCGACCGCTTCCTCCACAACGCTTTGGAATGCGAAGCCGACGCCCTCTCTGATGGCGAACACGTTTACATCCCGTCCGTGATGGAACACGTCGAACTTGCCGGTGTCCACTCCGGTGACTCCGCTTGCATTATCCCGCCGGTGACCATCACGAAGGAAAACCTCGCGACCATCAAGGATTACACCAGGAAGATTGCTGAAGCCCTCCACGTTTGCGGCCTCATGAACATGCAGTACGCTATCGAAGACGGCAAGGTGTTCGTCCTCGAAGCGAACCCGCGCGCTTCCCGCACGGTGCCGCTGGTCTCCAAGGTCTGTAACACGCAGATGGCCCGCTTGGCAACCCGCCTCATGCTCGGCGAAAAGCTCGAAGACCTCAAGCTCAAGGACAAGAAGTTCAACCACCACGGCGCCAAGGAAGCCGTGTTCCCCTTCGACAAGTTCCCGAAGGTGGACCCGGTTCTCGGCCCCGAAATGCGCTCTACCGGCGAAGTGCTCGGCCTCTCCGACGACTACGCCCTCGCTTACTACAAGAGCCAGGAAGCCGCCGGTTCCTTCCTCCCGAACGAAGGCGCCGTGCTGATTAGCCTCTCCGACAAGGTTAACTTGTCTGAACAGGCCATCGAAATCGGCAAGGAGTTCCAGAAGCTCGGCTTCAAGATCTACGCTACCGAAGGCACCGCCAAGTTCTACGAGAAGGCCGGCGTGAAGTGCGAAGTGGTGAACAAGATCGCCGAAGGCCGCCCGAACGTCCTCGACATCATCCTGAACAAGCAGGTGAACCTCATCATCAACACGCCGTGGGCAAAGCGCGACGCCATCAAGGACGAAAGCGCTATCCGCAAGGCCGCCATCAAGTACAAGGTTCCGTACATCACGACCCTCGCCGGTGCCTACAACACCGTGAAGGGCATTGCGGCAGCTCGTAATGGTCATGGTGCTGTGAAGAGCTTGCAGGAGTACCATGCAAGCATCGAAGAGATTTAATCTCTAACAAGCGTGTCAGAACATTAAAGTCCGTAGCAATGTGCTACGGACTTTTTTTTTGCTTTTGGAAAGGAAAATTCTATCTGCTAACGGAAACGCCCCGTCGGAGTGACGGGGCGATTATTATAAAGGAAGAGTTTCTTACAAAAAATGGCTATGCTTCAATAATCCTGCCGGAGGAATACTTGAACGTGACCGTCTTGGAGCCTCTATTGTGGTAGTAAACCGGCCTAGAATAGTAGGTGGTGCTACCGGCAATAATCATGACCCTTACCTTGGTGTGGTCGGCAATGCCTCTGGAAGAAAGGTTAAAGCTGATTTGCCTAAAAGTGGCGAGGGTGCCGTAGTTCCATGTGGAAATGGCTCCGGTGGTCGGATTGGTGTATTCAAGCTTTACCTTCACGGACGCCGAAATATTGAGGTTGCTCACGTTGATTGTTTTGACAGGAGCTTCAGATTGAAGGCTCGTGGAACCAACGCTTATCGACGGGCCGCTATAGTAGTCGATGTCGCAGAACAGGCGCTTGAATTCGCCGACTTCCAACAGGAACACACCGTTGGACTTGTACGGATTATCGTTGCCGCTGATGCCGGTGTAGATATCGTACGTGCCACGGTAGGTGTCCATGACATTGTAGCCGTAGTTGAAGCCCCAGGAATTGTGGTAAACCTTGGGGTTGTTCTTAAGGGCTGTCGGGTTATAGCCATGCGGGTTGCGGAGCACCACGTACTTCTTGTTGTCGCGCGTGAAGGCGTCCAAGAGGGAGTAGACGTGCGAAATGTAGAGACCGAGGCCCAGGTAATAGGATTCAGTACCTGCCTTGCTGTAATAAATCGTCTTACCGTTCTGGACCTTAGAGTAGGCGTAGATTGTTGCGGTGGTAGGCGTATTACGTCCGGCGAGGGCTGCGCTGTAAATCTGGTCTTCCGTCATGGAAGCAAGGGTCTTTGTCGTGACCTGTTCCGTATGGAGGAGTTCCTTCAGGGCGCTGGAGGGGAAGCCACCGTGAATGATGGCGTTCGACCCCATGTTCGGATAATCCGAGGTGCACTTTTCGAGGAACTTGGAATAGGCCTTTTCGTAGATGGCGGGCCAGCAGGAGTCCCTGTCTACCTTTGTCTTGGGGGCCGTTCCACCGTTAATGCGGACGTCCTTTTCCTTGGGGCCGCAAACACCGTAGTTGTATTCGTTGGCGTTGTTGCTCACGAGGATTTCTTCGGAGGCGACGATGGTCTGCACGGTCTTCCTCTTGTCGCTCCAGGCCTGGGTGGATTCGTAACCATCAGCCGGAACGTAGAAGTCAATGGCGTGCCAGGGGGCGAAATTGTCGGTGCCACCGGAGCCGTTGTTCCACTTGCCTCTCAGGGCGGTGGTGTTTTTGATCAAGAACGGGTTGACGTAGGCGATGGAGCAGAGGGAAGCAAGGAAGTAGCAGTCGCCAATAGCGCCCTGGCAGATATCCTTCCAGTCTACGGTTTCGTTAAAGAAGTATCCCTTGTCCGCCCACTTCATGCCGGAGGCGATATATACTTCATCGTTGCTGCCAACACCGAAGAGCTCACCGCTCTTCACTATTTCTTTTTTTTCCTTGGCAGAAACCTCCCTGCGCATCAGAACGTCAACGATCTTCTTGCGCTGTTCGGCTGCGCTCGGGGCTTTCTTGGCAGACTTGGAGGCAGCTTCCTTCTTTGCTGCGGAGGGCCTTGCGTGGGCCTTCAGCAGAGAGTCAATTTTCTTTTCGGCGTCTTTTTCAGAAATAATTTTACGGTTGCCGTTCTTGTCGATGGAAATGCGCGGGTTCATAATCTGTAGCGCGTTTTCCATGAAGCCTTCCTTTGTGATGCCGAAGCATTCTGCTACGGTATCGAAGGTGTCTTTCTTCTTGGACCAGTTGATACGTTCGCCTTTAGCAAGTTCGGCAAGGGTCATCGGGTCTGGGCAGCCGCTGGGGACAAGTTTTTTAGCCATTATGGGGGGTCCTTATAATTGATGTGATTGCAATAGATGAAGAACGATTAGTGTTGTATCATTATTGCAATAACCAAATTATAATATAAAGTTAAGTTCTGATATGTCGTTTTTGTTAATTTATTTTAATAGTTTGTGTGTGTTAGTTTGTTGTATATATGATTAATTTATTTGTATACACATTGTAATGCGTTTGCTTTATAATTTTTTTTAAATTTTTTTTGAATAGTAAAGTTCTGTGTGGCAAAAACGTTAAAAAGGACTGCGACGATGCAGTCCTTTTTTAATTCAGATTGATGCGATTGTTGAATTTTTAAGCGGCAGATGAGTTGCTAATACCACATCTTTTCGTCGCCGATGGTCGTTGTGGGCCCATGCCCGGGGAATACGACGGTGTCGTTGGGTAGTGGGAGCAGCTTGTTCTTGATTCCGCTTACAAGCGCGTGATCGTCGCCGCCAAAGAGGTCGCTACGCCCGCGGCTGCCCGCGAATATGATGTCGCCGGGGAACAGAAGCGGGGGCGCTTTCTGGCCGTTCACTTCGCCCGGGTTTTCGCAGTAAAACGCGATGCCGCCGGGGGAGTGCCCTGCGATGTGGAAAACTTGCAAGCGGATGTCGGGCACCTCGACGGCATCGCCCTCGGCAAGGGAATTGCCGAGTCCGGGCGAAGGCTCGCGCATTGGGAGTCCGAACATCTGGCTCTGTTCCTCCTGCAAATCAAGCAGGAATGCGTCTTCTTCATGGGCTTCGAGCTGCACGCCGTATTTGCGGGCGACAAACGCATTGCCCAGCACGTGATCCAGGTGCAGGTGCGTGTTCAGAAGGTGGCGCACTGTCAAATGGTTTTGCTCTATGTAGCGGGCGAGAGCGTCTTCTTCGCGCTCGTTGCTGACGCTCGGGTCGATGAGAATCGCATCGCCGGCGTCGTTGCTCAGTACAAAGCAGTTCACGCCGAAGGGGTTCACGACAAATTGCTTGATGTTCATGTTGCTAATATAAAAAAGGAGATGGCGGCTCGGGGGCCGCCATGACGATTAGGTGGCGGCGCTTCTCGCAGCCGTCATCCCTTGATTCTAGTCTATTACGCCTTTATTTCCCAGGTCGTGCCTTCCTTGGAGTCCTTGATGACCACGTTCATCGCGGCGAGTTCGTCGCGGATGCGGTCACTTTCGGCCCAGTTCTTGTTGGCACGGGCTTCCTTACGGGCGGCAATCAGAGCCTCGATCTTCGCGACATCCACGCCGTCGTTTGCGCCCTTCTTGGCGTATTCTTCGCGGGGCTGGTCGAGCTTCAAGCCGAAAATCTGGTCGAAGTCGGCCACGAGTGCAGCCTTCTCGCCGTCATCGATATCGCTCTTGAGCATCGTGTTCATGATGCCCAGCGCACGCGGCATGTTCAGGTCGTCGCCGATGGCGTCCTTGAATTCCTGCTGGAATGCCTTGGCAGCGTCGCTTGTAATCGCGGTAGCCTTGCCAATCAGCGGGTCCGTCTTCTTGTGCAAGCTCTTGAGGCCTTCCTTGGCGCCTTCTAGAGCTTCCCACGTGAAGTTCAGGTAGTTGCGGTAGTGGCTGCCAATGGCGAAGAAGCGATAGTCGAGCGGGTTGAAGCCGCGGTCCATCAGGAGAGATACCGTCAGGAATTCGCCGCTGGACTTGCTCATCTTGCCGAACTTCTGCTCGGTCGTGCCGTCTTCCAGTTTTTCTTCGCTTGCGGTGCGCAGGAATTCGCCGTGCATCCAGAAACGTGCAAAGGTCACGCCGTTGGCGCATTCGCTCTGGGCGATTTCGTTCGTGTGGTGCACGCGGATGTGGTCGGTGCCGCCGCAGTGGATGTCGAGGGTCGGGCCATTGTACTTCATAGCCATAGCGGAGCATTCAATGTGCCAGCCGGGGAAACCGACGCCCCACGGGCTGTCCCATTCCATGGCACGCTTCTTGTCCTTCGGGCTGAACTTCCACAGAGCGAAGTCGGTGGCGTTCTTCTTTTCGCCCATGTCGATGCGGCTACCCTTGCGGAGGTTTTCCACGT
>JAEEGK010019176.1_pt1 | contig 14695 bp, 17 predicted proteins | sample 8958771 | NCBI WGS metagenome assembly JAEEGK01 (sample SAMN16246547, study PRJNA631951) | gut metagenome | biome: gut microbiome; feature: rumen; material: SC-attached | host: Bos | place: Iran: Karaj | collected 2018-10
GATCTCGCCTATTGCAATGGAGTGGGATGTCAGAGGCAGTACAAAGGCATCTTTGCGCGAGGGATTCACATGGCCCAGGCCGACTATAAAGATCGTTTACAAGGACGGTACTGAGTATCTGGTCTACGCTGCTGATACCGAAAACGTCGGCTATATTTGCGAATCAGATCATGGTCTTACCGCATTCTTCAACCGTCTTGCCGATACGGACAATATCGCGAAGATCGTAATTGACGATATGGAGTTTACAAAGAAGTAATATCGGGATAACCGGAATAGAAAAACAGGCTGTCTTCTGTATGGAAGGCGGCCTTGTTTCTTAAGTCTTAATGCGCCTGATAAATTCCTCCAGATATCCGGTCTGAGTCGGCATGATATTATCGGGAAGCTCATCGATACCAAACCACCTTAAGTCAACACTCTCCTCATCATGGAAGAGCTCGCCGCTGTACTTCGTAACGATATACACCAGATCCGTATAATACACTTCGTCGTGGTTGGGATAGACAAGATGAACATTTGATTTAACTGTAAAGAAAACAGGATCTTCAATATCAAGATTTGTCTCTTCCTTAACTTCCCTGAAAAGGCCATCCTCAGGTTCTTCACCAAGTTCCAGAGCGCCTCCCGGAACACACCACTCACCGGTGTCAGTCCTCTTCTCAAACAGGAGTCCCTTTTCCTCATCGTAGAGGATGCAGACAACAGCTGCAGACATTATCGGCCTGTGACCTACAAGTTTTCTTATTTCGGATATATAACTCATTTCGGTTTCCTCATAAACTTAATGACACAACATGGTGCTTAGTACAAAATACAGCACGGGAATAAACAAGATCTGGATGACATACAGTAAAACATACCATTTAATCTTTACCAGGAAAAACGTAACAAGAGCGCATATCAAAATGCCGCACAGGATCGTCGCTATTCCCGGGCCTATGTTCTTTTTGATGACCATTTCGCGGTCTTTGTTATAGATCTGCTCCGCCTCCGCTCTCAGTTCTTCAAGCTGAGCCTGTTCTTCAAAATCCTCATATGAAGCACGGAATGAAGCAAATTCATCCGAATAACTAAAAGCAACTCCATCAAGTGAGATGTGGTTCGGCTTAACAACCGTTCCTGCCGGAACCGTAACTGTCTTATCGCGTAAAGTCTTGGTAATGTCTTTGTTCAAGGTCAGCTGCATATCATCGGGTCTTTGGATTAATATTCCGTAATGATGCAGTTCATTTTCTATGCGGAGATAAACAAACCCGCAAATAGCGAGAACATCAACTATCAGTAATAAGACAGCGATCACTGTTTTTATGTTGATCTCTTTAGTGCTCATACGTCCCGTTTTTCCTTGATCAGACATGCCTTATTGTGCAAAACTCTACTACAGATTATATCAGTAAAGAACCCGGAGTACGTACCCCGGGATCCTGCGCCTTCCTCGCGATAGAAAACGCTTATGGCATCCAAAAGATCTAATGTATCTTCAACTATCAAAATCCTGTATGACATAAAATGCCTCCTTGGTTACATCCACATCATACGAGAAAGATGTATCACCAGTATTACATGATGATCTGTTTTTTGTTCAAATAGCGTCTGGCATATTCAGCTTCATAATCGATAACGTAATCGTATTCGCTGTAATTCTCATAGTCATTATAAAACATATGATATGCTGCCTCATAATCAAAAGGAATCTTTACATCCAGTTGAATTGAACCTGTCCTGTCCTTTCCGCTATCTATAAGAACTTTCCCTTCTTCATCAAGTGAAGCAATAACTGGATAATAAACCTTAACAATACTATTACTTAGCATGCACTCTCCACCTGTAGATTGCGCACTTCCAGCTGTTGTAGTAATACCCATCAATGTAACATTGGGACAGAATGATAATCTGTATGCAATAATATCTCCCCCACTAGCACAACCGGCATTAACAAGTAAAACTACCGGAATATCGGAGTACCTTCCATCGCCGGATGTTTTATAGACCATATCGGTGCTCTTTATAAAGCTTTTTCCATTGTAGAAACCTTTATATGTTACAATCTCATCCTTCGAAAACAACGATATGATTTCATCGCTGACAACCTGATATCCACCCTCATTTCCTCTAATATCAAGTATCAGCCTGTCCATTCCCTGCGAACGAAGGTTCTCTATTTTCGTAATCAGATATTTCTTTAATTGCGGATATTCATCATTGATTTCTGCCGGATAATCCGTGAAATCATTAAATTGTTCCGACATTATGCAGAGATAACCGCAATGATCATCAAGCATGGCAGCCTGAGCATACTCTTCTGATTCTTCTCTGCTGGCTTCAACATAGCCAATATCCATAAAAGGACCAAGAGAATGCAGCAGTCGTATTTCATTATTTCCTTCATTTTCAACAGTCACTTCTTTTTCATTACCATAACTGTCTACAAACCTTATGCAAACTGTTTCACCACCCATACCCGAAAGATATATAGGTTTGAAAAAATCTTCGTTCTCAGATACAGGCATAGTATTAAAGGATCCTGAGGCAAGACATCTGACCTTTGAAATTGCCTCATTAATTTCTACGCCATCCCATCCTGTAATTTCACATCCATCATAAATTCCTTTTTTATATGCATCTGACTCATCATCAACACGTATTGCGATTATCTTTCCGTCATCCAGTCTGACCATGGTGAATCCATAGTTAAGACCGGACATAGATTCACTATATTTGATTTGCAATTCTTCATCCGGAATTCCTATTGAAACATGAATATCGTGGAACTCATAACACAGATTGTTAACGGCTGCCACAAAAGCCACTTCATCACCATTCTTTTCAGCTTCAGCTGCCATCGGGATATACTCCTGCCTCAGAGCATCAAAATCAATTTCTTTGTAATCCCGCAGGATATAATTCTTTTCCAGCTCATCTATAAGGGCTGCCATTGAACCGCTGTAACTCATATGACTGAAATTACAGAAATGATTGCAGAAACACATTAGAAAGAATGCTGACCAGGCGATGACTCCCACGCCGATTATTCCGCTGAATATCTTGAGTATCTTTTTCTTTTCTTTATTCGCATAGATCAATGAAAAGACGCAAAACGCCAAAGCAATTCCGCCAAATGAGCCCATTCTTACAAGGTCTTCAAGAGGTGCTCCTTTTGTAAAATTCAAAATATAAAAAACTGCAAAGTTGATTACGGGAATAAAAGAAAGAATGATAAAAATGACTTTCTTTTGCTTTTTCGCGAACATGGAAAACAATAAAAGAACTATCACCCAGCAAGATGTAAAACCTGCTATATAGAGTGTCGGAACATCAATTATTCTCAGCATAAAGAAAAATTCGTTTATGCAGTTCACAATCACAGACATTTTCATATCTCCAGTTGCTTATACAGTTCCGTTATTCCTTGTCGGCAATTCCTTTGATGTCTTCAAATTCGGGCTTAGTCCTAGTAACGCCGAAGCCCTCCGATACCTTCACGGAGACTTCGCCGTACTTGGTCATGACCTTCTCTTCGCGCCTTTTGAGCTTGAATCTCTCCATCTCGTTATATCTGATCCCGATCGTTGTGGTGTTCTCGAAAATAAGCTTTGCAAACTTCTCTTTATCTTCAAGCTTTACGAGCACCGTGAAAAGGATACCCGGACGGTTCTTCTTCATGTAAACGGATGTCGTAAAAACATCCAGTGCGCCGTTGTCCATCAGAACGCTTGTCGCATAACCGATCTCTTCTCCGGTCATGTCATCAACGTTGAACTTCATCTCAACGACTTTATCGCTCTCATTATCAGCTTCACCGATAAATGTGCGGAGCATGTTTGCCTTTGCAAAATCCTTTTTGCCCATGCCGTAGCCTGTCTTCTCAATAGCCATGACAGGTCTTGTCCCGAAGCTGTCTGCGAAATGCTTAAGAAGTGCTGCACCTGTGGGTGTAAGAAGCTCGCCTTCGATATTGCCGCTGTATGTGGGAATGCCTTCAATTATGGAAGCTGTAGCGGGCGCAGGAACAGGAAGTATTCCGTGCGCGCACCTTACGCTTCCAAAGCCCGTTGCAAGAGGTGATACAACGATCTTGCCTGCACCGATCTGCTCCAAAAGATAACATACGCCGACGATATCTGCGACCGCATCCATCGTGCCTACTTCGTGGAAATGTATGTCCGTAACGGGCTTGCCGTGAGCCTTGCTCTCAGCCTCAGCGATAAGACCGTATACTGCCAAAGCATCTGCCTTGACCTTATCTGATACGTTAAGTCCGTTAATGATGTTCTCGATATCACTCATGTGAGTGTGGTGATGGTGGTGTTCTTCGTGCTCGTGCTCGTGCTCATGATGATGGTCGTGATCGTGATGTTCGTGTTCATGAGTGTGTGCGTGCTCCTCGTGAGTGTGCTCGTGATGATGCTCTTCATGGTGATGTTCATGCATGTGCTCATCTTCTTCAACACCATGAACTGCAACGTGCGCGTGGGTGCCTTCGATACCGCACTTGACGCTCTTTTCGAATTCATATGTAACATCGGGAATGCCCAGTGAATTAAGCTTGTCTTCGCACGCTTTTACGTCGCCCGTAAGCTCAGCCAAAGATGCGAGGAGCATGTCTCCTGCAGCGCCCATATTGCATTCGATATAAAGAGTCTTCATGGGTTAACCTCCGATGTGATTGATCATGCTGGCAGAGTAGCCCGCACCGAATCCGTTGTCGATATTAACGACCGTGACACCGCTCGCGCACGAATTGAGCATGCTTAAAAGCGCCGACAGGCCTTCGAAAGATGCGCCGTATCCGACGCTTGTCGGAACAGCTATTACGGGACAGTCGACAAGGCCTCCGATAACGCTTGCAAGGGCTCCTTCCATGCCTGCGACTGCGACGATAACACTTGCGCTCATGAGCTTTTCCTTATGTGCAAGGAGCCTGTGAAGGCCTGCCACGCCGACATCGTAAACACGCTCAACCTTATTGCCGAGAAGCTCAGCGGTAACTGCAGCTTCCTCAGCAACAGGAAGATCCGATGTGCCGCCTGTGGCAATGACTATCGTGCCTTTTGCAGAAGGCTCAGGGATAACGCCTGCGACGCCTATCCTTGCGACATCGTAATACTTGACGGGAATCGTAAGAGCTGATGCCTTATCAGCTGATAATCTCGTGATAAGGACGGTCTTCTGCCCTGCCTCAAGGAGGCTCTTCGTAATGGCATCAATCTGCTCAGATGTCTTGCCCTGGCCGAAGATGACCTCGGGAACGCCCTGACGCATTCCTCTGTGGAGATCAGGCTTTGCAAAGCCCAGGTCGACAAAGGGCTTCATCTTAAGCTGAAGCTCTGCTTCTTCGGGAGTCATCTCACCTTTTGCGACCTTATCCAAGATGTCTTTTGTATCGCTCATTACTGATCAGCCTTTTTAATTTCCAATGCTTCATTCATGCTGCCCATACGGTAGCCCTGCATATCCAGCGTGACGTATCTGAAACCAAGCTTTTTAAGTTCATCGGTGATCTCTTTTCTGGTTCGGCTGTAAGACAATAAAGCGATATCATCAGGTGATGCTTCGATCCTTGCCAGATCGCCGTGAACTCTTACGCGGATTCCGGAAAAGCCGAGATCTCTGATGAACTTCTCCGATAACTCAACCCTTTTAAGGCCTTCCGCAGTTATCCTCTCACCGTAAACAAATCTCGATGCCAGGCACGCTGCCGCGGGCATATCCCAGGTGGCAAGGCCTGCTTCTTTCGAGAGGGCGCGGATATCTTTTTTTGTAAGGCCTGATTCTTTTAACAGGCTAATGATCCCTAATTCTTTCATGGCACGCATGCCGGGTCTGTAATCGCCGGTGTCGTCGACATTGCTGCCGTCTGCAACTGCCGTAATGCCATGCTCTGATGCCACCCTTTTAATGCCTTCGAAATCATAACTCTTGCAGTAGTAGCATCTGTCAGGGGGATTTTCTGCAAACTTGTCGACTGAGAATACATCAAAATCGATGATCTCCTGCTTCGCGCCGATCTCTTTGCAGAATTCCACTGTCCTGTTGAAATCATCTTCTGCAAGGACCTGGGATCTTACCGTAACCGCAATGCAGTCATCGCCAAGCACCTGGTGTGCCTTATACAGAAGATATGTGGAATCTACGCCGCCTGAAAAAGCGACCGCCAGTTTCCCGGCGGCCTTGATCCGCTCAACCAGAGCGTTTTCTTTGTTTCTGATGTCTGATGTTATTTCCATCTTTACTTTGCGAGCATTGCCTTGACTTTGCCCTCAGGATCCTTGATAAGAAGGATCACGAACCAGATAACGAGGCCTAAAGCAACTACTGATAATCCGAGATATGTATCGTTGATCATGTCCCCGGGAGCCTGGTTGAAAAACTCTGCGCCCAGTTCGATATACTCAACAACGGAATCAACGAGCCACATAAGGCTTGCACCCCAATACATAAGGGCAAGTGTGCCGAGCTTTCTGTCGACCTTGGAGTTGTACCAGAGGATCGATGTGATAACAGCTGCGAAAACAGTGATAAGTAATGTCATATGAAAGCCTCCTTATGCCTTGGCTTTTGCGGCTGCAGGCGCTTTCTTCTTTGAAACTGCCTGTGAGATCAATACCATTGCGACCCAGGCGAGCGTTACAAGGACAGCCATAGCAACTCCGCTTGTAAACATCTCATGGAGCATCTCCTGAGCGTCAGCAGCGTTGGATGCTGCCGTAAGGAAAGGGAACCACGGTGTTACTTCGCCGTGCCAGACGTGCTCAAAGGCAAGGAGTGCTGAACCGCCCCAGAGCATGGTGTTGAGCCAGTTCATCTTCTTGATGAAGATGTTGTCAGAACCTTTCTTGTCTGCTGCGTGCTTGATTACTGTTGTAACGATTGCTTCAGTTGTAGGAACCAGAAAACATGCCATAGGATTAATCTCCTTCTTGTTCAAATTTTCGATAATGTAATTTTATCAGACCGCTTTGATGGGTATATATCAGTTAGTTGTAAATTATTACTTCTTTTTTGACTTATTGGCCTTATTGAATTTATCGACGTGAACACAGATGGCTTCGAACGTCTCGTCGCTCAAATCATGCTCGATCTTGCACGCATCATCCTCAGCAACTTCCGCTGTTACGCCGAGCGCAATGAAGAAATCCGTGAGCTTCTTGTGACGTGTATAGATCTTGTCGGCGATCTCCATGCCCTTCTCCGTGACCGTGATAAATCCGGAACGGTTCATCTCGATATAGCCTTCCTCGCGCAGACGCTTCATGGCGTTGCTGACGCTGGGCTTGGTTACTCCTAAAAATGTTGCAATATCAATTGAACGGATATAGCCGTTCTTCTCCTTGAGGATTATCATCGACTCGAGATAATCTTCAGCTGACTTGCCGATAGCGCCTTCATTCTTCATGTCTAATACCTCTGTCTCTAAACACATTCCGGTTAGGAACTAACTTTAGTTATTCATAAGCAACTTAAGTTATTTTACTACATTTTCGCCTGCATATGCGAAAAAGCATCTGATAAAAAAGTTATTCCCGTGACACAAATCCTCACCGCAATTTGGTATCGTATTCATATCAAGATTTTCGAGGTGCTTATGCGGGTAGTTGAGAACCAGACAATGGACAGCGAACGCGCCCTTTACGGGAGCTGCGGCATCATGGTCAGGAACTGTAAATTTGACGGTCCCGCCGACGGCGAGAGCGCTTTAAAAGAGAGCTCTGACGTCGTTGTAGAAGACTCCTACTTCAACTTGAGATACCCTTTCTGGCACGTTCACGGGCTCACGATCAGAAATTCCGAGATGACCGATAAATGCAGGGCCTCCATGTGGTATTCGGACCATATCGATATCTCCGGCTCAAAGCTCCACGGCATCAAGGCTCTCCGCGAATGCTCCAAGGTCACGATCACATCCTCAGGCATTATCTCGCCCGAGTTCGGCTGGTCGGTCCACGGCCTTAAGGTGACCGATACGACTGCCGAATCAGAATACTTCCTCATGAGGTCTTCTGACATCGTCATGGATAATTTCAGGCTCACAGGCAAATATTCTTTCCAGTATGTCGAGAATGTGGAAGTCACAAATTCCATCCTCAATACCAAGGACGCTTTCTGGCACGCGAAAAACGTTACCGTCAGAGATTCCGTCGTCAACGGCGAATACTTAGCATGGTATTCGGAGAACCTGACGTTCATAAACTGCACGATAAAGGGCACACAGCCCCTCTGCTACTGCAAGGGCTTAAAGCTCATCAACTGCGAGATGATTGACTGCGATCTGGCCTTTGAGAGATCTGAAGTCGAAGCAGAGATCACGACACCTGTTATCAGCATAAAGAACCCTCTGTCAGGCCGCATTACTGTTCCTGACGTCGGCGAGATAATTAGGGATATTCCGGGCGCTGACGGAGAGGTAATTATCCAAGCCCTACGTTAAATCCGCTGATCTTTTCTTTATGTCCGTCACGGTATACTTCATACTTATCGAAATCTACCCTGACAGCGCCAAAAAGGATCAATCCGTGTCCTCCGACATAGAGCGGATAACTTGAAAAGTCCGGTTCCTCAGTTTCATCTCCCGTACTATGCGGCGGATAGTTATCAGGAAGCTGGTGATAGTTGATATATACATACCACGGAATAAGAGGATGATAAGCATCACTCCCGCCGTCTTTAAAACCCAATTTGAAAAACGGGATGATCAACACGGCTATTAAAACGGTCACTATTATCAGTACAACTGGTTTTGTTATTTTCTTCTTTCGTGACATAGAATTATCTCCGATGCTTTACACCTTATGCTCTTCTGAATTTCTTATCCATCAAAAGAAAACGGGGATACTCGTTTTTGAAATCATTTTCAGCCTCTTTAACTGCTGTCTTACTCTCCTCATCAGTCTTATCAGATAATCGGGAATATGTTCTTATGGGATTCAGAAGCACCTCAAAAGCCGTAAAATAGCGTTTGTTGCGGCCATTACTGTTTTCGATCGCCTGATTCACACGTTTTTTCATTTCATCCCAGTCGATATCTTTCGCTTGATCGTTAAGCTCTATCTCACGCAGATTTCTCCATTTACCGGCACAGAGAATACGGCCGAAGTTAGCATCAAAGTCATCCGGATTCTCTTCAAGAAACCGTAAAAACCTATTATCTGCGAGATCGAATTCTCCGTCTGCCAATTCCTTGAAAGCCTTCGAAACGGGCGTGCCGATAAACATCGAATAATCAAAAGAAACTCCGCAGTGACTGCAGATATAAACCTTGTTCTTGTTATCAAGGATAAGCTCACCGCCGCACTTGGAACAGGAAATCGGCTCTTGCAGATCAGAAGTGCTTTTTGACGCTTGCGTGGCAGCGGCCTTATCTTCACCATTAACTGCTACGTCCTTATTTGTAACGGGCTTAAGCTTTTCGAGCTCATCAACGCCTTTTCCATATGACTCCAGAACAGGCACTATCTCGTTATTGTAAAAGTCTTCATCGCTCTTTTTATACTTGTTGTAACGCGCGGTCTGATCCGTATTTTTCCAGGCTGAAATAAAGTGTATGGCAACACATACGATGATCAGGACCGCCAGTATCGAGAAGTATGTCCAGAGCGGCCAGGCAGCACGGATGTCAAAAGCCGTAAAATATTTTTTCAGTTCAGCATAACGGCCAAAGGCAAGAATTCCACCCGCGACAGCGTATACAGCAACTATATATTTGAGCGGTATATCTTTGCCGCCCTTCGCTTCTTCAGCCTCTTTAAGCCTCTTCTCGTATTTCCCGTAAAGCTCTTTGTATTTAACCTCAAGGGAAAGAACCTCACAGAGCTTTGCAAAGTAATCCGCTCCCGGACCTTGACTGAACCTCTTATCATTTTTAAGAAGTGCAAGCAGCCTTTCGTGTGTAACCACTAGATCGGGTTCCTGCGGAAGCTCGATCGACAGGGCTTTGGAAGACTTAATGCCGTCTACGGCACATGCATATTCATTCTTAATGTCGAAATCATCAGGCAGGAGATTTAGCAGGTATTCGTATTTTTCCAGCGCCTGACCTATATCTCCGCTTCGTGCCAACCTTCTGGCCTCCGCTAACAGTTCATCCCGGTGGAAAACAAGAGCATTAAAACGGTTTCCGCAGAAAGGGCATTCAAACTCATCACGGTCTCTGTCAACATCAAGATAACTTCCACACTTCGGACATGAATAACTCTTTAATTCAGTCATCGGAAAACCCCTTAACTTATGCGAAGAAACACCTGCCTTTAATCCTTCCCCTGCATAACAACATTGACGTAGTTGAACGGGATCTCGATGCCTTCCTTGTTGAATGCGTCGTTGACGCGCTTGTTGACGTCAGTCTTAACTGCAAGACCTGATGTGCTCTGCTTGAAGTAAACGATCGTCGTAAGGACGAGGCTGCTGTCGGCAAATGCTTCAAAGAATACCTCGCTGTATTCATCGTTTTTCGCAGGAACGGTAAGTTCTGAGTTGATTATCTCGTTCTTGATGATCTCTGAAGCTTTATCTACATCCGTGCCGTATGCGACATTGAAATCCATCTTGACGGATCTTAACTTCTTGAAGCTCGTGTCCTTGAGCATAAGGGAATTGATCTTGCTGTTAGGGATGATGATCTCAACCGTGCCAAGGCTTCTTAATACAACGTGTCTCGGCGTGATATCGGCAACGACGCCTGCCGTGCCGTTCTCCAATTCGATCCAGTCACCAATCTCGAAAGGCCTGTTCAATGTGATCGCGATTCCGCTGAAGAAGTCGCCCAATACAGGCTGAGCTGCAAGACCGAAGACAGCACCTAAGATCGCAGTTCCCTGGAAGAGGACTTTACCGATATCGGTAGTTGCCGTGGAACTTACGAGGACCCAGATAACTGCAATGAGGATTATTACGACCCTTATGATGTTCTGGGTGAAACGGATCGTGAGATTGTTCTTGGCTTTAAGTCTGTTTTTTACGAACTTGCCGTAGATAAGAAGGATTACCGTGGTAACCACCAAAGCGATAACAGCATAGATAAGAAGTTCTACGATCTGGCCTAGCCTGGTCGTCGTATCAAAGAGCGATTTAATATCAAAATTATCAAAAAAGTTCCCCAACATATCTCGTTCCTCTTTTTTGCTTTAATGCGTTAATAATACAACAGAAATGTCAATTGTCGAATAACAGTGTATAATCAGAGCGATTTTATATTAGAAAGAAGGAAATCTTATGAAGAATAAGATTATCGCAATAGCACTTACTGCAGTTCTCTCACTGGGAATGCTCGCAGGATGTGCACAGAAAACAACAGACAACACTGTTGTCAGAGTAGGTTCTCTTAAGGGCCCCACGACCATAGGTCTTGTTAACCTCATGGATGAAGCTGCAAAAGGCAAGGCCAAAGGAAACTATGAATTCACAATGTCCGCACAGCCGGACGAGATCGCAGCCAAGGTCGTATCAGGAGACTTGGACATCGCTCTTATCCCGGCTAACCTCGCATCCGTTCTCTACAACAAGACAAACGGCGGAGTATCAGTTATCGACATCAACACGGCAGGCGTTCTTTACTGCGTAACAGGCAATAAGGGCATCACATGCGTAAAGGATTTTAAGGGTCAGAAAGTAGTCACTACAGGCCAGGGTGCAACGCCTGAATATTCATTGAGATATCTTCTCTCCAAGAACGGAATCACAGACGAAGACATCGAGATCGAGTTCAAGTCAGAATCCACGGAAGTCGCAGCAATGCTCGCTGAAGACCCCAACCTTATCGCTATCCTTCCCCAGCCTTTCGTAACTGTGGCATGCGCGAAAAACAAGAAGCTCAACGTCGCTTTCTCACTCGATAAAGAGTGGGCAGTCGCATCTCAGGGCGGCATGATGGTAACAGGCGTTACTATCGTAAGGAACGAGTTTTTGAAAGATCACAGAGATGCGGTAGTACAGTTCATCATGGAGCATGAATTCAGTACTTATGCGATCGATTCTGATCTTAAGAAGACCGCAAAGCTCGTTGTTGCAAAAGAGATCATCGGTGATGAGGATCTCGCAAAGAAGGCCATCCCTGAATGCGGCGTTGTCTGCATCACGGGCCAGCAGATGAAGACTGTCCTCTCTGCTTATCTCGAAGTCCTCTATAAGAGCAATCCTAAGTCCATAGGCGGAAATCTCCCTCCGAAGGAATTTTACCTCTATAAGCCCGACAACTCAGATACAGAGATAACAACAAAAGCAACTTAATTAATGAAGACCAAAAAGTACATCAGGACAACTTTGATCGTTTTGATCTGGATTGTCATCTGGCAGGTGGCATCTCTTGTTGTGAATAACAACATCCTCCTGTCAGGTCCGGTCGAGACCTTCAAAGCCCTGATTTCTTTAGGTTCTGAACCTTCCTTTTATCTTTCCGTCGGAATGACGGCCGCCAAGATCTTACTCGGCTTCATCATCGGAATGGCCTTGGGCGTCATTCTCGCGGTCCTGTCTTACAAGATCAGGATCGTAAAAGAATTCTTCTCGCCGTTCGTATCGGTGATCAAATCGATCCCCGTCGTAAGCTTCATCATCATTGCCCTTATCTGGGCCGGAAGCAGCTTCGTAACGATAATCGTATCGGCGATAATATCTTTCCCGATCTTCTACAAAAACATTCTTGAAGGCCTTCTCGTAACTGATCCCAAGATGCTTGAACTGGCATCCGTATATCAGATGAAGGCTTCGAAAAGGTTCCAGTATATCTATCTTCCTTCCGTAAGCTCGCACGTAAAGAGCGCGATATCTCTTGCGATCGGCATGGCATTCAGGGGCGGCATCACTGCAGAAGTCGTAGGACAGCCCTTAAGATCAATCGGCAACGGACTTTACAGATCGAAGATCAACCTCGCGACATCCGAGATGCTCGCATGGACTGTTGTTGCTGTCTTAAGCGCATTCATCATCGAGAAGCTCATCTCGTTCATAGTAAAGAAGGTGCTCAAATGATCGAACTTAAGAACGTCAGTAAATCATTTGATGACAAGAAGGTATTGGATTCTTTCAGTGCTGTTTTCGAAGACGGAATGTATCTTCTGAAAGGCCCTTCAGGCATCGGCAAGACCACATGCCTCAGACTTATTCTTGGGCTTCTTACTCCTGACGGCGGTGAGGTGAATGTTCCTTCCGGAACGCGCTTTGCTGTGTGCTTCCAGGAGAACAGGCTTTTCGAGAAAGAGACAGCATTAACGAACATCCTCGCGGTCAATGAAGGAGTTACGGTAACAGATGCAACATCCGCTATCCTGAAGCTCCTCCCTTCCGACTCGCCGAACAAGAAGGCAGGAGAATTATCAGGCGGCATGAAGAGGCGCCTTGCGGTCATCAGAGCGATGCTCCACGACTCAGACTGCGTAATCCTGGATGAGCCTTTTACAGGGCTTGACGATGAGGCGCGCGCGAAAACGATCAGCTTCATCAGAGCGCGCTTAAACGGCCGCCTGCTTATCGTCACGAGCCACGACGAGAGAGGTCTTGATGACCTTTCTGTAGTAAATATCGAATAAGGGAGAGCGGTCATCACACTCTGTTGTACAGAATGTATTCCTCGTTTGCGTATTCAATATCGTAATGAGAATCAATGACAGCATCGACCTTGTCAGATATTGACTCGCCTTCTGTCGGAACAACTATCCACAAACAGCCGTCATTTTCAAGCTGTGACGCAATCTCGTCTTCGATCTCAGGCATCAGTTTAATATAGTGCAACTGCCAGTCCATATATTTGTTGGCGGGCATTGTTCCTGTTGATGTATACCATTTGGACCAGAATTCATTACCGAAACAATAGACGCTGCCACGCTCGTTCTCGGGAATGTGCAAGGCGATATCCTGTGCATAAGAACCCCCGCCGGAATTAGAATAAGTATTTTGAACCGAAGATGCTTTTCGAGCTACTCTCGCAACATGTATTGAAAAGAAAAGGGCAAAACAGATCACACAGATGATGTTCTTCCCGGTCTTAAATGCCCCGCTTCCGTTCTTAATGGCAATAACCACGGCAAGCACAACATGCGGAATAAAGAGCATCAAATAGTGCGCGAATGCATTGCCCATAGTTACGGCAACAAGAAGTAAGAGCGCTGATAAAAGGCTTAACAGCATCATATACCACTTCTCACGGTAAATGATGCATATAACCACAGGCAACAGAAGGATCAAAAAGTAGAGACCATAATGAGAGAAGGAACGCTGGAACTTTTGCATAAAGGTAAACTCGGCCGAATATGTGGCACCGAAAACAAACATCTGGTTAAGCATTTCCGGGAGAAGGTTCTTTGAATAAAAGAAGATACAAGGACCGGCGCATGTTGCCACAAAACCTGAAAATACCATCAACAAGTTCAAAACAGCATTCTTAAACTCCTTTTTATGGAGGAGAAAGAGGAATATAACAACGAGTATAGCTCCTACAGTCGCTGCATTCGTTATCCTGACAAAGCAGATAAACCCGACCGCAAAGCCATAAAAGAGCGAGTACAAAAGCGGGTGCTTAAAACCTTTTCCGGCTTCGACACCCTTGAAATACTTAATACAAAAATACAGGCTCAGAAGCACTGCCGGAAGACAGTACTCCTCAGTAAGATTACCTTTCTCATAGTTAACAGCTGCCACTGCCAGTACTGGCAGAAATGCAATGATCCTGTGGAGCCATATAAGTCTTGTGGTAAAAAGATCA
>JAEEGK010019181.1_pt1 | contig 14695 bp, 17 predicted proteins | sample 8958771 | NCBI WGS metagenome assembly JAEEGK01 (sample SAMN16246547, study PRJNA631951) | gut metagenome | biome: gut microbiome; feature: rumen; material: SC-attached | host: Bos | place: Iran: Karaj | collected 2018-10
AGGTTTCATAATCGTCGAAATCGCGCATACGCCTGCGATGGGAAAGCGTTTAAGAACGTAGATGTTTTCTGAATTCAATCCGCCGATTGCATTTACAGGGATTGGAACAGCGTGACAGATATCGTTAAGTGTTTCCGTTGATGTAAGGATTGTTTTAACTTTGGTCGTTGTCGGGAATATTGCCCCGACGCCGAGATAATCCGCGCCCTGCTCGTAAGCCTCGAGTGCCTGAGGTACGGTCTTTGTCGTGGCTCCTATGATTTTGTCCGGACCGAATAATTTACGCCCGAGACTTATGGGAAGATCGCTTTGTCCGAGATGAACTCCTTCCGCATCCACAGCCATCGCAATATCCAGACGGTCATCTATTATCAAAGGAACATTGTATTTTTTTGAAATCTCATGAACTTCTCTTGCGAGCTCGAGGTATTCTCTTGTGGTTCGCTCTTTTTCTCTTAGCTGAATTAAAGTTACACCGCCCTGCAGTGCGCTTTCCACTCTTTTTAAGAATTCATCTTTTTCGTATGGAGTGCTGTCCGTTATAAAATATAATCTTGTATTTAATTTCATGAAAATCTCCTTATGAAAGAATGATTATATATGCTTTTCCCGATCTAAAGATTATTTCTTTTCGGTCAGTTTGGTTCTTCTTCTAATCTCGTCAGCATCAATTACCGAAAGAGCATCCAAAAGGTTTGCTTCGAAAGTTCCGCTCCCAAGCGGGGTGGCTGCAATTTCTCCGCATATTCCAAACATGGCAGAGGCTTCTTTTGCCGCGTCGATGCCGTCAGCTTTTGATAAAAAGGCTGCGCAAAGGGCTCCCTGCATACATCCTGTTCCTGTTATTGTTGCCAGCTGCGGTGTACCGTTTTCGCAAAAGAATGTTTTGTTTCCGTCGGTAATAATATCTATTTTTCCGCTTGCGAGGATTGTTGAATTATATTTTTTGGCAAGTTCGTTTGCAGCTTCCAAAACTTCGCACTCCTGCAATGAGACATCCGCATCAACGCCCGACGAAGAATATGCTTCGCAAAAAAGAGCCTTTATTTCGGAGTAGTTTCCCTTAATGATTTGAGGCTTTGCATTTTCGATAACAAAAAGTGCGAGTTCCCGACGATTCAAAAGACATGCCACTCCGCACAAATCAAGAACGGCGGGGATATTGTTTTTGCCTGCCGCAACTGCCGATATGCGAATTGCAGATGCTCTTGCTTCAGTCAGATTTCCGAGATTAATAAGCAAAGCCTCCGCGCTTTTTGTAACAGATTCAACCTCGTCAGGGTGCTCTGCCATCATCGGTCTTGCGCCGACGGATAGTATTACATTCGCGCATTCCCTTATTGATATGGGATTGGTGATGCAATGAATAAGAGGATTGCTTTCTTTTATTTTTTTAAGAATATCATCAATCACGGTTTTCACCTTTCAGTTTTTTTCCATTAATTGTTTTAACTGTAAAATATACCAACGCCACGACGATAAAACATGCGATGGAGCCGTAGGCAAGATATTTCCAAAGCGGTGCTTCGGAATGGAAAATCTGCGGAAGAAGAAGGAATACGACAAAAAGAATCGGGCCGAATGCAGCAAGTGAAATCGTATTTGAAATGATTGTGCTCTTGTCTGCAAATACGGGAGATCCGAGCTTTTCCTGCATTTTCGAAAGCATGCCGTTTTCAATCATTTTTCTTAAGAAGAAATATGCGATGCTACCTCCGATAAGTGTTCCGCATGTAAAAGAAGGGATGTAGAAAAACCATGTCAAACCTTCTCTGCCCCAGATAAAAGTCATGACCGGGAAAGAAACGATTGCACCGACAATTCCCGTTCCGATAATCTCTCCGAGCACAGCCATAAGAATCCTACCTTTGGAAAGACGGTAAAAAACACCCGATAAGAATGCACCGAATATCGCTCCCGTTAATGCGAGAGGCGGAATTCCCATTAAGACCATACGGATAATGCCGATTGTTAATGCACAAATCAGTGAGTACCAGGGACCCAAAAGTACGGAACATACAATGTTTATAAAATGTGCCATGGGACACATTCCTTCTACACGAAGAATCGGAGATATTACTACCCCTATTGCCACCAGCATGGAGAGCATGACTAATTTAAGAATACTTATTTTTTTCATATTACGCCTCTTTTCTAATCTTATAGTGTTAACATTTGTCGGTCGGAAATCAATTTTTCCCTCTCACGCCGAAACACGGCTTCCCATCGCTAAATCTACAAGATACAAGGCGCTCCCCTTGCATCCGCCCGGCTTTCCGGGGTAAAAGTTTTTTATAAAATATCGATATATTCTCCGGCAAGAGCTTTGTTCATGCTTCTTACCGCACAGAATTTACCGCACATTGAACATGTGTCGTCGTGCTCGGGAGCACGGGAATCGCGAATCGATTTTGCGGTCTCGGGATCGATGGAACATTCCCATTGCGTATCCCAGTCAAAGGTTCTTCTCGCATCAGCCATCTTGTCGTCGATGTCTCTTGCGTGAGGCACTTTCTTGGCTATATCGGCAGCATGTGCGGCGATACGAGAGGCTATGATTCCCTGCTTAACGTCTTCGACATTGGGCAGCGCAAGATGCTCTGCAGGCGTTACATAGCAAAGGAATGCGGCACCGGCGGAAGCTGCAATGGCACCTCCGATAGCGGAAGTGATATGGTCATATCCGGGTGCGATATCGGTAACGAGGGGTCCCAATACATAGAAGGGTGCACCCATGCAGATGGACTGCTGTATTTTCATATTGGCTTCAATCTGATCGAGAGGCATATGTCCGGGACCTTCAACCATAACCTGAACATCCTTTTCCCACGCACGCTTGGTAAGTTCTCCGAGACGAACGAGTTCTTCAATCTGACAAACATCCGAAGCATCCGCAAGACAGCCTGGACGGCATGCGTCACCGAGTGAAATCGTCACATCGTATTCGCGGCAGATATCAAGAATTTCATCATAATATTCATAAAAAGGATTCTCTTCTCCGGTCATGCACATCCATGCAAAAACAAGAGAACCGCCGCGGGATACTATATTCATTTTTCTTTTGTGTTTACGAATCTGATCGATTGTTTTTCTTGTGATTCCACAGTGCAGTGTCACAAAATCAACACCGTCTTCGGCGTGAAGTCTTACCACATCGATAAGAGCTTTTGCGGTCAATGTAGCCAGATCCCGCTGATAGTGGATGACACTGTCATACACGGGAACTGTACCGATCATTGCGGGGCATTCAGAAGTTAATTTCTTTCTGAAAGGCTGCGTGTTGCCGTGAGAAGAAAGATCCATTATTGCTTCCGCACCCATATCCACGGCTGCCATAACTTTTTGCATTTCAATGTCATAATCTTTGCAGTCTCTTGATACGCCTAAGTTTACATTAATCTTTGTTCGAAGCATTGAACCCACGCCGTTTGGTTCAAGACATGTGTGAAGCTTGTTTGCGCAGATTGCAACCTGACCTTTTGCAACGAGGTCACGTATTTCTTCCTCGCTTCGGTATTCCTTTTTTGCAACCGCTTTCATTTCAGGTGTGATAATGCCTTTTCTTGCGGCATCCATTTGTGTTGTGTAATTTCTCATTATCTGCCTCTTTCATCAGTTTTTTTACAGAACAAAATACTGTTTTATATATTTACGAAATAACTTCCGGCTAAGTTGTCTAAAATCGCACCGGTTTTGCCAAAGTTTTTTTATCCGACAAATTCCGACTTTAGATCAAAAGCGTGATTCATCGGTCCCGATCCTTTACCAAGGTCAAGACCTGCCGACAGGGCACCGGATATGTAATCCTTTGCTTTTTGTATTGAATCTTCTATCGAATACCCCTTTGCAAGGTTGGAAGCAATTGCACTTGAAAGCGTGCAGCCGGTACCGTGAGTATTCGGATTGTCGATTCTCTTTCCGGTAAAAGTTGTAATCTCTCCCTTTTTGCAAAGAATGTCATTTGCATCGTTTATGCTGTGGCCGCCTTTTATCAAGACTGCGCATCCGTATTCGTTCTCAATTTTCTTTGCGGCTTCAATCATATCTTTTTCGTTTTCGATTTTCATTGAAGATAAAATCTCGGCTTCCGGAATATTCGGAGTGATGATTGTTGCAATCGGAAATATTTCTTTTGCGAGCGTTTCAACGGCATCGGTCTTTAAAAGAGCGGAGCCGCTTGTCGCCACCATGACGGGGTCGGCTACGATGTTTTTTGCTTTGAAAAATCTTAATCTTTCGGCGATTGTTTTAATAAGCTCGGATGAAGCAACCATTCCGATTTTTACGGCATCAGGATATATGTCTTCGAATACTGCATCAATCTGATCTTTTAAAAATGAAGGAGATACTTCTTCAATTGAACGAACTCCCGTGGTATTTTGAGCAGTAAGAGCGGTAATGGCACTCATTGCAAATACACCGTTTAAAGTCATTGTTTTAAGGTCTGCCTGGATTCCGGCTCCTCCGCTTGAATCGCTTCCCGCAATCGACAATGCTGTTTTCATAAGATTCTCCTTGTGTATAAAACAAAAAACAGACGGCAAATCATTACCGTCTGTACTCAATACAAAAAATATGACTTCCTACGACGGCATTATCCGTATCAGGTTAAAGGGTCGAAGTAAAATATCTTCCTCTCAGCCTGCTTTTGCAAGCTCCCCTGTTGAACATCAAATAATATAACAGAATAAAAGTTGGATTTCAAGGCTCTTTCGCAATATAATAAAAATAGTTTTTCAAATAGGTAAGCGAGGACTTTTACGTATGGAATTCAAAAAAGGAAATGGATGGAGATGCTGTTATGATCCTGAGACAGGGCTATATACAGCAGAAATAGGCGGTGGGCCTAAATCACGATTTATATGAGATTAATAAGGATATCTATGATCATATGGATGATCCTGATGTTGAGTATCCTACGAGACTGATACACAATGGCAGACACCTGTATATGGCTGTGGATGATCGTTGTGGCCCGCCTTATACAGTTGTATTGGATTCGGATTATGAGAAGTTATGTCCTTGGGCTAAGACCAGTATAAGAGGGCATCTATGGGATGAAGATATGACGGATGCTGCGGTGGAGGTTTTTGCATCGGAAGCGGATAATAGAGAGCAGAGAAGGGCCAAGAAGAAAGAGAGAGAAGAGAAGAAGAAAAAAGACGAATAATAGAAATAATGGGAGTTGGGGCATAGGAATGCACCGCCGTATTTGCTAAGGCTTTTGACGTATTATATTGATATGCAGAATCAATTGGCTGAGAAAGGGATAGATGAGAAGTGATTGGGGGAAATGCAAATGAAGAATGATAATGAGATAGTATTGTTTGAAACCGAGGATAAGGAGATAACTCTAAACGTGCCGGTCGAGCATGATACAGTTTGGCTCAACAGAAACCAAATGGCAGAATTGTTTGATAGAGATGTCAAGACGATAGGCAAGCATATAAATAATGCCTTGAAGGAAGAATTGGATAATTCAACTGTCGCAAATTTTGCGACAGTTCAAAATGAAGGCGGAAGAGATGTCGAAAGAAATATTGAATATTACAATCTGGACATGATTATTTCTGTTGGCTATCGCGTTAAATCTCAGCGTGGTATCGAATTCCGTCGTTGGGCAAATATAGTATTGAAAGATTATATCATCAAAGGCTATGCTATAAATGATAAACGACTTGAGGCTCTTCAGAAAACTGTTGAAATCCAGTCGAGAATGATTTCATCCATTCTGGAGATAGACGGTGGGGATGTGCTTAAGGCGGTAAATCAATATACAAAGGCTCTGACTCTTCTTGACCAGTATGATCACCAGTCTTTGGCAAAGCCTGATGGAGAAAGCCCTGTATATCGAATAACATACTTGGATTGCAGGAAAATGGTCGATAGTATGGAAGATACTTTTAAATCCGATGTTTTTGGCGTTGAAAAAGAAGTCGGAAAAGTTGAGGGGATTATTGCAGCTGTTTATCAAAGCGTATTTGGCGGTGATGTATATCCTTCTTTGGAAGAAAAAGCAGCCAATTTACTTTACTTTATGATAAAGGATCATCCTTTTGCTGATGGATGCAAGAGAATAGCGGCATCTTTGTTCCTTGAGTTTTTGAATCGTAATAATGCCTTATTCAGAGATGGGCATAAGGTAATAAGTGACAGTGCTCTTGTTGCTATAACACTTATGATTGCTGAATCGGATCCTAAAGAGAAAGATATAATGACGATGTTGGTGATGAATCTCATAAAACTGTAAATTATGATATAATTACTATTATTTTTGTGAGGTGAATGAACATGGCTTCAGATGGAAAAAGTAAAAAGACTAAGAAAATTGTGATAGTGATTGCTATTATTGTAGCTGTATTGTTTTTGCTTGTTGTAGGAGCAGTCGCTGCAGTTATTATTTTTGCAAAGGTTTCGGCTGAAAAAGAGAGAAATAATAGAACCCCTATGGAAGAACTGGTTTATACTCGTTATCAAGATTTGAAAGATTATGAGGTGGATCCGGATTCTATTACACCGACCCATGCAGTAGTTTTTAAATATACTATGAGCGATGGAAGCGTTGAATATGAAGTATTGATACAATACGAGAAGAATGGATTTATGGATAAATACTTCGCCTTTGAGAATGACGGAAGACGCCTGGGCGATGGCATGAAGGATGAAAAACATGATAATCCTGTTTGGGAATACAATTTCCAAGATAATGTTAAAGTTAATAGCATGAAAGATGCGCTTAGGTATGTATATTTACCAGGAGTTCAAAGTGATTATCATCCTATCTTAGTAACAGAGGAAGAAGCAGAGAATTTAGATACGTGTGCAGTAATGGTTTCTGTAGATAAGATTTATTAAGTTATGATGGAAACTGATAGAAATATAGATTATTACAATCAAAACGCTCAGTCTTTTTATGACAATACTGTAGTGGCGGATATGTCTTTTTGGAGGGATAAGTTTGTCTCCCTCCTTCCGCATGGCGGGCGTGTGTTGGATGCGGGATGCGGTAGTGGGCGCGACGCGAAAGCTTTTATCCAATTAGGATTCTCAGTAGTGGCATTCGATGCATCCGGGGAATTATGCAAGTTGGCCTCCGAGCTCATTGATCAGGAAGTATGGCAGATGAAGTTCCAGGAGATCTCATTTGATGAAGAGTTCGATGGAGTATGGGCTTGTGCGTCGCTTTTACATGTTTTGCCTGAAGAGATTGCAGATGTGATGAACAGGATATATAAGTCATTGCAATCAGGCGGAATCTTTTACGCATCATTTAAGTATGGAGAAGGTTTGACTGAGAGAGTCAATAGAGTTTTTACCGATTATACGAGGGATTCTGCCAAGGCGTTATTCGAAGAGGCGGGGTTTGAGGTAATCGAGTGTGAAGAGACAGATGATGTAAGGCCCGGTAGAGAGGGCGAGAAGTGGGTTAATGTGATTGCGAGGAAGAATTAACTCCATAAATAACCATTTCCCAATCGTGTCTATTAAGACAGGGAAATGGTTTTTTATTTGGAGGAATTATGAGAGTATTTAAAAAGACTATAATCACGGCGACGCTTTTTACACTTGTAGTTGGTAGCGCATGCGTCAGGACCAATGTCTCAACGCCCGGACAAATAGGCCATGTGGTATCTTCATTGGGAGGAAGTTCACCCAGTGCCGGTTCTGCGGACGAGCTTAACACTGATTCCGAGAAACATGTGGTTGGTTATGTATTTCGTGCGGGGGATAGTTATTATATATGCCTTGATGGTGAGACAACGTGGCGTCACATAATATCTGATGAATCGGGTGAGCTTTCAAACCGAATGGGCGATTTTGATTTTGGAACGATTGATGCGGATGTTGCCTGGCTAAGTGGCGGAATCGCTGGATTCATTAATGCGCCTTTGATTAGGAATGTCCATTCATACGCGAAGACCACTTTTGATGTATGTGATCAAAAGGGGCTTATAGCCGACTATGATCCGGATGCGGATCATTTTAGTTCAAGCCCTTCAGTATATCGTGATGGCGATGATGAGTATGTTGCAATTTTTGTTTCCTACAATGATTACCGTGTCTATAAGAATGGTACTCTTTTAGGTTCATATGAGACAGCGCTTGAAGTTAACAGTGCGATGGGTATTAACGAGATTGATACGACAGCGGATTATGAGAGTATTCATAATGCGCCGATATATGTTTTTAATCTAAATGGTACATACATTGCATATAGTAGATATTATGACTTAAGTCAGTGGACACCGATTCTTGATAAAAATTTTGGCAACTCATTAGTTGGCACTACGCTAAAAGACGGCGAGATGCTTTTTATCCAGGATGCAAATATTGAGGTTGTCAATGGCGGTGCAAAAGGATATGTGAAAACGCCTCTTATTGAGTCTTTTACCAAGAGCGAGCATGTAAGCTATGACAATATAATTATTGATAAGCATTGGGAAGATGGCCTTGCGAAGACAGATTATGCATGCGCGGGATATGATAGTGGAAGATACATGATTATCTATCTCGCCGGACAATACTATGTGTATTATGATGATCCGGCGGTAGATGAAGATAATCATTTTATCGGCGTCTATGACACCGTAGATGATGTGAATACGGCGATGGGTAGATAAATTTTCTTAAAAATGTGTAATTAAAACCTAAACTAAATTAATACATGTAATAAAAATATAAAACTAAAAACTTGAAATTATTATTTTAACTAAACTTAGGAGTTAAAATATTATTATTTTATAGAGATATGTATTAATTGTTAGTGTGTATTTTTAATTCACGCTATTGCTAGAAAGCATCTTATTCATTTTGTCGACCTTGATCTTATTGGGAATATAGATGCTTAGCCATATAATCGCGAATCCCACAAAGAAGAAAAGAGTGAAGATTCCTATTTTTTCAAGGCTCAACCAACCGTTAATTACGTATATCGCAAGATAATCAATATATAATACAGATCCTTGAATAAGCGCTGCGATTCCTTTTGGAAGTGCTTCCATCTGGTGAACGATCGATATTCCGGCTGCGATAAAAGCAAGCAGGGAAGTTGAGAGGATGCCGATGAGCGCTTCTGAAGGAGACAGGCTTTCGATCTTGCCGGCCTTGAAAAGGGAATACCATATGATTCCTGTAATAGCCGGTCCGCCCCAGGCGAACATCAGGCCTCTTTTACAAAATTCCAAAATATATTTTTTCATAATCCAAATCTCCTTCTGACCTCAACCAAACATCTTCTCGAAATACATTCCGTATAGCCGCTCGCAAACTGCGCATCCACGGCTCCGGATAAGAGAACTTTAAACTTTGATATCTTTTTCGAATTGGCTATTGCAGACTTATTAATCTTAATGAAATCCGTCGGTAAGATAGTTTCAAGTTCGTAAAGGCGCTTTTTTATAACGTATTTTTTCTTGTCGGAGTAGAGCGCATATGTTTTTTCATCTTCTACAAAAATGCACTCCACCTCGTCAACTTTCAGGATTTTTATCTCATCTTCAAGATACCCTGTAAGCTGTTCGTTTACGTTGTCTTTCGTGACGAGTTTTTCAATCTCATCAATTAAGGGCGTCCTTTCGTGAACGTTTGCTATTATTTCTTCTTCGCATTTAGGATTCAGATTCAGTCTGAATATCATCTTTAATTCCTCTTTTTATCTTTTTTGATTCCAAGAACCATCCATCTGTAAACAGGGATTCTGGAAATGATTTCATATAGTACAAATGCTACTGCAAAAGCTGCTAATGTGCTTAAAAGATAAGCGGGTACAGCTGAGATGAATCCGGGTTTTACAAGCCAAATAGCTACCATTGAGATTCCAAGATAATGGAATACATAAAGGCCCCAACTCTTTTTAGTCATGAAGCTTGTAAACTTGTTTTCAAAGTCTGCGTACTTTGCCATGCCGCCTAATACAGCCATACATGCAAACCATGCATAAGAAGTAAATAAAGGTGTACGGTTTACCGGAGCATCTGCATATACTTTACCAAAGTTGAAGATACAAAACAATACGCCGAGAACGATTGCAGGAACCAAGAATAAAGCGAAGTATTTTTTCAACTTTTCAATTACCTCTTCATGCGAAAATACGAAATATCCAAGGAAGAAAAGCAATCCGTATAATCCGAATCTGTATACACTAATGATGGGTGTGTTAAGAATCAATGCGGCTACCCAAACAGGAATTGTAAATAAAATGATTGCGAGGATGTTGGTTTTGCCGCCTAACTTCCAGAGATGATCTTTTTCAATCTTTCTTACAAGTAAAAGAAGCATTGAGAATATCCAAAGCAACTGAATATACCAAAGTACACCGATTCCGCTTAAACACATTATTATGAAAACAATAGGTGCGGGAATACCTTCCGGAAGCGTTGCTCCGTCTCCCATGTTCATGTTGAAGTATCCCTGAATAAACTGGAAAGCGAAAAGTCCGATTGTCGAAGGAACAAGAAGCTTTCTGGTTCTTGATTTTGCGAATTCCTTGCCTGTATGTTTTTCTAAATAAAGTCTGGAACTAATACCGGATACAATGAATAAAATACACATAAACCAAGGATAAACAATGTATTGAAACAAGTCATAATACTGCACCTCTAAATTAGTTATTTTTCCGACAACTCCCATCACGCCTTCGGCGTTGTACATATATAAAACGTGATATATAACAACAAGCACTACGGTCATCCATCTTATATTATCCAAGTATTTTCTTCTCATATTGTTTCCTCCAAATACTTAAATTATTGATTCCTCTAAATCTTTTAATAATTGATAATTACGTCAAATAGTAAATTATTAATTACTTCAAATACTTTTTGGATTTTTTCTATAGTTGAATAATACTATTAAAGAGGAGGCCTGTCATAAGATTTCGGTATTCGGTATGAAAAGTGGGGTGAACGGTAAGAGTGGGTGGATTTAGTAGGAAATGGACACTTGATGGAAGAGTATTTTTTTAAAATAGTTTTGAGAAAAGAGTATATATTGATATAATTAACTGTAGAACGTAAGCTTTCTGAGAAAATAAATGGAGAGAGTACTATGATAGGTTTCATCATATGGAGTTCAGTATCGTCGATAATCCTAGGAATTGGAATATATTCGTTCTTGGCTAAGAAGCCGGTAAGCTTCTTTACAGGCACAGAAGCACCCAAGGTAAAAGATACCAAGAAGTATAACCACGCCGTCGGCATCTTGTGGTTTATGTACGCTGTTTCTTTCGAAGTTCTCAGCTTACCCTTCCTTTTGATGGAGGAACGACTATTATCCTCATTTATCGTGATTGGCGGAACTATCTTGATCTCTATAGCACTGCCGATTGTGTATACGTTGGGGATTATGAGAAAGTATGAAGATAAATGACTTAATTATGTAAATAAAAAAATAAAGCGCTTTGTATTGAACAAAGCGCTTTTATTGTTACTGTGAAATCTGAGCACGAAGTTTTTCGTTCTCTTCTTTGAGCTTTTTGAGTTCAGCTTCAATGGCATCTGCACGAGCTTCTGCTTCGGCAGCTTCAGCTTTTGCACGTTCAATATCATATTTATACATTTTATGAAAGTTTTCTTCGTTATATAAGTCTAATAACATACCATCTACCTCCGCTTTGTTTTTCTCTAGAAAAGGTTTCAGTACAAAATCATCCGATGAATCGGCTAGAGCTAGTCTAGTTGCATCAGAAAGCGAATAATTTTCTGCTTGGTATTTTCTAATAGAAGCTATAAACCAAGCGTAATCTCTTAACGGCTTGCATAAATTCATTATTTTATCATTTCTGCCGTAGTTCACATTTAGCGTACGGACGCGAATCTCGATATCTGGTTCTCCATCAAAGGATCTAATAAATGAATCGCTTAACTTTAATATACTCTCATCCTCAGTTTCGTCAAGTCCGTTATAGAAAACAACAAGTTTTGGAGTAGGAATTCTAATAAGATGTGTTCCGTATGGATTTAAATGACTTTCTTTTATGTATGAAGAATAAAGTTCACTTATATAACCGAGAAATCTCAATGGCATGTTTGGGTTATAGGTAGATTGATGTTCATATAGATTAATTGTATCGGATATTATGAATGATGTATCGTTTTTCATTCCGATAAATAGTGCGTTTTCAAGTGTATTGAAAATGATTTGTGATGCATCGGTATAATGGGAACCATTGATTGCATTATAAAGGCTTAGAGTCCATTCGCGGTTTTCCTCGCTACCAAAGATAAAAATAAATAGTCGATCCTTATAATTTGTGTTGACGTGTGTTTCTTTTTGCATAATACCTCCTTATTGGAAAATGTAACCTCTACTACATATTCATTCAGAGTGTGGAATGCAAATGAAAAAACAAGAAAATCGATAAAAAAAGACAAAAGAAATAAAATTATAGTTTGCTAGACGATTTGATTCTAAGTATTTCAATATGTTTTCAAAAATGGGAAACGGCGGGAGAATATCCCAGGTCATTCCTTGATCTGAACGAATTGATTAGTGTGATTATATATTGGGTGAATTATAAAGTCAATCTACAAAATTAATCGTTCTCAGTTCTATTTATGGGACACCATCGCCCTTGCTTCGCTTATATAATTCAATTGTTGAATAAAGATATTCTTCAATATGCATAGATAAAACCTCCTTTCATCTTTGTCATATTAATTTGTTCCTTGGTGCTTTTCGAATGAAATGATTCTCTTCCTGAATAGTAGAAAAGTACCTCTCGCGATGCGGGACATAATACCTGATTAGGAAGATATAGACGCAATCAGATCAGGTACTCCTTTCTTTGATGAGATTAGAAGGTAGAAATGCCTAAAAATAGGCGTGAAAACTAGCATAATGATAATAGACATGGTTCTTTTGGGTGAGTAAAATATTAAGTGTATTCGTAAAATTGTCATATATAGGATGTAAATAACTTAACAAGCATAATATTTTTAAGTTTATTAGAAAGGACGATTATATGTTTTTAGGTAAATTGAATGAAGAAGAGAAAAAGCTATTTTTGAATCTTGCTGTAAAGGTAGCTGAAGCGAATGGCATAGTGGCTGAAGCTGAAAAAAACATGATTAATCAGTATTGCCTTGAAATGGGGCTTTCCGTAACACAGAAAAACAACAAGAGCATAGATGAAGCCATAGACGGTTTTTCTAAATCATCTGTAGAGATAAAGAGAATTGTGATGATTGAACTAATAGGCTTATGTATGTCTGATGAAAAATATGAGACTGAAGAAAGATCTATTATTGAAAAAATAGCCCAAGCGCTTGATATTAGCAATGAAACAATAGAATTGTTTGAGGCAGATTTAAAGAACTATAGGTTAGTTGTGAAGAGTATTGCTGAACATGTGTTTAAATAAGGATTGTTATAATGGGCAAATATGGGTTTAAAAATCTATTTGGAAAATCAGATATTTTTTTTGATAAAGAAGCAACTATAAAAGAATATTTCGCATTAGTCCCACCTGAAAAAAGAAACAAATGTGAAACATATGATGAATTATACGAAGAAGCTTTAAAGTTTGTTTCTAAACAGGATTTTAAAGAAAATACTAAAGAGCAAGAAAACTATTTTCATGAAATCGATAAAGTTGAAGGAACAGTTGCTGTTGTAATAGGAATTATTGCATATATCACTGCTTTAGAAGTTGATAAGAATAGTAAAAATATAGAAAAAGCAATAGACAAGGTATTATCCAAGGACTATGACAAAAATAATCCATATGATTCAAAGCAAGGAAGAGGACACAGGGTATTTGGCCATGATATATTTACATTTGGATTAAAAAATATTCCTGCCGATACCCTTATAAAGGTGAATAATAAAGCTATAAAAATTGGAGATTTTCTCGGAGTTGGTACAACCGGGAAAGTTAGTATGTGGGACTTGATTTGGAAGTTTTATGGAGCGGATAAAGGTCCATTAAAGGGCGTTGTATCTTGTTTAAGCCATACTATTATCCATTTCGCAAAAGATTTATTCTCAAAAGATGGACTTCCGCTTCCTTTTTCATCCCTTTTGGAAAAGTACAAGTTAGCAGATGTTATAATAGATGGCAAACCTGATAAAGCATCTATCATATATTATAAAGATTCGATATTGAAAAAAACTCAAAAACTAGGGCTTGAGTTAAAGGCTAGCGATCTAGCATCAATGATTATTATAGAAGCTTGCACCGATTTATATATCAAGTCAAAAGAAAAAGCGCTAGGTGACAAAGCAAAACAATTAAAGAAAGATTCAAAACTCATTTCTATGGGAACTTGTTTGGCGTTGCAAATGGGAACCATACTTACAGCCGGTCAACTGAAAACAAAGGGAAGTGCTAATGTGCCAGGAGGAAAAGTCAATTCAATTATGGCATGTGCATTTATGAAACTTACAATAAGTGAAATGATAGATATTCTTGGAGCATATCGAGATGTAAAATCAACATATAAATCTGGATACATGAGAGGGTATTATGACGGAGAATAACAATAATAATTCTGATAATAACAATAATAATAATACGGGTAAGATTCTTACCGGACTAGGAATAGGCTTTGGATCCTTAATAGGGGGAGTGCTGTCAGCTTTGGCAGTCTGCTCACTTTTGGATGCAGATTCTAGATCAGATGCAATGGACGCTTCTTTGTTTGAGAATAACGGAAATTTATTTTAACAAGGAGATTTAAAGATGATTTTTATTATT
>JAEEGK010019183.1_pt1 | contig 14694 bp, 8 predicted proteins | sample 8958771 | NCBI WGS metagenome assembly JAEEGK01 (sample SAMN16246547, study PRJNA631951) | gut metagenome | biome: gut microbiome; feature: rumen; material: SC-attached | host: Bos | place: Iran: Karaj | collected 2018-10
AGGCGAGCATACCGCAATCTGTGTAAAGCTTTGCCGTGGAATCGTTGTAGTTTCCTGTGCCAAGATGGACATACCTTCTGATACCATCCTCTTCTCTTCGGACAACTAAAGCAATCTTGCAATGAGTCTTCAGTCCCACCAAACCATAGATAACATGGCAGCCGGCTTTTTCAAGCTTCTTAGCCCAAATGATGTTGTTTTCCTCATCAAATCTAGCTTTAAGCTCTACAAGAACTGTAACCTGCTTGCCGTTTTCAGCTGCATGGGCAAGACTTGCAATGATTGGAGAATTACCACTCACTCTATAAAGCGTCTGTTTAATAGCAAGGACCTGAGGATCAAAGGCCGCCTGAGCGATAAAATCTACAACGGGATCAAAGGACTCATATGGATGATGCAGCAAAATATCGCCTGCTTTAATCTGATCAAAAATACTTTCGCCTGCTTTGAGACGTGGATTATCCTGTGGCTTAAACTGAGGCAAACGCAAATCTCCATGACCTTCTATGCCGTATAGCTTCATTAAAAAAGTAAGATCTATAGGACCCTTTATTTTATAAATATCAATTTCGTTAACGCCTAAGTTTTTCTTGAGTATGGAAAGAAGCTTTTTATCAACAGTAGATTCCACTTCTAACCTAATAACCTCGCCCCACTGACGAGATTTTATTTGCTTTTCGATTTCACGAAGTAAATCTTCGGCTCCTTCCTCATCAATTGAAAAATCTGCATTACGCATGATTCGATAAGGCGAAGCTGTAACAACGTTATAATTTAAGAAAAGCTTGTCCATGTTTCTTTCTATAACCTGCTCAAGTAGAATAAAACAATCGTGTCCACCCTTGTCCGCAGGTAAAGAAATAAACCTAGGCAATACAGAGGGCACCTGAACAGTAGCAAACTCAACATCATCATTATCCGCCCCTGCCATCTTGGAATCCTTTTTCTTTTCAATAAGCGCGCCTATGTTTAGAGACTTATTTCTAATGAGAGGAAATGGTCTAGATGCATCAAAAGCCATAGGCGTAAGAACAGGATAAATGTGACTCATGAAAAATGAATCGATATACTTCAATTGATTTTCATTTAAATCCTCATATTTTTCATAAAGAATAATCCCACTTTCCTTTAGTATCGGAGTAAGAGATTTGTTATAGGTGTTGTATTGAAAATCTACAAGCTCTCTGGTCTTTTCACTAATGGCAATCAGCTGCATAGTTGGAGTCATTCCTGCAATATCAGGCTTGGTGTAGCCAGCATGTTCCATATCCTTTAAAGATGCAACTCTAACCATGAAAAACTCATCTAGATTCGAAGATGTGATGCTGACAAATTTAAGGCGCTCCAAAATAGGCAAGTTCTTGTTGGTTGCCTCATTTAAAACTCTAAGCTCAAATTTTAACCAGCTTAGTTCTCTATTGTCGTAGTACTTAGGATCTGAAATATTGATGCGTGCCATATTACCTCCTAAACTCTAACATTTTCTCTAAGAACTGGTTTGATTGAAAAGATTTCTTCAAAGAAGTCTGCGTTCTTTTTAAACAATCCCTTTTCTAAGGCGAGAGATGAATTAGCTTCAATTGTAATGACAAGCTCTTTGTCCTTCACTCGCATAGAAACATTTTTTATCTTTTGCTTGTGAGATCTGTCTAATGCATTTGCCACCTTTAAGATAGCAAGTAGTTTTAGGATAGTAAGATACTCTCCTTGAGTAAACTTGTCGGACAAATTCTCATAGGCTTCTACCGGATTGCGATTAAACTCTACAGTTGTGGCTATTAGTTCTCGTTCTTTGTGCGTGAGACCTAGAATCTCTGAAGTCATAATAATCGTATAAGAACAAAATGCCGCTTCCGAGAGACTGATATACTTACCACAGTCATGTAAAATTGCAATACATTGCATCAAAATACGCTGACGCTTACCCAAACCGTGATACTTTTTCATCGCGTCAAAAATCTCACCAGAAAGCTTGAATAAAGCCTTCAAATGTGGTTGATAGCTATCGTATCTTTTGGCTATAGACCATGCGGCTGTAATTATATCGTTTTCAAAATTATGGCTAGATGTAAGCCACTTCTTTTGATAACAATGATTTAAGGCCATACCTTCACATACAGAAACGCCAGGAGCAAAAACTATCTCTGGCTTTAATGTCTCCGCCAAGGTTTTGTAAAGCATAACCAGTGGTTCGATAAGATTTTCGTTATCGAGATATAAGTCATTTTCTATTTCAAAGTTTTTGATGTATTGTTTATTTAGTTTATCAAGGAACTCTAAGTATTCTTTTGTCTTGATTTTCTTGGATGAAAAATTAGTAACTCGCTCAGCAATGGTGCTCACCTGCACACCCAGTAATATCATATACTTAGGCTCAATGTCTCGCAGAAACATTGTTTTAAATACCTCTAATTCTTTGTACATCATCTCATAAATTTGATCGATTGATGAGCCAGCTGTTGTCCCTAACTTTTTAAGGTTTTCACTGACTGAAACTGTTCCTAAAGACAGATGTTGAGTTGTAATAATTTTGCCTTTTGAAAATAAGGTGATTTGCAATGAAACACCACCAATATCCACCAGCACAGCTGATTCATTGATGATATCATCAAAGTCTTTGGTAGAAGTAACGGCCTGATAGCCCAAGAATCTCTGCTCAGAATTAGAAATAACCTCTACCGAAAAGCCTGTATGTATTTTGATTTGTTCTAAAACAACAAGGGCATTACTTGCTTGCCTAATATTAGGCCCAGCTACAACTGAAAATGAATCAACACGATAGCTATCTATAGCTCTCTTCATATCTAGCAAAACATGGCATAGCTTATCTACTGTTTCTTGCAAAATTCGCCCTTTACTGAGAACATCTCGAATTATATCGGACTGTATTTTGATGGTATCTATTGTCTTGATACCCTTTTGCTTGTTGATTTCAAATACTTTCATTGTAGTCTCGTAGGACCCAATATAAATGCTTGCAAATAATTTCATATCCCCACCAACCTATTTATATTTTTCTAAGATTCTAGAAAACAATACTTAATAGTTTCCTAGAATTCTAAGATTTACACACTCCTCCTCAAGTCCAATCAAAGCATTTTTCACCGCCTCATCGTTAAGGTTGCCATCAATATCAATAAAGAATCGATATTGCCAATTAACACCTTTGATAGGTCTAGATTCAATTCTATTCATATTGATACCGTTGAACATTAGGTTTGATAATACCCTGTAAAGACTTCCTGGCTCATGTGGAATCTCTAGGCAAAAACTGATGCTATCGGCCTTGCTCTTGTATTTTTTATCCTTTGAAACAATAATAAATCTTGTCTCGTTATTTTTGTTGTCCTGAATTGATTCTTCTAATACATCTAAATCATACAAAATAGCATTGTACTTGCTGCCAATTGCTGCCTGTGTGATATCATTGTCGTCATGGATTTTCTGTGCGCTGACAGCTGTATTATGCAAATTCTTAACATCCCAATCCATATGCTGAGTGCGAATATACTCATCGCACTGAGCAATTGCCTTTGGATGTGAATAGACTGTCTTAATATCAGAAATCTTTGCACCCTTAACACCAAGTAAAGCGTGATTGACCTTTAAAATCTGCTCTCCAATGATTGCCACATTGTATTCTGATAGAAGGTCAAAATTTTCCTCGATAGAACCGGCAAGGCTGTTTTCGATAGGAAGCACTGCATAGTCAGCCTGGCCATTGGTAATGGCATCCATTGCATCACGCCAGGTATCTACGTGGAAGCTATCCTTCATGTTGTCCTTGAAAAACTCTATCATAGCAAGCTGAGAGTACGCCCCCTCAACTCCCTGGAAACAAACTGTAGCCTGAGAAAAATCAAAGTCAGAAACCTCTCTGAAGCCCATGCTAAAGTCTGCACCATTTTCTCTAAGAATAGCAAACTGCTTTTTGCGGCTAATGGACATTATCTGTGCGTAAAGCTCCTTGACTGCCTGCTGATTAAACTTGCTGTCAACAAAGGAAGAAAGGGTACTGAGCTTCTCGTCCTCTCTGGCTTTGTCGTATACCTTTTTGCCTGTGGAAATCTTGTACTCTGCAACCTGGCAGGCAAGCTCCATTCTGCGCATAAAAAGGTCTAAAATCTCCTTGTCAACGGAGTCAATCTCTACTCTAATGTCTGCTAAATCTCTCATGTCTCTCCTTATTGTTCAACTGATTCTATTGGTGGATTAAAGATACTTACGTTGGTTGATCCGATTCTGCTGTGGAAGGTGCGGCCAGAATAAAAGTCTGCAAAATAAACATACTGGCTAGTAACGTTGATATTGTTGTACTCGCCCTCCGCCAACATAATTTCTGCACCAGATGACAAATCAACCCGATATAATCCATCAGGATTGCCCTTAATGGTCTGGTAATACAAATAATTGCCAGCAACATTAAAATCTGAAGTGCCATAGGATGTGATTGCTGTACTTTCGGTACTACCTATAGGCGACTTGTAAACTCTGTTATTTTCATCCAAATTCATATAGTAAACATCGCTGCCAACAACTGTAGGCATCCATAGGTTTTGTTCTGAAATGAACTTGGAATCCTTATTGTGAATATTGAGGCTGTGAAGATTATGGTCATTCTCCACGCCTGAATAGTATAGCTTTTCCCCAACCAAACATCTAGGGTCAATTGCAGAGCTGTTAAGCTGCTGACGCTCCTTGCCATCAATCTTTACAGAATAAAGTGTGGTGGCCTCCTCGCCATCATAGTGGAAATAAACTATAGTATTGCCACCAAGAGCGCAGGCATTGCAAATAGCATCATCAAGGATAACAACCTTGCCATTTCTAAGGGACATACGGCACAAGCTATCCGTATTTACGTTAAGGAATCCCAGCTGGGAATTATCCCTGTACTTATCCCCGTTTCTGCTGTAATAAAGATAATGGTCATCTGCGTTTAAGAAGTACACAGAATCATTTGCAATATACTCTATATTGGACTCGTCAGGATTCATCTTGTAGAGACGGTCCGAATCATTTGGATTGGCAAAATACACTACCCCGTTTTTCTCGCAAAAAAGTCCATTACCATAAAGATTGCTTATGGTATTTCCATTAACCTCCCCCTCATTATAGAAGGTAACTGTGTTTATGTATTTGTAGTAGGCTAATCCCCCGATGCCTCCCAAAACAATAATGATAATTAAAATTCTGGCAAATACTTTCATAAACGGCCCTCCCTACATTGGTACTTTAAGTAAAATCAAAAAGTGAAAGCTGATTTGATTGTGGCAAACCAGAAACAATACCAAGCTCTACCATCTTGTCGATGATAGATTGAGAAACCTTGCCTCTATCCTTGATGTCGTCTAAGGAAAGGAACTTACTCTGCGAAGCTGCAATTGCAAGCTGCTCGGCAGCCTTGTCACCCATTCCCGAGATAACGTTAAATGGAGGAAGAAGCTTCCCATCTACTATTTTAAAGTATCTTGCGTCAGATTGGTATAGGTCCATAGGTAAAAATTCAAATCCACGAGCATACATTTCCTGAACCAGACGAAGGGCTATAAGAGCATCCTTGTCTGTTGCAGATGGATTATCAAGAGCCTTAATGTTTTTAATCTCCTGCTCGCACTTTGCCTTACCCTGACAGCATTTTTCATAATCAAATCCGCCGGCTCTGATTGAGAAAAAGGCAGCATAATAAGCAAGTGGATAATTAATCTTGCAGTAGGCAACGCGCCAAGCCATCATAACGTATGCGGCAGCGTGAGCCTTTGGGAACATATACTTAATCTTTTCGCAGGAGCCTATGTACCAGTCAGGAACTCCATGCTCTTGCATATGCTGCTTGTAGGTTGGCCACTCGTCGCATTTGCCCTTGGCAACGATTCCCTTACGAACTCGCTCCATAATGGTAAATGATTCCGCCGGATCAAGGCCCATATGAATCAAATAAACCATGATATCATCACGAGTACAAATAGCTTCGGTGATTGTAGCCACACCATTTAAGATCAAATCCTGAGCATTGCCAAGCCATACGTCTGTACCGTGAGCAAGACCGGCAATACGAACTAAATCGGTGAAATACTTAGGCTTCGCCTCAACAAGCATCTGCATGGCAAAATCAGTACCAAACTCAGGTATACCCAGGGTGCCAAGAGGTGTGCCCATAATGTCCTCAGGCTTAATGCCAAGTGCATCAGTGCTTTGGAACAGTGACATAACCTCCTTGTCATCAAAAGGAATTTCTGTTGCATTTATACCAGTAAGGTCTTCCAACCTCTTGATCATAGTAGGGTCAAGGTGACCTAAAATATCGAGCTTAAGCAGGTTGGCATCAATCTTGTGGTAATCAAAGTGTGTGGTAATAATGTCAGTGTCCTTGTTGGCAGGATGCTGAACAGGTGTAAATGAATAGATGTCCTCGCCGTTTGGAAGAACAACTACACCACCTGGATGCTGTCCTGTTGTGGACTTAACGCCTTCCACGCCCTTTGCAAGACGGGCGTATTCTGAGCGACGCTTTCTTGTTTCTCTATTAGCAAAGTATTTGAATACGTAGGTCTCGGCGTTTTTATCCGCAAGGGTGGAAACTGTTCCCGCCTTAAAGGTCTGCCCCTCACCGAAAATAACCTCAGTGTATTTATGAGCCTTGGACTGATATTCATTTGAAAAGTTAAGATCGATATCAGGCTCCTTATCACCCTTGAAGCCAAGGAAGGTTTCAAATGGAATATCAAAGCCATCCTTAACTAAAGGCTTGCCGCAATTAGGGCAGATCTTGTCAGGCATATCAACACCGGAAAGTCCCTGATTTACAATCTCAGTAACCTCTGGCCCATCAAAATCTACATAAAAGCAATTAGGGCATCTGTAATGAGGAGGCAATGGATTAACCTCGGTAATACCCGCCATGGTCGCAGCAAATGAAGAACCAACAGAACCACGGGAACCTACCAGATATCCGTCCTCGTTAGATTTCCAAACCAGCTTTTGAGCGATAATGTACATAACGGAATATCCATTACCGATGATAGAGTTAAGCTCTCTTTCAAGTCGCTCTGCAACTATCTGTGGAAGCTCTGGCCCGTACACCTCGTGTGCCTTGGTTTCGCATATACGGCGCAAATCCTCCTCGGAATTTTCGATTACAGGAGGACACTTATCTGGACGTACCGGATGTATGTACTCGCACATATCTGCAATCATATTGGTGTTTTCAACAACAACCTCGTGGGCCTTGGCCAGACCAAGGTATGCAAACTCTTCCAGCATCTCGTCTGTAGAATGCAGGAAAAGCGGTGCCTGCTGATCTGCATCATCAAAGCCCTTGTTGGCCATGATAATACGACGATATACCTCGTCCTCAGGGTCAAGGAAATGCACATCACAGGTAGCAACAACAGGCTTATTAAGCTCTGCACCCAAATCAACAATCTGCTTGTTAATCCTCTGTAAATCCTTAATGGAATTGATATTTTCATACTTAGGCCTGTCTGAGCGAATCATGAACTCATTGTTTCCAACAGGCTGAATCTCCAGATAATCGTAGAACTTGGCGATTCGCATGATTTCAGACTCATCCTTGTCGTCAACAATGGCATCGTAAAGCTCACCCGCTTCGCAGGCACTACCAATAATAAGTCCCTCACGACATTCCTGAAGTAGAGTCTTTGGAACACGAGGATATCTTGAGTAATAATCCAAGTGGGACTCAGAAACAAGTCTGTATAAGTTGATACGGCCCAAATCATTTTTAGCAAGGACGATACAGTGGTTGGCGCGCATCTTTTTAATCTGCTCTTTACCAGGCTTTGCCTTTTCATTAAGATCAGTTAGAGTTTCAATTCCCTCTTTCTTAAGCTTTTCAATAAACTTTTCAAAAATCTTTGCAGTAACCTCTGCATCAGCTACCGCTCTATGGTGATGCTCATTAACAACATTCTCTGCCTTACAAACAGCATCAAGGTTGAATCTGGCCATATTTGGATGCAAATATCTGGCCACCTCTATTGTATCTACATGGGTGTAATCATAAGTTAATCCAAGCTGCTTGCAGTTGTACTTGATAAAGCTTGTATCAAATCCGGCATTGTGGGCAACCAAAACAGAGCCCTTACAAAACTCCATAAACTTTGGAAGAATAACATCAATAGTTGGTGCATCCACAACCATGTCATCGCGAATATCCGTAAGCTCGGTTATACGATATGGAATAGGCACCTGCGGATTAATAAACTCTGAAAATCTATCAACAACCTCACCATTTACAATCTTAACAGCACCAATTTCTATAATCTTGCAGGTCTTTGGATTGAAGCCTGTTGTCTCAATATCAAAAACAACATACTCATCATCAAGAGACTGGCCCTTGTCATCTGTGACTGCAAGCTTAGTGTCATCAACAAGATAGATTTCACAACCATAAATAACCTTAAAATCACCTAAGTCTCGCATGTGGTCTGCATCGCAGAAGGCCTGTACGACACCATGGTCTGTAATAGCCAATGCCTTGTGTCCCCACTCCTTTGCTCTTGAAATAATAGTTGTGATTTCTGAAACTCCATCAAACTCGGACATCTTGGTATGACAATGAAGCTCAACTCGCTTGTCTACAGCAGTGTCCTGTCTGGTAACTCTAAAGTCTCTAATCTTTTGAATAGAGTTGATTCGACCAATGGTTAGCTCCTTAGAGTACATATCCTCATCAAGCTTGCCTGAAACCTTATAAAAGCCGCCACCTCCAAGAGCTTTCTCAAGCTCTCTTCCCTGGTCTGCATCTGAAAAGAAAAACTTAAGGGTAATTGAATCCGTAAAGTCGGTAATAATACCTGTTCCAAAATATCCGCCCTTTTTGGTCTCTCTAAACTCAAGATCACTGAGCTGACCTCTGACAACAATTGGACCAAGCAGCTCACCATTTATTTCTTCCATGACAGTGGCATTCTCAAGAATTTCATTGCCATAAATAACATCTGGATCATCCGACTTGGTAAGAGGTCTAATGAATTTCTTCTCAGGCTCAACAGCACCGTCCTTTTCCTTAGCCTTGGCAGGCTTAGCATCCTGCTTCTTGTCAGGCTTTTCTTCGGAAGTAGCAACGTTTGCAGTTCTTGCATTGATCGCTGCAATTCGATTTTCAATCTCTATCTTGGCATTTTCAAGGTATTTACTCTTTACCGGCTCCTTGTAATCAAAATCGATAGCTATATTAAGGTGACATCTATGGCACAAAATAGAAGCAAGCATGTCGTATAATTCGTGCTCCTTCTCGCGGCCGATAACAGTATCCTCGATAGTAACCTTAAGGTTGCCCTCATCGGTAATATCTAAATCTGCTTTTTTGTATATGTTAAAAAGAAGAGCGCTTTTGTTCTCTAACTCTTCTAATATGCTGTCGTTATATGAAGTTAACAGATTGGAAGGAGTATACTGACTTGATAAATCAAAATCCTCTAGTATGCGAATAGTAACTCCATTGTTTGGAAAGAATTGCTTTTTAATTGACTTTTCCAAATGCCAGATGCGACGCTTTGGAATAAGAGTATTGAAAGTAACGTATATACGGATATCATCTTTTGAGCGACCTGTACTAACCTTGGTGACTGTAGCATCACTAAGGGCTGAAGCTAAATCCTTCTCAGTATTCATATTAGGGAAAACTTCAAAAAATCCCATTTGGTCCATAAACAAATTCTCCAGAACTTTAGTCCGCTGGTTACGGATACAAGCCTTAGTATTTCTCCGCTCATCTAACATGATTCGCTTGAGAAATCTAAGGCTTGTCTCCTACCAGCTCGTTTAAGTTTTATAAGCGTTTTAATAATTTACTTATAAACAAATATTATTTTTCTCAGTTGGCATTGGCAAGGTCGAGCAATTTTACTCAGTTAATATTAGCGTGGCCAGTTTGCCAGCTCGTCTCTAAGGGCATTTAACAACTGGTCCTCTGGTAGCTTACGTACTATCTCCCCATGTTTAATGAGTAGACCTTCACCAACTCCTCCAGCGACACCTATATCTGCCTCCTTAGCCTCACCCGGGCCATTAACAACGCAGCCCATTACAGCTACCTTTATATTCAAATCTTCAAATTCCTGAACCATGGCCTCGACCTTATTTGCAAGACCGATTAAATCTATCTGTGTACGGCCACAGGTTGGACAAGAAACCACCTCTATACCGCCTTTACGAAGTCCAAGAGTGCGCAAAATAAGCTTGGCAGACTTAATCTCCTCTATAGGTGCACCTGTAAGAGATACTCTGATGGTATCCCCGATACCTTGAGTAAGGATAAGTGCAAGTCCACAAGCGCTCTTGATATTGCCTGCGGTAAGTGTACCTGCCTCAGTAATACCTACATGCAAAGGATAATTTGTCTTGTCTGCAATAAGCTCATGAGCCTTAACACACATCATAACATCTGAAGACTTGATACTGATAACCAGATTGTCATAGCCAAGATTTTCGATGATAGATACCTTGTCAAGGGCTGACTCCACAAGGCCTTCAGCTGTAACACCGCCATATTTTTCAACCAGCTCCTTTTCAAGGGAACCTGAATTAACACCTACTCTAATAGGTATATTTTTAGCCTTTGCTACCTCAACAACAGCCTTTATCCTGTCGATGCTTCCGATGTTGCCCGGATTAATACGAATCTTGTCGGCGCCATTTTCAATTGCTGCAATGGCAAGTCTATAATCAAAGTGAATATCTGCTACAAGTGGTATACTTATCTGCTTTTTAATCTCGGAAATAGCCTTGGCTGCATCCATATTAGGAACGGCAACACGAATAATATCACAGCCTGCAGCAGCAAGCTCGTTAATCTGCTTCACAGTTGCTGCCACATCCTGTGTCTTAGTATTGCACATAGACTGGATGAGTATAGGGTTGCCACCACCTATAACTCTATCGCCAATTTTAACTTCTTTTGTAATCATAAAAGACTCCTTAAACTGCTGATATTACATAAGTTTAGCTATGTCATTATACATAACAAATAGCATCAACAGCATTAACAGGCCAAAGCCCACAAGATTGATACCGTTTTCAATTTCCGGCTTCATCTTTTTGCGTCGAATGGCCTCGATCAAATATATAAAGATACGTCCGCCGTCAAGGGCTGGTATTGGAAGCAGGTTCATAACACCAAGGTTGGCTGATAAAAGCACCATGATAGAAAGCATGCTTATAATCACAGACTTGATACCGTAGGTTGCCGACTCCTCGTAAGTATCAGAAACCACAGCAACTACACCAACAGGTCCTGAAACCTCTTCCATGGAAATCTGATTGGTTACAAGCATCTTGACGCCCTGAATGGCCACATAAATCTGCTCTTTAATCTCGTAAAAACCATAGGCAAGAGTTGAAAATGGACCTACTCTTTCAATTGTAACTCCACCTTTTATACCAAGCATATAGGTCTGCTGCTCCTCGTCAAACTTAGGCTTAAAGGTTGTCTCGTGTTTTTGACCATCTCTAAGATACTTAACTGTAAGCTCTTCACCCTTGTTGTTGAAGAAGTTGTACATTCTAACTTCGTTGTAAAAGTGAACATTATATCCATTTAACGCAAGGATAGTGTCTCCTGACTCTAAGCCTGCCTCCTTGGCTGGATAGCCGTCAATAACCTCTGCAATAACAGGTTTATCTACGCCTACGGCAGCAACCAAAATTACTGAAAGAATATATGCTAAAACAAAATTAAAAAATGGTCCGGCAAAAACAATCAGAAATCTCTGCCATAGTGGCTTCTTGTTAAAAGCCCTTTCGCTATCACTTTCCGAATCCTCGCCTTCCATCATACAAGCTCCGCCAAAAGGAAGAAGCTTGATACAATATTTTGTCTCGCCTTTGCCCCAAGAAAAAATTGTTGGGCCAAGGCCTAGAGTGAATTCATTTACCTTAACATTGCACTTTTTGGCAACAAGAAAATGACCCAGCTCATGGAATATAATTATTAAGCTAAAAATTAATATAGCTATGATGATTTTCATTAGTTCCACCTGCTCTCAATGTAATCATAAGTCATCTGTTCTGTCTCGAGCACCTGCTCAATAGTAGGGCTCTTAATATAATCAACGTTCATCATTGCCTCAGAGACAATCTCTGGAATCTCCAGGAACTTAATCTGGTTCTTTAAGAATTTGGCAACTGCCCGCTCATTAGCTGCATTATAAATTGTTGGCACATTTCCACCTGCATCCATTGCATCAAATGCCAAAGCCAAACCATAGAATGTCTCTAAATCAGGCTTTTCAAATGTAAGTGTACCAACCTTAAACAAATCTAAAGGCTCAGCATAAAGAGTCTTGCGATTTGGGTAAAACAAAGCATAGAGAATTGGAAGTCTCATATCTGGTGTGCCCATCTGACCAATTATAGCTCCATCCATAAACTCAACTGCAGAATGAAGAATACTCTGTGGATGAACAACAACCTCTATCTGGTTGAGATTGACTCCAAATAGCCACTTGGCCTCCATTACCTCCAGCCCCTTGTTAATCATGGTTGCTGAATCAATAGTGATTTTGGCTCCCATTGACCAGTTAGGATGCTTTAAGGCATCTTCTAGAGTAACGTTTTCCAACTCCTCGTAGCTCTTTCCTCTGAAAGGACCACCTGAGGCTGTCAGAAGAATCTTGGAAATCTGGTTGTGCCTTTCTCCATTAAGAGATTGGAAAATAGCACTGTGCTCACTATCCACAGGAAGGATTGATACGCCCTTTTCCTTGGCAAGAGGCATAATGATATGGCCTGCAGTAACCAAGGTCTCCTTGTTGGCAAGAGCTATATTCTTACCTGCGTTAATGGCTGCGATTGTAGGCTGAACACCAATCATTCCTACGATTGCAGTTACAACTGTATCTGCCTCCTCACAGGTGGCAACAGCCTTAAGACCTTCCATTCCAAATAGCACATTAATATTTAAATCCGCAATTCTTGTCTTTAAATCCTTAGCCAAAGCCTCGTTTCCAACCGAAACAAGGGCCGGGCTGTATTTGCGGATTTGTTTTTCGAATAAATCTAAGTTGGAGCCACATGACATGGCTACAACCTGCAAATCCTCTGGATTTTGAGAAACAATGTCCAATGTCTGGGTCCCTATAGAACCTGTAGAACCTAAAATTGAAATTTTTTGTGACATTTGAATCATCTCCTAATTAATCATACTTAAGAAAAATAGCTAGCTAAAAAATAGATAATAGGCGCTGTGATGATGATACTGTCAAATCTATCCAAAACACCACCGTGGCCAGGAATAAGCTTGCCATAGTCTTTAATCTCAAAGTTGCGCTTGATTGCAGATGCAGCCAAATCGCCTACCATGGAAATGAGGGCACCTACAGCAGCAATGCAAATAAGTGGCAACATCTGTAAATCATTTACAGAGAATGCCTTTGAAATAGCAAATACGTATAAAGCGGTAAGAAGGCATGCACCTACAACTCCGCCAACTGCTCCCTCCACTGACTTCTTTGGAGAAAGGATTGGTGACATCTTGTGCTTGCCAAATAATACTCCCACGCAATAGGCACAGGTATCGCAGCCCCAAGAGCAAAGGAAAATAAGCCACACAATAAATTGCCCCTTAGGGAGCATCCTTGTCTGGTAGAGACAAGAAAGCATGAAACCTACGTAAAACAATCCAAAGAAAGTGGCCATAATCTGATGGCTATGATACTTAGGGTAGCCAAATACGAACACAACAAGAAGTAAAATCAAAAATACAATGACAATAATCATCTTGTCCTGACAAAAATCAAATCTTAAATCCAGGTAGTATGTGATACAGGCCAAATATCCAAGGATACCCGGCAACTGCTTTTCCACTTTGAATATGCGGTAAAGCTCATACATACCTATGAGTGAAAGCACAAGCATCACTCCAAGAAGCAAATCGCCTCCTGTAATAATAAATACAAGCGCTAAAGCTACAAGTATAATTCCGCTGATTAATCTGGTAACAAACATAATTCTTCCTTTCTAAATACCACCAAAACGACGATTTCTCTTGTCGTATTCTTCTATGGCCTTCTTAAGCTCGTCAGGAGTAAAATCCGGCCATGGAACCGGTGTAAAATAAAACTCGGCATATGCTAACTGCCAAAGCAGGTAATTGGATAATCTCTGCTCTCCAGATGTACGAATCATAAGGTCTGGATCTGGAATATCCTTTGTATCTAAATAACCAGAGAAAAGCTCTTCGTTAATGTCATCTACGGAAAGCTTGTCTGATTTAATATCCTCAGCTAAATGTTTAATGGCTCTAGTCATCTCGTCGCGACTGCCATAATTGATTGCAATAGTAAGTGTAAGTCCTGTAAATTGTGATGAATACTCAGTAAGCTCTTTAATGCTTGCCCTAAGCTTATCATCAAGCTTAGATAAATCACCAATAAATCTAACCTTAAGGTTGTCTTTCTTGGCTGTCTTCATGCAGGTCTTGATGTACTCACCAAGAAGCTTCATCAAAGCCTTAACCTCGTCAGCTGGTCTAGACCAATTCTCAGTAGAAAAGGCATACATAGTAACATATTTAACGCCCATCTCATTGGCAGCTCGACAGATTGTCTCTACGTTTTTGGCACCAATAGTGTGACCGTATGTCCTTGGCATGCCCTTGGCCTTTGCCCATCTTCCATTTCCATCAAGAATAATTGCAATATGTTCAGGTACGTTCATTACGCCTCCAAA
>JAEEGK010019184.1_pt1 | contig 14694 bp, 16 predicted proteins | sample 8958771 | NCBI WGS metagenome assembly JAEEGK01 (sample SAMN16246547, study PRJNA631951) | gut metagenome | biome: gut microbiome; feature: rumen; material: SC-attached | host: Bos | place: Iran: Karaj | collected 2018-10
CTTCGTAATCTTTATTTGTTTAATTGTTTCATATTCAACTTCTTACTCTCCATAGCTCTCTGCACTATTTTTTTGCATAATCTGTTCCTCAAAGGAGGTCGAAACCATCAACCTCCTTTGAATCACAAGTCAAAATACTATCAAAAACCGTACCGAAGTCTTTGATTTTCAGAAAAATTCTTTGTTAATGCACAATTTTAGTAGAAGAATGTGCCCATCATGCCGTTAGGATAGACACCTTCGATGGTCGTACGACGCGAACGGGAATTCTTCAGCGCATTCTCAAGGTCGGTCTTGTTGTTCACGGCATAACCATTCACCTTTGTGATGACGAAGTCGACAGGAACACCGGAATTCATGAATCGACCCTGACGGATCTCAACAATCTTCAACCCAGCCTTGACGTTGAGACGGCTCATGTCGTTCTGGTTGATGGGCTGCAGCATCAGTCCAAACTCGGAATTATAGAAGCTGTCGCCTTTCTTGACCACATCCACATTGCCTGCCTCATTGAGCAAGGTCAGTTCATAGTTATGGTGGCGGCCATTGCGATTCACCTCCAAATTCACATTGTCGCCAGGACGATACTGACGAACGGTTTCCATCAATTGAGTAACCGTATTCACTTTCTTTCCATTGATTGAAGTCACCACGTCGCCTTTCTGCACGCCTGCCACTTTGGCAGCACCGCCTTCGGTAACCTCAGCAACATACACACCTTCAATGTTTTCCAGGCCTTCTTTCTCAGCTATTTCTTGGGTGAGTTCGGCAGGATAGATTCCCAAATAGCCGCGCTGGGTCTCACCATAAAGCAGCAGGTCGTCGACCACCTTACGAACGATATTGGACGGAATGGCGAAGGAATAGCCCTCGTATGAGCCCGTATGCGAAGCGATGGCAGCATTGATACCGACCAATTCGCCTTTAGTGTTCACCAAAGCACCGCCACTATTACCCGGATTGACGGCGGCATCGGTCTGGATGAAGGATTCCACCGAAGTACCTTCACCCAAGATACTGAGGTTACGAGCTTTAGCACTCACAATACCAGCGGTAACAGTAGATGTCAGGTTGAAAGGATTACCCACGGCAAGCACCCATTCGCCAATGCGAACGTTGTCGGAATCGCCAAAGGTAAGATACTCCAAATCAGTGGCATCCACTTTAATCAGGGCCAAGTCGGTGGTTGGGTCTGTCCCGATGATGGTAGCCGTCTTCTTCACCTTATTATTAAAAGTGACCTCCACCTCATCAGCACCTTCCACGACGTGGTTGTTAGTGACGATATAGCCGTCGGGGGTCAGCACAACGCCGGAACCGTATGCCACCATTGTATTGTTACGCGTTTGGCCAGGATAGCCGTAAAGTTGTCCGAGCAAGGCTCCAAAGAAGTCATTATATGTGGTGCTTTGTCTCACCACTTTCGTCATAATATGGACCACGGCATCGACACTGCGCTCGGCAGCATCGACGAAGTCAGGAGTGCTTTCGGTGGGCACAAAGGCCACGCGCTGCACTTTGGATTGCTGAGCCTGCTCAATTTCGGTGGCAGGTTCCTGCATTTCATTTTTGTTTTCGCTATTCTCAGCGTTTTGGGATGAATTCGCACACGATGCAGCCATCAACAGTCCGGCCAGCATCAAAGTCATACTCACTTTTCTCATCTTATCTCAGTTTAATGGTTTGTTTAGTCTTTATAGTGTCATTAATGCTTTTTTTCAACCTTTATTGCACTGAAAAGTGTATTTTTGTCGAAAATTTAGCGGGTATAGGCTATCAAATTATGTGCCAACTTTACCGTAAAGTGTGGATTTTCACGAATTAATACTGCAATGTTTATCAAGGACGACACGATAACGTTACGATGCGCTGAGCCAGAGGATGCCGAACTGATTTACCGTTGGGAAAACGATAGAGGCATTTGGCGGGTCAGCGGGACGCACGTGCCCTTTACTCGGTTTCAGATTGATCAATTCTTATTGAGTAACAACGATTTATTCAGCCAGAAGCAGCTCCGTTTAATGATTGACTTGAATGAAACCGGAGAATCCATCGGCTGTATCGACATCTACGACTACGACGCACTCAACGAACGGGCAAAGGTCGGCATCCTCATTGATGAGACCCACAGGTGCCAAGGCCATGCTGCCAGTACATTATCGCTTTGCTTGGAGTATCTCTTCCACGACTTGATGCTCCACCAAGTGTATTGTGTCATTGACGAAAAAAACATTGAGAGCCAGAAATTATTTGAAAAACAAAGCTTTGTACTCTGCGGACGAAGGAAGGATTGGATTAAGACAGAAGATGGGTTTATTGATGCGTTGGAGTATCAACTAATAAGAGCCACCGCTAATACGTCAGCAACTGGGTCTTCGACTTTTCGTCAATATAGGTAGTCTTGCCACTAAGACCTACATGACCGCTGACATCAATGCCGATCTCACCGTCATCGGGGTAAATAAAACCAACCACATCATCGTGCCATTTGCCCCAGAAGAATTTCCTGCACTGAATCTGCAATCGTATAGGGCCGGCAAGGTATAAACCCACACCGAGGTCCAACGGAAAAGTCTTCGAGCCTTTAAAGCTGATCTCATGCTCAATGCAGCGAAGGAACCCGTCCATGGCGCAGCTATCCTTAGGCACCTCAACTTGGACAAATTCACCGTTCCCACCATCCGTCCGTTCAAACTTCTCCGCATTGTAATCAATCCGCATCTTGAGTTTTGCACCCAAGAAATGTCTTGCATTGTTGCGAAAGGTGCAGGTCACCATGTGCGGCATAGGCATATACTCCACCGTCGTGTACTTACCCGTGGTCGTCACCTTGGCCGTCTTGCCCGAATCCAAGTAACGTACCGTTTAGTAAAGCGGAGTCCCTGGGTTGGCTTCGGCATCGATACTGAGCGATTTCGACATGGCAGTATCAATATCACTACCGTTGAGCATCATGGCCGATGAAACTGGATCACTCCCGCTGACCCACATCCATTTTTTGTTTTCTTTGGAGTTTTCCGCAATACTCTGTGCCGTAATGGCCGTCTGTCCGAATATGCTCAATGTATCGTTATCGAGAAAGGTGAACACTGACGACGCGTAATCCTTGAAGCAATAGGCGCGGCGACCGTATGTCACGGAGGTGATAATGGCCAAGGGTGCCTGATTCATCTTCTCCAGTACATCCTGTCCGGATACATTAGTCCCGAAATACTTCGATTTGTCCACCTCCCAAGTGATGGAGGCCGTATAATACTGCTGCGAATAGTCCTCCACTTCGGTAATCGACGACTGGTTATTGGTGATAGAGGTCTGCACGTTGGCTTTAGCTTCCAAGAAACTCACATTCACGCCAAGGTTCACCGCCATTTCAGCCACGCTTGAAACATACGTCTTCTTATAGTTCAATTTCACCGGAGGCTTGTAATCCGACGATTGCAATATGCTGTAAAGGGCCGCTTGGATGGCATCGGCACTGTTCTTCACGCCGCTGACGGACGCAGAGTTACCTCTTCCCGTGTTGAAATCCACCCTAATGGTCACCGCTCCGTAGTCGAGACCCACCAAGGTGGGGTTGCCATTAGCCAAGTCTTGGTCAGCGTAAACAATGGCACCAGGATAGATATTATCCAGATTCTCAGCGAAAATATCCTGCTTCGATTCGTTTACCTTGTGAACGACTGTTTTCAGCCTATACGCCACATTCCCCGAGATAAAGATTGCCGGCACCGTCTCCTCCTCTGGTATTTGGTACAACAGGCTCATCTCCTTACCGGCAGTTTGCCTCAAAACATCGTTGATGCTCTGATGCGTGTTATTCTGCGCTTGCGCCGCAATACTAACGAGACAGAGCACCGCAACCCATACTAACCTCTTTATTTTGTTAATTATCACCGTTAGACAATAGGATTTTAAATGCAAATATACGACAATTTCAAAAACTATGGCAAGAAATTCCTATATGCAGACAAAAACCCGTAACTTTGTAGCCCGAAAACAGCCTCATACATGATAAAGATAGAAACAAAACTTCCCAAAGAGAAAAAAAGCAAAAGGAACGGCAAAAAGAAAAATGGCAAGCGGACCAGCATAAAGGTGCTAATAGTTTTGGGCATCCTTTTGATTTTTGCTATGGCCTTCGGGTATTGGCTTTACCGAAGCGTCATGTCGCCTAACGTTCAAACCGCTGGTGGTAAGGATGTTGAATTGTTTATCCCAACTGGCTCGGATTACAATCAAGTGAAAACCATTTTGGCTGATGCACAATTCATCATCAATGAAAAGAGTTTCGACTGGGTGGCGAACAAAAAAGAACTGCCTGACAACATCCATCCCGGCCGCTATATCGTGAAAGACGGAATGAGTAACAATCAGTTGGTCAACATGTTGAGAGGTGGATTGCAAAGCCCTGTGAAGGTTACTTTCAACAACATCCGCAATGTGGACATGCTGGCAGGCCGTATTGCATCACAAATCGAAGCCGACTCCGCCTCCATTTCCAATCTGCTTCACAACCAAGAATACATCAATCAGTTAGGCTTTAACAGCTACACCATCCCTGCCCTATTCTTGCCTGACACCTATGAGTTTTATTGGAACACTGATGCCGAAGGCTTCGTGGTGCGAATGTTCCAGGAATACAACAAGTTTTGGAACGAGGAGCGCAAACAGCAAGCCCAATCCAAAGGCTTGACACCCATTCAAGTTAGCACGTTGGCCTCCATCGTCAACAAGGAAACCAATATGAGCGACGAGATGCCGCGTGTGGCAGGTGTTTACATCAATAGACTGAAAAACAACTGGTTGCTACAGGCCGACCCCACCCTCATCTTTGCCTGGAACGACTACAGCATCAAGCGCGTACTTGACCGCCACAAGGAAATCGAGTCACCTTACAATACCTATAAATACCTTGGACTTCCTCCTGGACCCATCTGTATTCCTTCCCTTTCAGCCGTGAAAGCCGTGCTGAATGCAGAAAACCATCACTATTTCTACTTCTGCGCCAAGGAGGATTTCTCGGGCTATCACAACTTCGCCAAAACCTTGACCGAACACAATCGCAATGCAGCCAAATATCAACAAGCTTTGAATCAAAGAGGAATTAAATAGAGCAAAGGTCCCTGAGCCCGTCGAAGGGCCGACTGATAATAACGGTGCTTCGATAGGCTCAGCAACCTGCTTCAACTGAATAACCAAACAACTAAACAACTGATAAAATGAAAGCATTTAAAGCATACGACATCCGTGGAGAATGGGGCACCGACCTCAATGAAAACATCGCCTACCGCATCGGCTATTTCCTGCCTGATGTGCTTGACACCGACACTTATTTGGTGGGACGCGACATGCGCCTTTCGTCACCAGCCTTGTTTGATGCCCTCACTCGAGGCCTCACCGACCGTGGCAAAAACGTGAATTTCATCGGTCTGTCCACCACGCCCTTGGTTTATTGGTCGACGGCGAAATATGGCTACGGAGCTTCTATCCAAATCACGGCCTCACATAATCCAAAACACCATAATGGTTTGAAGATTTCTGCCAAAGACGCCCTTCCCGTTGGCTATGACACTGGGTTGAACCGTCTTGAAGCCTTAGTGGAAAGCGACAAGGCCACAGCCCCCTGTTTCGTTAAGGGTCAAATCAAGGAAAAGAATGTCTATGCCGATTATCTCGCTTTCCAAAAGCAGTTTGTAGGTCCTCATGACAACCTCAATATTGCAGTGGACTGTAGCAATGGCATGTCGTCCATCTTTGTTCACGAATTGATTGGCAAGGCGCACTATATCAACGACACTTTGGACGGCAACTTCCCCAACCATGAGCCCAATCCATTGGAAGCCAATGCTCAGGAGCAAATCAAGGCCCTAGTGAAGAAAGAAAAATGTGATATAGGTCTCCTCTTCGATGGTGACGCCGATCGCATCACCTTCATCGATGAGAAGGGCCGTTTCATCAGTCCCGACCTCATCATCGCCTTCTTAGGCGACTTTTTCATCGGTGAGCAGCATCAAAAAGGCATCGTTTTGCAGGACATCCGCAGTTCGAGAGCCATACAAGAATACTTGAACAAATACAAAGCTAATGTGGAAACCTGGCGTGTGGGTCGTGCTTACGCCGCCCTGAAACTCAGAGAGTTGGATGGTTGCTATGGCGGTGAATTGGCAGGCCATTACTATTTCCGTGATTTCTATTACTCCGATTCCGCTCTATTGGCGGCCTCCATCGTTTTGCGCCTGTTGAGCGAACGTAAAAAAGAGGGCAAGACCATGAGCCAAATCATTGACGAAATCTCTCCTTATTCCAATTCAGGCGAAATCAATTTCAAAATCGAGCGCAAACAAGAGGCTATGGATGCCGTCAAAAATCACTTTATGCAGATTGAAAAACCCGAACGTTTCCTTGATTTCGACGGTTACCGTCTCGACTATCCCGACTGGTGGCTCAACATAAGGCCGTCCAACACCGAGCCTTATCTCCGCTTCCTCTGCGAGGCCAAGAGCGAGGAAAAACTACAGGAACTCATCGGCACGGTGAAAGCCATTGTTACCACCTTTGCATAAAAGAAAAAAACGTATCTTTGCAAAAAATTGAAGTGATGAAAAGACTGACACTAATATTTGTTTTTTTTGCCTTTCTTGCTATGACTGGTTGCGAAAACCCAGCGAAATCACGTCTTTATACCGAGGAAGGCTCCAAACAATTGCTGCGCTACAGCGATTTCAAAAAGGCCGAGGAGACCCTCACGAAAGCCATCAAATACGACAAAAACAACTTCGAGGCCTATTATTACCGTGGTTGTGCCAAAGTCAATGCCATGAAATACCAGGATGCTATTGAAGACTTCCTAAAAGCAGTAGAACTAAAGCCAGACTATGCCGATGCCTACTTCAACTTAGGCAGAACCTATTATATGATTCATGATGAGGACAAAGCATGTGAATACTACAAATTAGCCAACCAATATGGACGACCAAATCTGGAGGATTATTTGAAAAGGTGCAATTAGTGCACTTCTTGTTCACCAAAAGCTTCTTCAGCGATAACGTCGCCCTCCTCGTTGTAGGTCTTCCAAATGCCTGACTTCTGACCTTTTGCATATTGTCCTTCTTCCTTCAGGGCGGTGCTGGGATAATAGGTTTTGGTCGGACCCTCAAGCAGACCGTTGTGGTATTGACATTCCATTATTAATATACCCGTGTCGGAGTATTTCTTGCATTGGCCTTCGGGTTGTCCCTCAACGAATTGCGTTTCTTCTGCCAACGCTCCATTCTGTGGATTATAGATCCTTGACCAGCCATGAACCTTGCCCTCTTTGTTGTCCTCCACTAAACGAAGCTGCCCAGATTGGGCATCATAATACTTCCACTCCCCATCTTTCTTCTGATTCAAGTAATAACCCGTGGCTATCATCCTGCCATTAGAGGCGTAAGTTTTGTTCAACGCTTTTTCCCCTGACTTGTCGAACTCATTAGTCGCCTTTAGGTTGCCTTGCTCGTCGTAGTAACGGAAAGTGCCTTTGCATTTGTCGTTCTTGAATTCGCCCTCATAACGCAGCTGCCCGTTGGGATAAAAATCGCGCCAATGCCCTTGTCGGCGACCTTTCGTATCGGTCTTGTTGAAGTCTTGTGCTGCGGCAGAAATTGCAAACAACAGAGCTACAAGGATAAAGCAATATCTTTTCATGATTTCTTCGGTTTTGAGACTGCAAATTTAAGGAAATAACTTAATTTTGCCGCGATTATTGTATGGCCGAATATTCATCCATATTGCTAGAAAATGCGGTAGAGTCGCTTTCGAAGTTGCCTGGCATAGGCAAGAAGACGGCTTTGCGTTTGGCGTTGCATTTACTCAATAGCGAAGATCTCGAAACTGAGCAACTTGCTGATTCTTTGTTGAAAATGAAGCACAATATCATGCTTTGTGAGCGGTGCTACAACATCAGCGACACCAAGGTGTGTTCCATCTGTAGCAATCCTCGCCGTGACGAAAACACACTTTGCGTGGTGGCCGACATGCGCGATGTACTTGCTATTGAACGCACCGCCTCCTACAATGGACTCTATCATGTTTTGGGCGGAGTCATCAGCCCGATTGAAGGCATTTCGCCCAATGATTTGAAGATAACACAATTGGTTCAACGTACACAAAAAGAAGACATTAAGGAAATCATTTTGGCCTTACCCGCCACCATTGAGGGCGACACAACCAATTTCTACATTTTCAGACAACTGAAAGACTTTGAAGGAAAAATCTCTGTGATTTCTAAAGGCATTGCCGTGGGCGACGCTTTGGAATATGTTGATGAGGTCACCTTGGGTCGGTCAATACAAAACCGAATCCCATTCAATTCTCACTAAACAGGTCCAATTGGTTTTCCGTGAGATACAAATCCTGCGGCACCTCGTATTCGTAAGCGGTAATGAATCGCTCTATATTCTTCTTTATCAGCTTGATAGGCGTCGTTCGACGTGCCTTGCAATAGTTGCGTAACGAACGGTATTGCCCAGCCGATAACTTGAAGGTAATCGCATGGTAATGGTAATTGCGACGTTTCCTTTTCTTGTTTTGTGCCATAACTCATTGATTTGAAGCCACGAAATAACAAAAACAAATTGAGAAATCCAAATTATCGCAAAAGTTTTCTATTTTTGTCCGCTTCAAAAACGAAAAACATGCATATCACCGTCATAGGAGAATCCAATATAGACATTGCTGTGAAGCCATTGTCAGAACATATTGCAAAGAGTTGCACACCTGGCTCTATCCATTTCCATCATGGAGGTGTGGCTCGGAATATAGCACACAACCTCTGCTTATTGGACCATGATGTTCAACTGGCTACTGTGTTCGGCGATGACCATTTCGCACAAAGTATGATGGAAGAATGCAAACAACTGGGCGTGGATATTTCGTTATCCTCACAATTCGAGGACACAAAAAGCCCCATATTTCTCAGTTTCAATGATAATATAGGCAACATGCTCTCTGCCATTTCCGACGTCAAGCTCAACGATCGCCTCGATTTGGACTGGATTCATGATAGAATCGATGCCATCAACCGATCCGACTTGGTTGTCGCTGATACGCTTCTCAGCGTCGAAGCTCTTGTGTTCCTCATCGATCATTGCATGGTACCGCTTTACATCGATACCGTATCACCCAACAGAGCCTTATTTCTAACTCAAGCCTTAAAAAGCTCACGGAAGAAATCCATTTTTGCCATAAAGTGCAACCTTGTTGAAGCCCAAGCCATGACGGGTGAAAAGGATGCAGAAAACTCAGCTAAAAAACTAATTTCCAAAGGAATCAAAGAAGTCTATCTCACAATGGGCGAAAAAGGCGCTTGGTTTTGTTCCCAAAACAGTTTCCGACATTTCTCCGCGATTGAAACTGAAGCCATCAACGTGACAGGCTCGGGCGATGCATTCTTTGCTGGGGTGATTCATGCCCATGCCATGGGGATAAAAGGCGAAGCATCTGTCGGTTATGGCCTCAAAGCCGCATGTCATAACATAAAAAGCGAAGCGCCGGTCAACCCAACGCTTCGCCCTCATGTTTTCTTAGATGATAATGATTAAAACCTAAATCCAATACGGCCGAGAATCATTACAGTATGAAGTGGTCCTTGTACAAAATCAACAGTTGGTACGTTGACACCTTCCACAACACTTGACTTTTCCCCCCTCACTTCGGTATTACCCAAATCATAGAAGCTGCAACCGATGACAAGGTTCTTACTTACTTCGATGCCGAGGCCAGCCTGCCAAGCAAAACTGAAAGCATTTTCATAATCATATATTATATTGTTCTTCAACTTCAGCACTTTTGAGGATCCTTTTTGGGTATAATCCGTAATGAAACGCATATTGCCACCAGCACCACCTTCTAAATAGATGCCAAAACTGGGATTGAGATAGTAGCAGTATCTCAGCCCAAGCATGGCGGGAACATTAATATATTTTGGAGAGGTCACGGTGACATTGTCGCACCATGTCTCCCAATCACGTTCCACCGCCTTGTAGTCATTCTTCAGATCAGCACTTGGGCCGTTGTATAATCCATCGATTGAAAGCAAAACGCTCAAGCCGGGAACGCCTACTCCAAAGTCCCATTTCAAGCCAGCATTGAAACCTATACCAGCACCTCCATCATCGTCATAGCCGCCTAATGCAGTTTCAACAAAACCGTCTCCATCCCCAAAGTCATTCATAGGGAAAGATGCACCAAGGAACATTGTGCCATGGGTTTGTGCCATGGCTTGACCGCCCAAAACCAGCATGGCGGCCATTGCGAACACTTTTAATAATCTATTCATTTCTATAATACTTTAATGTTGAGTTTTTCCGTTTATTTAAAAACGGTGCAAAATTACATTTTTTTTGTATTTTTGCGATTCAATTGTAAAAATATGCTACAAAAGCTCAAACACTTCAAGGAACTTCACCCTTTCACCTCACTAATGCTAATTGCTATCTTGGTGAGAATCATTGCAGTAGTTTTTGTTCCAGGCTTCGGATCCAACCGTGAATTGCAACATCCTACCCTGTTCATCGGTTTTTTGGACAAGGTGAAATCGTGGTTCGGCATCAGCGATTCCCAGGGCATGATGCTGCTCAGCCGTTCACTTTATGCCATGGTCTCGCTTTTCACGGTTTCCATGATTTACCGCATCTGTGATTTGACTTCAGACAAGCGTAGTGCCTGGCTGTTGGCTCTCATTCCAGCCATCAGTTGCATTATGCCTTCGTTCGGCATCATTGAAAACGCAAGTGCATTCCTCGCACTACCTTTACTACTATATGGCTCCAATGTGATACTGAGGCAGGAAGTGTTGCGCCAAAATAACCTCAACGAAAATGTCCACCGCACATCGTTTCTGATAGCTGGTATTATGCTTGGTTTAGGCATTTGTTTTTGGTACGAGAGCGCCTTCATCGTGTTAAGCATCCTGCTTATCCTCTGCGTGAGACGAAATTTCAAAGGGGCTTTGCTCACCTTCATCGGAATGACACTCTCAATTGCTTTTATTTGGCTGTTGCTTATTATTCTTAATGTCGACCCGTTGAATTATATTAGGTTATGACCAAAGAAGAAGCACGTCAGCGCATCACTGCCCTAAGCGATGAATTGGAGCAGCACAACTATAATTACTACATTCTTGCCAAGCCCACCATCAGCGACTACGAGTTCGATATGAAACTTGAGGAGCTGGCGCGGCTGGAGAAGGAATTTCCTGAATACCTCTCCCCTGCTTCGCCTACCCAACGTGTCGGTGGCGGCGTGACGAAAGAGTTTAAGAGTGTGCAGCACCGCTATCCCATGCTCTCTTTGGCCAATTCCTATAGTCGCGAGGAGATTGCAGAGTTCATCAATCGCATCAAGAAAACCATTGAGGATGAGGTAGAGTTTTGTTGCGAGCTTAAGTTTGACGGGCTGAGTATCAGCCTGCAATATGAAAATGGTATACTCGTTCGTGCCGTGACCCGTGGCGACGGTACCCAAGGCGATGATGTGACCACCAATGTCAAAACCATCCGCACTATACCGCTGAAACTTCACGGTGATTATCCTGATTTTTTTGAGATGCGTGGTGAAATCGTGATGCCTTTCGAAAGCTTCAACCGTCTGAACAAGACCCGAGCAGAGGCTGGCGACGACTTGTTTGCCAACCCACGCAACGCTGCCGCTGGAACACTGAAACTACAAGACAGCAAGGAAGTTGCCCACCGTAAACTCGACAACTATTGTTATTATATGATGATGGACGGCCTCGAAGACCGCTATCAGACGCATTACCAAAGCCTGCAAGCCGCCCGTAAATGGGGCTTCAACATCTCCAACTTCATGGCGCTGTGCAAGACCATAGATGAAATTTTCGAGTTCATTGACTATTGGGACGTAAAACGCCATGAATTGCCCTTTGCTATCGATGGCATCGTGCTGAAGGTCAATAGTTATGCACAGCAGCAGGCTTTGGGATTTACGGCCAAGTCGCCTAAATGGGCCATTGCCTACAAGTTCAAGGCGGAAGAAGTGGAAACTGAGTTGCAAAGTGTAGACTTCCAAGTGGGCCGACATGGCACCATTACGCCTGTGGCCAACCTCGCCCCAGTGCAACTAGCAGGCACCACTGTAAAACGCGCCACCTTAAACAATGAGGACTTCATTCGTCAGTTTGACTTACACTATGGCGACACGGTTACCGTGGTGAAAGGCGGCGAAATCATCCCGAAAATCATTGGCGTGAATTTGGACAAGCGACAAGTGGGTGCAAAACCCGTTGAGTTTGTCAAAACCTGCCCGATTTGCGGAACGCCACTTGTTCAGAATGAAGGTGAAGCGGCTTGGTATTGTCCCAACAGTTCGGGCTGTTCACCACAAATCCGTGGTCGCATTGAGCATTTCATCGGGCGCAAGGCCATGAACATCGAGAGCCTTGGCGAAGGCAAAGTGGAATTGTTGTATGAAGAAGGCCTAGTTCGTAATGTTGCCGATTTGTACGACCTTACCTACGACAAACTTTTCGGTTTGGAGAAAGTTATCACCATCGAGGATGAATTTAGTTTGATGCCTGTCGCCACGCGCAAGGTCAGTTTCAAGGAAAAGACAGCTCAAAACATTTTGGACGCTTTGGAGAAGTCGAAGTCGGTGCCCTTTGAACGGGTGTTGTTTGCCTTAGGCATCAAGTTCGTGGGCGAGTCCGTGGCCAAAATCTTGGCTAAAGCCTTGAAAGACATCGACCATATTATCAGTGCCAGTGTCGAAGAAATGACTGAAATCAACGAAATCGGTGAAAAGATTGCGCTTTCGGTGAGGAATTTCTTTGATGATGAGCGCAATATTAACATTGTCAACCGTTTAAAGCAAGCAGGTTTACAGTTTGCCATGGCCGAACAAGCTACTTCTGACAAGGAGCAAGTCTTGGCTGGAAAGACCTTTGTGGTCAGCGGTGTGTTTTCGCACTATTCCCGCGACGGCATCAAGGAAACCATCGAGGCCTACGGCGGCAAGAACGTCGGCAGCATCTCCGGCAAGACCGACTTTGTATTGGCTGGTGACAAAATGGGCCCCGAGAAACGTAAGAAAGCCGAATCGCTTGGCGTCCCCATCATCACTGAGGCAGAATTTGAGGAAATGATTGGGTTGAAACACGAATCAAACATTTTTTCTCAAATACAGCTATCCTTTTAAAACAAAAATAGTATTTTTGCACATTAATAAAAAATTTCATTCTATGAAAAAATGGTTTGTTATTCTGTTTCTCTTTTTATCATTGTTATCTTATTCTCAAATTACAATATTGGGAGAATCAATAAAAGAAAAAACACCCAAGGAAACAAAAAAAGAAATACCTATCTATGATAGTTTATCAAATTTTATTAAAATCAACGATAAATATGAACATTTGATTGGTCAAAGAGTGTTTTGCTATAAAATGCCATTAGGATGCTATTTCTCTTCTGACAGTAGGAGCTATTTTAAACAAGAAATAGAAGGAAAATACTTTTCTATAATAAAAAGTGATAACAAGTATGGAATAGCTTTCAAATTTGAAAACAATGATATTTTTCATATTAGTGAAAGCTTATCTTTCAATCCAAATAATTACTTCATAGTTGAAGGCTATTTTGAAAAAGCAAAAGCACTATACGTAGGAAAGCTATTAGTTTTTGTGAAAGATGATAGGGTTTTTGAGAATAATTCCGATCGTTTCAATGGGCTTTTTAATATGGAAACTCGAAAAAGAGATAAAACTATTAAAATTAACACCTTATGGAATTTTACAGGTGTTTCTATAGAAGAAAATGCATATTGCATTTTAGATGATGAGAATCCTGTTGTTCTAACACTTTCTAACGAGGACTATGGAGAGTATTACTGCTTTTTACGATCGGAAGATATTAATTGTGATAAAGCGCCAAAGAATTACATTTTAGGAAAATTCCTTACATATGAAGATTATGTAAAAAAAGAGGAAGCTGACCTAGCTAAAGCCAAAGAAAGAGAAGAAAAAGAGCAACAGCGAATTCAAGCTTTAGTTAAAAAATACGGTCAAAGCAATGTAAACCTTGCATTGCAAGGCAGTGTAAAGATTGGTTGGAATAAAGAGCTTTGTAGGGAAGCTTGGGGAGAGCCCAATAGCATTAATAGGACTACAACCACCTATGGAGTTCATGAGCAATGGGTTTATTCCACAAGTCGTTACCTTTATTTTGACGATGGAGTATTAACTGCAATTCAAGAATAATTGGTTTGCAAAAAAGTATATGCCTCAAAGAACCATTGACATAATAGATTACACTATAATGCTGGTAAAACTATTTGCTTCGCATTACCAACTGACTCCACGACAAGCATATCGGTATATTAGCCGTTATAATGGTATGGCTTTCATTGAACGTCACTATAATATTCTGAGTTCCTTGCCATTTAACGATATGGTTCAAAGCATGTCTGATTATTGTAGGAAAAATGGAGGATTATTGGCATGATACAATACAACTCCACATTTTTTACTACCTTTGCACCTCAATCTTGAATATTGAATCTTAAATCTTAAATCATTGAATACTATGAGAATAGAGAAAATCATTGCCCGCGAAATCTTGGATTCTCGCGGAAACCCCACGGTTGAAGTGGATGTTACTTTGGAATGTGGCATTATGGGTCGTGCTTCTGTGCCTTCGGGTG
>JAEEGK010019185.1_pt1 | contig 14694 bp, 8 predicted proteins | sample 8958771 | NCBI WGS metagenome assembly JAEEGK01 (sample SAMN16246547, study PRJNA631951) | gut metagenome | biome: gut microbiome; feature: rumen; material: SC-attached | host: Bos | place: Iran: Karaj | collected 2018-10
GTCGTATGCAGCTACGTATGAGCCGTTAGCGAAGCTGAACATCTTAGCTTCAGACAGCTTCTGACGGATAGTCTTAGCTTCCTTAGATGTTGCCTGAATGATTCCAACGTCCATTCCACGATTCATGGCGATCTGAGCGATTCTGTTCTGCATAGCCATATATCTCTGACGGCCAGAGAATGTCTCGATAGGCTCAACGTTGAATAGATAGTCAAATGTAGCCTTCTTTCTATCCTTGTATAGATCTAGGGCCTTAGTCTTCTCCTTGACGTTGTTCAGTCTGGAGTTTGTGCCACCAGTCATCTGGTAGATTGACCATGTCATCATAGGCATAGCGTATCTTCCCATGTAGTCGACAGAGTTCTCAACTGACTTCTTAGACACGTAGATGTATCTTGACTTTCCGTTGATCACGTAAGGTGCCCAGAGGCTGTTGCCATTCTCGTCCTTGACTGTAGGATCGTTCGATACAACCCAAGACTCGACTGGCTCCTGAAGAAGTGCGTCAAGTCCGAATCCCCAAGAAGCTTCAGTCTTGCTTGTCGGCTTTACATATACGTTAATCTTGTATACCTTCTTCCAAGTCAGATTCTCTGGATTGTCAAGATAGTCGTTACTAGCCTTGTCAACCTTGTCTTCATCGTCAAATCTATACTTCCAAGAGAAGGCATTAGCCTTGTTGTCAAGAGCTGGAATCTTAGCAGCTTCAGGTGTGATGATAGAGATACCGACGTCATTTCCGAACTCACCAGGACCAATAGCACCGATGATGAGCTGATTAGTCAAGCTTGACTGATACATCTCGATGTCGCCGTTACCTGGTTCAGCATCAGTCTCGCATGATGGTGTATAACCATCTTTCCAGATTCCAGTAGGATCAGAGAACACTTCAGTTGACGAGATAGCAGTTAGATTCTCTACCTGTTGTCTTCCATCAGAAGTATAGTCCTTTCCTACCTGCCAAGGTTTCACGACCTTGTCTGGTGTGTTTACACCATAGTTCGACATAGTCGTTACATTCTGTGCCTGATGCTCTAGGAATAGCACCCAAGTATAGTCATAACTGTTGAATAGGCCTTTGTTCTTCTCTACATCGTAGATAGTAGGCTTAGCTACGACAAGTACCCATTCTAGATCATCTCCTTCTTCGTAGTCTACCTTAGCGAGGTTATAGCCGATTATGCCATACTTATCATTAGAGATATCAGACACATCAACGCCATACTCGTCAGCTAGACTCTTCATTCTATTGTACCATTCAGTACTATCTTTAGTGATATCAGAGCACTTCATCTTCTGAACAGCCTGAGAAGATTCTTCCTTATCAGACTTGATCAAGATATATTTGCTATCAGCAGTACCATACTCGGTATATTGAATGCCATAGACGTGTTCTCTATCTTTATAACCATCTTCCAAGACATTGAATGTCTTTGTGAGTCCATCATCCCAGTCTATAATCTCGATTCTCTTTACTGGATATCCTTCAGGCTCTTCTATCTGAGATACCGTCTGCATGAGTTCAGGAATAGTGATAGGACTATCAGCAGAAGTAGCGTAAGTGACTACATTAGCTGGTGATCCATTCAGAGCCACTTCAGAAGGTATGTGAAGTGTTGTCTTGAAGTAAGTCTCACCAGAAATAACAGTAGAAGTGTCATAGTCCTGAGTATACCACATCTCTTTCTGATTACCAGTAGGAACATTCTCATAATAGCTAGCAGCGCTATCTAGATACTCGTTGTGTATGGCGAACATGTTAGGTTCTGCCAATACTGTATTGTCTTCAGCGACTGTCGCCATGTAGTAAGCTGTACCGTCCTGAATTCCAGTGTCACCACGATCGCGATAGACATAGAGATTCTCTGTCGAATTTCCAGCGAAGTCCTCATAGATGTCGTGAACCTTCAAGACATTCGACTTACCACGATAGGAGAAAGGAGCTCCTTCGAGATCAGCAGTGAATCCCTCTGCTTCTGCAATGTCTTGTGAATAGATCTCAGTCGGAATCACATCGATCAATCTCAGATTATCTTCCATGTTGTTGTCGACGAAGTCTAGACGCTGAATTCCAGACACGTTGTTCACGTCGACAGAGTCGGTATATGGATACTGAATCTGGGCATATCCTTCATCGCCCATCGTAGCACGAACAGCCAACAGCTGTGTTGCGCCACCGTAAGTGAAGTAGCAGTCAGCAGCGAAGTGTCCATACTGATTTGGATTGTCGGGCTGACCGAACTGTTCGTAGAATTTCTCGATAGAAGTGCTCAGCACTCTCTGGTTCACGACGCCACGGTTGGCATTGATGACGATTGCGCCAATCCCATCACCCTGGTAAGCGTTCTGACGGATCGTGTTGTCTACTTCTGAAAAATAGATGCCTGGTCTGTTAGGTGTATTTCCCGCCATGATCTAAAATCCTCTTCTAAATACCTAAAATTGAACAATTTGCTCAATGTTTTAGTTATTTATAGAGAAAGTCAGATCTTGAATATGGCCGACTTCTGGCTGAATTCCTGTTCGATGTAGTACTTAGACCGCTCTACCCAGTGCTCATACAAGTAGTTTGAGTGAACTTTTCCACGCTTTGACTTCCATCGCATGTCGTCGACTATGTCATAGATGATAATTTTGCTCTTCTCTGGGTGCTTTCTGAGTCCACGACCGAGAGACTGGAGCACTTTTATCTTCGACTTAGAGTTCGAGTACAGGACGATCTCATGAATCTTTCGGATGTTGACGCCAGTTGACATAGTTCCAAAAGTAGCTACGATGACCATTCCGTCAGTCTGCTCAGCGTCAATTCTGATGAACTCACGCTCAGCTGACTTGACGGATCCAGTGATCTTGACAATCTTTCGATCTGGAGCGATCTCCTTCAGGTACTCTACAGTGTTGTCGACATGCTCGATGTGATTGCACAGAATGAGCATATTGTGGTTCTTGTCAGTGTGAGACAGAATCTTGTCAAGGATAGTCTTTCTGTTCTCGTACTCTTCAACAAGTCTAACTTCCTCAGGAAAGGTTCTCTCTTGGTTTTCGAGAATGAAGTCCATCGGATACTGAAGGAACAGATTTGCGATGACGATGTCTGTCAGATACCCTCTTTCGATGAGCTCTTTGGAAGTGATCTGGTACAGTGTTCCGCCGAGAACTGACTTCACAGTGAACTTGTCTGACTGAGAAGTAGGAAGAGTACCCGTCGTTCCTATCTTCCACTCGGCAGAGCTGCAATACTTTAGAATGTCAGATATCGAATTGCCGCGTGATCCGTGGGCTTCATCCACTATCACGGCCTGTTGTTCCTCGAAGAAAGATACGTCTTGCTTGAGCAAAGATTGCCAAGTAGTGATCAATATACTCTTCTCGAATGTCGGAACGTGATCTTTGTCCTGCAGCTCGCACCACTTGTCGAGATCAGACCAACCGTAGTCTTCGAAGTCCTTGTACATCTGAGTGACGAGCATGATCGAAGGCACTATCAACAGCATCTTCTTGAGGCCCTTCTCCATCATAAGGTTTCTCAGAATCAGATAGATCATCAGAGACTTGCCTGAAGACGTGCAGCACTCCAGAATTCCTCTCTTCTTGTTAAGCGCCTCAAAGGCCGCATTCATCTGGTAGTCACGTGGAGTGTACTTTGACCCAGCCATGATCTGCTTCACGTTGGCTTCAAACTTCTCTCTTGTCAGCCAGTCGTTTTGATTTCTCTCGAAGTTGACGAACTCTATACTGTGATTTCGTCTCTTAGCGTACTTGCACAGCTCATCTACTAGTCCTATCGGAAATAGTCTGTTGTTTGGCTTGAAGTAATGTATCTTTCCATCCCAGCGGTGATTCTTATAAGCTGGAACGAACTCATATCCATCTTTGTATATCGCAAAAGCGCTGTCGATCTCATATAGCAGATCACCGTCATCTACAGCGATACGGAAATAGCTCTCATTGACCTTTGTAGCTCTTATTCTACCCATTATTCAGACTCTTCCTCGGCAGTTCCCATATCATTTACACCTTTCTTAGTCCAGTGCCGTGTGACGAACATCTCTACTGGGTTCAGAGTGAATGTGAGCTTCTCATCTTCAGTGTTACATGTGAATGTCACAACGCCTATCTCATTTACAATAAGATTGACATCACCTCTACACATGAACGTGCGCTTGTCAAGCATCACTTCAGTGTAGTCAATATACTCTTCAGGCTCAGCATTCTCAATCTTCTCTTCTGTCTTGATCTCTTTGAGTGTATCTTCTTTAGCCCACTGATAGAATCCTATTCCTCCTAGAATTATGAAGAATAGTAGAAGAAAAACTGGGCATACTTTTTCAAAGTTCATATTGCTCATATATTACCTGTTGATTATCGTGAATGTCAGGCTGTCATTGTATATGTCTTCGCTATCTAGCTTTGTCGATGTGCTCTCGTCCGAGCATCCGACAAACCAGAAGCAGAATACGACAAATATGAATCCAAATATGTACATAACTATTCCAGTCTTGCTCATAACTACCTCAGGAACTTCTTTTTAGCAGTCGTCATCTTATACTCAATATAGTCTTTTCTGGAGTCTGCCCAACCAATCACCTCGAACAAAGCGTGGAAGTTTGACATGAAGAACTTCTCGAAGGTCGTGTCATAGTCTATCTCGAATGTATTGTCGAATTCTTTTGGCCACTTCTCGAATGCGATCTGATCGAATCCATACTTGTTTCTCGGATATAGGAAGAGATACTTACCTTTCGAACCACGCTGGAGCGGGTCATATCCGAGCTTTTCTTTCGCGTTCACGTAGTTGAAGTTCACGCCTATCTTGGCAGCGTAGTGGATCTTCTTCGGATATTCTAGTCCGTGCTCTACATACCAGTCCATGTCGTGAGGCATGATAGAAAGATCACCGATGGTTCTGGAAGCGGATATGTCTTCAGGCTTTGACTGCTTGAACTTAACATAAGCCTCTTGAATCTGCTTCGTGGTCTCTTCCTTGTCCTGACCGAGAAGAACCGCAGCCGTGATCTTGACAGCGTAGTCCTGGCAGAATGGAGGGAACTCGGCCTTCTTCAGGATTAGTCCCTGAATCTTCAGATGCTTGTTAGGATCTTCTTCATATCCGAAGAACTTTCCGTCCTTGTCCACGACAGAACCGAGATATAGCTTCTTTCCGTAAGAGATGAAGTTCGAGAACATGTTCTCTCGTGTGAATATGATTCTGTTCTTCATCTTGTTCTTCTCGGCCTTCAAGTCTAGAATGACTTTCCAGAACCAGTTCATCTGCTTCTCCATGCAGTAGAACCACTCCATGTCGTCCATGTAAGGGAAGAGGTTGATCTTGTGCTCATCAAAGCAGTAGTAGTTAGAGTCCGTGTCGACCTGTACCACGACGGAAGCTCTATCAACATACTTGATCGGCTTCTCGATCACGTTCACATTGTCGATCGGACGTCCATTGATGATAGCGCCACGGCATAGATCGAATCCGGAGATTGTGTCGCCGTTCTGGTGCTTGAAGACAGCCTTGACTTCATCCAATATCGTCTCATCACCAGTGAACTGTGCGCCGCCATCTTTGACGCCGAGCTTCATCTTTGTCTTCTTTCCTTTGAACTCGAACTCGACTTCCTGACCAGGCTTGTAGAAGTGGCACTCGCCGTCATAGACGATATTGATGATTCTCTCAGTCGTGATCTTCTTGATCGGATTGAGGCATTTCTTCTTTGTCAAGTCATTGATTGAGATAGTGACAGGCTTGCTATCAATCGTGTTAGCTGTAGTCACGTCCTTAGCGAGAATCTCTCCCTGATCTGTCTGGACTTTGTCTTCCTTCTTGTACCACTTCGTGTTGATCTTTATGACAGGGAAGAAGTTCATCGAATCTTTCAGAATCTGCTCAGAGCGATAGTAGCGGTCTGTGTTGTCCTTCAGATATCGAATAGTGACACGAGCGCATCTGGTGATAGAGCGTGCGCAGTCAATGTTGAACAGATGGAACTGCGGGAACAGACAAGCGCCGTATAGCGAGTTGATGAGCTTCTTTCTTGTCAGCTGAAGCGTTCTGTAACGGTCAGCAGCGATCTTGTCTCCCTTCTTCTCAGCGTCCTGCATGAGCAGCTTGAACTTGAGTCGTTCATCGAATATCTTCGCGACGACGGACGGCAGAATAGCCGTGTCGTTGTTGATGAATCCGACTCCGTTGACCTCTGATCTTATGACTCTGCCAGAATCTATGTCTTCTTGGCTCGGCTTGATGACACGAGTCTCCGGAGATATGTTGTACATGATGATGTGGTTCGGATAAGAAGACGTGATGTCTCCGCTCATGTTGTGCTGGTATCTTCCTGGATCCGCATAGCAGTAACCGGCTTTAACTTCATACGGCTCAAAGCTAGTCGGACTCTCGGGACGGCAGTTCTGATACTCGATGATTCCATCTCCGAGATCCTTCTTGAAATATCCCTCGTCGTGCCACCAGTCTTTCGGCTTGTCATACTTGTCGTTGTAGACTTGGTTCTGCGCATGCAGGAACTTCATGATGTAGCCGTCGTGAGCTGAGGTCATAGCGAAGACAGAGTCAAGCGTTATCAAAGCTTCATTTGCGTACGCGATAGTCGTCGGCCACAGTCTCTTCTTCTCTTCGATCTTGACCATCAGACGAACGTCCTGCACGTTGTACTCTACATAAGTCGTGTAGTCTTTGATGTAGTGCTCGGTCAGACCATATTCTAGCTTGACCTTTCCTTCGCCAGTCTCTTTCTGGCCGATGTAGTCAAGCTTCCATGACGGCGAGTTCTTGACGAACCCGATGAACTTGTACAGCTGGAGATAGTCGATCATGTACAGACCAGGCGAAGAGAAGTGATATCCCGTGATCTTTCCTTTGTCGTCTGTGATAGGTCTCTTCTGCGGCAGAAGCTTCAACGGAGACAGCAGACGGGTGTAGTCGTGCTTCTCTCCCTGCTCTCGCTGGATCTTCTGCATACGGCCGATGATGTACGCGTCATCGAACTTCTCTGAGTTCCATCCAGTCAGAATGTCGAACTTCTGCTTGAAGAACCATACGTAGAAGTCCTTCATCATCTCTAGCTCGGACTCGAACCACTTGTAGTTGGTCACGTCTGGACTGTTTCCATTGTAAGGCTCAAGACCCCAAGTGAATGTCTCGCCAGCGACCGTCGAGTATACAGTGATCAAGTTGATGGGATAGTTCGCCTCTTCTGGGTTCGGGAACTCTTGGTTGATGAAGCAGCTGTCATAGTACTTGCGCCACTTGTTCTGGACGATGTCCCAGATCTCCCACTTTCTCGTCTTGCATGTGTGCTCGAACTGGTATAGAGTCATCGTCTCTTCGTGTCCGTCCTCGATCAGTCTAAGCTTGACTTCTTTGTTCAGATAGTAGCGCCGAGAGGTCTGCGTCTCAATATCGTAGAAGGCGATGCGGTAGTCTTTGTACTCTTCGTAAGTCAGCTCAGCCGTGTCATACTTCTCGTGAATGTACTTGACGACGGGCTTCAGATCCGACTCAGCGAGTCTCATCTTCTTCGCCATCACTCGGTATATCGAGTAGTCTTCCTTCGTCTTGCAGACGACTTCCTTCATCGGAACGCCAAAGCAGTCACGGATAGGACTCTGCTTCGTCGGATCTGGCATGTAATACTTGAATGTGTAAGGATGTTTCTTGTACTCTAGGGAGCCGACTTCTCTCTCCCATATAGAGTTGGATTCACGGTCGTAGTATAAGTTCTTATAGATAGAGCTATCCTCGTTCTAAGGATCTTTATATTCAATTTAGAAACTATTTTTAGTCTTGGATTTCTAAGCTATTTGGAAATATGAACTAACTCTACACTAAATGGTGGGACCTTTCTGTTCGTTTTATGTAAAAAAGATTTTACAGATTATGAGAGTATTTTGAATGAATTTTCAGTATATATATTTTAATCGTTAACCGACGATTTAGTACAAGTATTTCGAGAGGTTAGAAATATTTTCTTCTAAGATCTATAATAGATCTGAAAAAGAGTAACCTTCGGTGCTTGTACCATCGAAGGTTATTTTGTGAAATGATGAATAGAAAAAGTAGATTTTGAAGGGCGTAAGTGACTCAGACGAGATCGGTGGTAATAGCTGATACAACAGAAGAATCATTTTCTGAAGTTGTTCAAATAGATACTGAGTGCCGTAGCTTCTAGAGAGTCAAGCTATCGCAAATATAGACTCTACCAGCTCAGTGGCATCTGAGAGACATAGAAATCCTGTCGATGGAGCGAACAGCAACTCAATGCGAGTATCGGATAATCCCAGGTCATCAGCTTCTGAGGTCGAAGGAGCAATGCGCTGCGTCACGCAGATGGTGTTAAGACTAAACGAGGAACGAGATCGCAATCGTTCTATGCAGCCGCTATGGCGTCTGGAGATGTAGCTGGGGTACAGGATAACCGCCTCATAAGCTTCAGAGTGAGTCCCACAGGATGTCGATGCAAAGCGAGCGACGAAAAAGACAAAGTCTTTTCAGAGCTCCGAAGCGTGAGATTCTGAGTCTTTTTAGGCTTGGAGTCTCCGCTTCGGAGCTCTGAAAAAGGACCTTGCGTCCGTGTTTTTCAGAGACTTTTAGAGACTCTGTCAGAAGCTTCGCTCAAGAAGCTCTGCAATTTGCGTCGCTTGACGCACAGAAATTGCCATTCTGACTCACGTTTTTCAAAACGTAGCCATAGCATATGAGCGCGAACACACAAATAGAGCTGCCCTATTCTGAGCAGCTCTTCGCTTTATAGCTTTGCGCAGATTCTAGTTACACGCCCATCTCACGGATGAACTCGCGGAACTTCACTGCTGTGTCGAGAGCGCCCTTCTGATAAGCGCGATCCTGAGCGAGAGCAGAGCCCTGCAGTCCTTCCTTAGGCTTGTATGCCTTGATATCTTCGATCTCGATGTCCAAGCGCTGCTTGAGCTTGCGCATAGACTGGATGATGAAGTCATTGCTGTCGATAGTTGCGTCAGTAGAATTTGTGATCATGTTTAGTTCTCCTAGCTAGTTTAAGAAAATGTAGTAAAATTTATAGAGAGATCAATTTCTCTTCTCTCAGTCGCAGAGGAGCTTAGGTCCCTTGGACTCCTTCAGATAGTATGTGACCTCGTCCCCGTGAGACTCGATCTTCTCGACCTCCAGGTTGAGCGTCTTTAGCTTCTCTTCTAGCTTTCCCGACAGGACTACGTCCTCGTTGAGCATAGACAGAGAACCAGTGGGCTTTCCAGTGAACACGAATCTAGTCATAGTTTATTCTCCTGTGTTGTTTATTTATAGAGAAGGATGTGAATTTACGCGCAAATTTGAGCTGTCATGTCGTTATTTTCATTTTGAGGACGTTTTTAAGCTGTTTTGTGAAAACCAAAGGGTCAACACAGGAAATTGCATATATGCTCTTAAAACGACGCTAGAATGAAAAATAGGATCAATCTATATCAAATGTATATGCTATGTTATGGTCATAGTCTTAATTTTATAACATTTTACTCGGCAACTATATATTGAAAGAGAGAGAAAAAGGCGAAGTGCTTGCCACTTAAAATGTTATAAAATTTTAAGTGGTATCAAGCACCAGTTTCGCTTCACGACTTCGCTAAAGCTCGCGTTCCGCTCCAACTGTTTACACTTGCGCTATTTGACACTCTTTATCTTCAGTCTCTGCTTAGACGCTACGTTTCTCAGATATTGAGTTATCTCTGATGCTGGAATCAGATATCGACCTTCATCGTCTTGTTCATACTTTGAGAAGTCTATTTTGCTCTTTCCTCTGTCTGATCTAGTCTTCTTGACGTAGTCTATGTCGAAACCTTCTACATTTAGATGTCTTTTGACAGTCTTCAAGCTTATATGATAATTCTCGAGAGCTTTCAGCATATCTTCTCGTGTTGGAAAGAGTATCGTGTCGCTATTGAACAGATATTCGCCTTTTAGCTCCAGGAGTATCTCTTCTATCCGGTGTCTATCTCTATAGATTCGAATTTGACCTTCTGACATCGATTCGATCTGTTCGTATGTGAGATTAGCTTTACTCTTGACCTCGCGTTTGAGACCATTTATGATTCCTTCCATGTTGAACTCTTCGTAGCTTGCAAAGTTCATCTTGCATAGACATCTGAGAGTGTATTCAAGGTCATTGAAAGTGTATTCTAGTCCATATTTGAGATTGCACTTATACCACTGAGACACTAGCTTTATGGTCCAGCACTGAGCTACATGATATCGTCTACCTTCGGATATCTTCCAGTTTGTTATTCCTCTCTTTATCAGTCTATTCTTGTATGAGCTTGGCGGATATATCGAGAAGCTCTTGTCTAGTAGATATTTCTGGTCTTGTAGAACTTCGAGAAGCATTCTAGAGTTGTATGGAACAATTCTAGCATTTCCATATTTCTTCTTTACGACTTGACTATTTAGCCAATCTTCGTATGTATCAAATTTCTTTCGTATAACTCCGTCTTTCAATATCTGAGGAGTGAAGAACTCTACACCTTCAGGAATATCCAGAGAAAATTCTGCCATTTGAGGCATTCCATAGCATACTAGATGCCAGTTATGAATAGTGTTATCATCAAAAGATATTTCCCGACGACATATCTCTCTTAACTTATCGATTATTTTTCTCGATTCTCTCTCTAAGTCTGTCAATGTATCGCACAGCTCATCAGTAAATACATATACGTGCCATTTATATGGATTTCCGGAAGAAGATGGCAATACTCTAACTTTCTCAGACTCAAGCTGTCTGATTTCATTCTCTGATATGTTTTCGCCGAGTGTGTTGTCAAAATCTAAGAATAAGAAACGTGTAGGATATACCACTCCATTTAGACATCTGATTCGTCTAACAGTGTGTCCAGTTCTTACGAGATTCACGTATTCGTCAAAAGTGCAGTGTTTTACGCCTAATATATACTTTCCGTGTGATCCAGAGTTAATCCAAATGCCTTTGATGCATTTCTCGTCACATTTCTTCTTTCCGTTCTTCCTTTTAATCTCTTTGTTCTTTATGTTACTCACGTATAGTGAGAATTGGAGCAGCTCTCTATATTCTTCCATCTTCGTCATCCTTGATTAAACAATAAGCCCGCCAGAGAGATGGTGGATGACGCTAACCATAGTCTCCAGCGGGCTTATCGTTGAATCTTTGTCTAAAATTTATAAACTTTCGATAGCGTCATCGACTTATTTATCTGTAAATTTTTCTTTACTTGAGCTTCAAGAGTCCCGTGGGATCGAACTGGAGCTCGTAAGAGTTGCACACCGAAGCTCCTTCGAAGTCGATGTAGCCCACTGGGATCACTTCGCTGGTCTCTGGTCTGTCGATAGAGATCAGAGCTCCGACTGAGACCGTCAGATCGTCTCCCAGAATGCTCCAGTTCTTCGCTGTGACTGCAGCCTCTTCTCCGTTCAAGAAGGTCAGAGGTATTCCGTACTTGTCGTACTCCTGCTCGTCATAGCGGTCTTTGAAGGGATACTCGTTCGCTAGACTCTCGATCCAGTTGCTGGGCATCTCGTAGTAGTCGTCTTCGGCTTTTTTGACAGCTCGATCGACCTCGGCTTGCGTGTGTCCGTAAGTTCGTCTCTGGCTCTGGCTCTGACTTCCAGTTCCAGCGCTCGGTCTCGGACCCATTCCGCCAGCGGATCCCTCGCCCTCGTCTTCAGCCTCTACGACGGTCTCACTCTTAGCTACTCCAGTAGCGTAGTGCTTTACGATAGCGTCCCATCTCGCTTTTCGAGCGAAAGGCTCAGCGTACTTGCACTGGTCGATCTTTCCAGACGCTGGCTCGTTGAACACCTCGTCATAGGTCAGATCAGTCTCGGCGTACTGTCCGTTGTTCTCTCCGAGAAGTCCAGCTTGCCAGTCCATTCGAGCGCTCGGAGACATAGTCGTCATGGCGATCGTCTGAATCCTGTCGGACGGAATCACGTAGCTTCCGTCTGCTGGCTTATATGAGCTGACTGCTCCAGATGACACGATGTCGACACGGAAGTCTAGATAAGGATCTCTCTCCTTAGCTTCTTGACTGAATAGAAAGTCGATGTAAGATTCGTATGCTGTGTACGTCATGATCAATTTCCTTACGTCTTGCTCGTGTCGATCGGCTTGTTGTCGACATATACCACGTTCTCACTGATTATAATGTTCGTCGGCTCTATGTTCTCTGGCTTGTTGTCGACATATACGACATTCTCTACGATCGTGACCTTAGTGTCGTCATTTACGTCTTGCTCGATTCTTGGACTATTCTCTGCGACGATCTCTGTCAATAGACCGTATGCTCTGTTCTCTACTTTGATCTTCTCTGATAGAGGCGCTACCCAGCATCCGAGATCGAAGTCTCTAGCGTTTTCGGTATCGAGATAGCAGATCAGATCCTTCGTATCCGGATCGACGAGAAGCATTCCGTTGAATCCATATCCAGAGATCGCGTGTCCTTCTTCGAAACGGTCTCCTCTCGGTAGAGTGCCTGGATTGAGCATGTCAGCGTTTAGAAGATCGACGACTTCTTTGTCTGATGGGAGATAGCCGAGATGGAGACATGCTCCGTCGTTGATACCGTATTTTCCTCCCTTCATCGCATACTGAAGAACGTCATAGCTGTCATATTCCCCGAGCTGATGGATCCATAGACCTCTAGAGTGTCCCTTCGGCTTCTTGTACAAGATGTCGAACTGTAGAGGATCAATGCTTCTTGACTCGGTCTCGTAGTCCCATGTGAAGTATTTGTCTCTCGGCTGTCCGCTTCTCTTGTTGTACACGTTCAGGATAGACAGACAAGGTCCCCTCTTGTTGTAGTTTCTATACTCAGCGTTGTAGACTTTGCTTCTGAAAGCAGCATTTTCGAATACGACCCAGGACTTAGCCTCCATCGTAGACTTGCTCAGCTTTCTGTTGACGAAATTCGGATTTCCGTTGAACATCTGAAGATAGACGTCGTTATATTCTGAGCAAGGATAGTTAGCCATAGGAGACATCGATATTCCCATGTACGGATATTGGTTAGAAGATCCGTACAGATATATGTCTATGCATCTCAGAAGACTGTTCAAGATCCACTCATAGTGCTTGTTCATTCCGATTCTCGGATAGTACCATGATCCGTAAGGAGCATTGTCGTGATCTGCGCTAGTGCTCCCGAAGCGGTTCATCGTCTCCATGTATGCTATGGACGTGTTCTTGTTTATTGAAGTGTAGTCGTCCGTATATGGACCAGTCGGCTCATTAGCTATCGGGTATGCGCTAGCTACAATTGCTACATCTGTCTGCGACACTACCGGCTTTGGCGTTATCTGAGCATCTCCAATTGTGTTGTCTTTTCCTTCCATCCATGCAGTCCACAGCATAGGATTTCCGTCGATAGGGAAGTTAGATGAGTGGTATGGCATATAAGTGACATCAGGTGTTGCCGTTCCATATAACTCTCTGTACCCGAAGAAGTTAGTCGTGTCTAGCATGTTGCTTATGTTAGCCCAGTCAATGAACGGAGAGAAGATTCGGATATCACTTCTTAGCTTTAAGTATTTTCTCTGATTGTTATACGCTTCTGTTCCTTCTTGATAAGTTTCATATCCACGGATAGACTCAGTTCCGCCGACGTTTATTCGACTGAATCTGAACTTCTGGAATCTGAATCTCTGTAGACCGTCAGTACAGGCTTCTTTCTTCTTTGAGTGTGGACTTGTACCCATGTCGTTCTGACGATACTCATAGATAGCAGCGACACCACCGATCTTGTTAGCGACGCCTATTGTCCTGTTGTTGCACTCGACTAGTCCTCCAGTATTGTCTGGGTTCTCTGTCCATGAACCTTGCAGATCTGATACGAACTGATTTGTTCTATTCGTTATGTACACGTTGCAATCTGATATACTTCCACACTTAGCTTTGTTGGACTTCTCGTGATCTACTGGAAGCTTCCCATCGAAATTGTAGAAACCTTGCTCAATGTACTTTTCCGAGTGGTTGATAATTCCAGCTATACCACCGATATTGTATATCGACTTCAACTTATACTGAATTTGTGCATTGTTCGGGTCAAGAAGATCGTATGCTGGAGTCAAGTGATAGAACTTCACATATCTCCTCTTAATCTCTTTTGGCTCATTCACTAATTCGGTCATAAGCTCATTCATATAGCTATCAACAGTAGCTGTCTGTACGGGCCAAGCACGAACAGCGCTTATAGGTATGAATATCTTCTCGATAGGGATCTGTACGATGACTGGATAAGTCTCATATCGATATCTTCCATCACTACTATTCATCTCTTCTACACGGACTCCTATGCTCATATCGACATAGGCTACATCAAGATTTCCGATATCCTCGTCAGCGATCGTAGAGCTCGGATTCAGATTAGTGTCATATAATGGCTTCCTTCCATAATCAGTAATGTATATTCCGCTACAACCTGTCTCTTCACAGAATGTAGAAGACTGCCAAGCGGATCTCTGCGTACGGTTAGCCATCGGAATGAAGATCTTGTTTACACAGCACTCTAACTCTGTATTTGGAAGTCTATTTCTGTTTATGATACCTTTTGCTGCTGGATCCCCATCGATTATAATTTTCGCTACATTTGATGCCAAGTTGACCATGCCATTTCTAGGCTCTATTGTCAGCATAGATCGGCCTATGCTCGGCTTAGATATACCCTCTTCATTGAATAGCT
>JAEEGK010019190.1_pt1 | contig 14691 bp, 15 predicted proteins | sample 8958771 | NCBI WGS metagenome assembly JAEEGK01 (sample SAMN16246547, study PRJNA631951) | gut metagenome | biome: gut microbiome; feature: rumen; material: SC-attached | host: Bos | place: Iran: Karaj | collected 2018-10
GGCGGACGCGTCAACATCCGCGTGAAGGCCCTGAATGATGGTAACGCCGAGTTGCTCGGCTGGATGCTGGCTCCGACAGATCCGCGTGACTTCACTATCAAGTTCCAGAGCACGGTTGACGGCAAGGACATGAAACAGCTGAAGGGCACAGGCTGCTACTGCGTGAAGTACAAGGAGTATTGGGCAGACGGTGAAGAGCACTATGAGGACATTGAGATCGTATGTCAGAAGCTCGAGAACGGCCCGGTAGCCTTCGAGAATCCTTGGAAGTGAATAATGTCATGTAACCTTTGGCCTGGCCGAAGGGTTGGGCTGAAGGTTACATATAATATTTTAAGGTATATGGGTAAATTTGTAACGATGGGCGCAATGCTCCAGTGCAGTTTCGGTATGGCACCGGCCTCACTAATGGTAACGGTACCTCTTCGACCGAAGTGTGGAAATATGTTGATAGCTACAATCATGGACATGGTTCCTACCACAAACATTCCTACATTTGGTATGTGTCAGACCTTGTCCAATCCTGCTGTCGCCTCGGCAACAACGGCGGCTATGGGAGTGTTGACTCCTGCGCCATGTGTTCCGGCGATAACAGCACCATGGGCACCGGGAAGTGCTCAAGTAAAGGTGATGAACACGCCTGCATTGACCGACAACAGCAAGTGCTTGTGCACATGGGGAGGTAATATTTCAATTACAAATCCTGGAAACACTGCAATGGCGACAGTGAAATAAGAATTATGAGTAGAAAGGTAATACTGGCTACCTTGCTTCTCATGATTCTTCTGTTGCCTGCAGAGGCACAGAAAATGAATATTGAGAAGTTTAAACGGGTCAAATTTGATCTGTTGAATCACACTCTTTTGCCAGTAGACAAGAAACAAGCGACTCTTGATCTAAAAACAGATGAAAAAGGTTTTACTTTTAAAGCCGATGGAATAACAGATGTTAAGGCACAGGAAGGCGACGGAAAATTGACGTTGCTAACGCCACACAAGACAAAGTTCCTTGTGATAAAGCATCCTGACTATGGACAAATTACTTGGAAAGTTCCAGGGAAGGGATTAAAGAAGAAGAAACATTATCAGGCGAATCTATTGACTGATAAGCCTGGAAAAGAATATAAATTGTCAAAACAATGGGTGGTATTCAAGGTAGAACCTGCGAATGCCATTTTGCAGTTTGATAGTACTACAGTACTTCTTAGAGACGGAACTGCTCAGTTTAATGCCCCTGTCGGGAAGCATGGCTATCATGTAGAAGCCCCTTTCTACGAGGAGGTGTCAGACTCGATAGAATTGAGTGATAGTGCAAAGCTGACGGTTCCAGTGGTACTTCAATCATTTTATTCATATCTGACGGTAAGGACCCCCCTGCCCGAGGCAACTATTGTATTGGATGGTCAGGCCATAGGAAAGGGATCGGCAACGAGTGGGCATCTCCAGGCTGGTGAGCATCATCTGATGGTGATTAATGGGATGAGGAGTTTTTATGATGGTATAGTCAGTCTTGGTAAGGCGGAAAAAAGAATTGTTGAGCTTACAAAGGTTGACATACAGAATAATTCAATTATTCAAAAACGTAGTGTGGTGAGAGCCGATACTGTTCCCGTTAGCCCTGATAGTGCTTTTATGGAAACTTTAACTCTTAAGGCAAAGGCTCCGGTAACGATTACTGCACCAGATGACAGTACGGAGATTTGGATAAATCGTGAATCGGTAGGTGTTGGCAAATGGGAAGGTAAACTTGAATTGGGATATTATGTGCTTAATACCTACAAAGATAGCCTTGAATCCAATCCGGTTCCCTTCTGGGTTGATGACGAACTTCCGAAGTTACTTGATTTAAGCGCACCTATGGCAAGTTATGGCTTGCTGAATATACATAGTAATGTAGTGGGAGCAACAATCTATATTAATAAGATTAAAGTCGGTCAAACACCTTTTGTGGTTGAAAATCTGCCAGCATCCAAACCCTGCAAGGTACGATTGACTTACGATGGCTTTAGGGATGCTGAGGCGACAATAATACCTATTGGTAACGATATGGTAGATGTTGAACTAAAAATGAAACAACTATAGTGAGTCAAGAATGAGCAAGTGCTTTGATCAACAGCGGGTCTCTGCCGCACGCATAATGGTCGTGGGTTGTGGCGCCTTGGGTAACGAGGTGCTGAAGAACCTTGTGCTGTTGGGAGTTGAGCATATTGTTGCAGTAGATTTTGATATTGTGGAGGCTGGAAACTTGTCGCGCTCAGTACTTTTCTCTAAATCAGATTCTGCACAGCATCGATTGAAGGTCGAAGTAGTCGCTGAGCGTTTGCGGGCTATGAATCCGGTATTGGAGATTACAACTGTGTGTGGAGATATTGCTTATGATGTTGGACTTGGTCTGTTGAGACATCAAGACGTGGTCATTGGCTGTGTCGATAGTCGTTGGGCGCGATATTGCATTAACCGGCTATGTATGCGTGCAGGAATCCCTTGGGTCGATGGTGGAATCGGAGAATTGGAAGGTACTTCTCGCGTATTTGTACCAGGCAAGAACTGCTATGCATGCAACCTTGGTCCTAAGGGCTTGGAGGAACTTGCTAAGAGAATGCCTTGTGCAGGTGTCATAAGAAGGCACGAAGAAGCTGGCGAGATGCCGACGACCTCAATTGTGGCATCGATTATTGGTGCTGTTCAAGTTCAAGAAGCCTTGAAGCTGATTCATGGTGATATGTTGGCTCAGGGTGAACTTACTTCCCTTTGCGGAAAGATGTTTTATTATGACGGACAGCATCTTTCGACAAAAGTCGTGGATTTTCAGGCTTATGATGATGAGTGTGCTGTTCATGAACAATGGCTACCAATACGCCCTTCAACGATCACGCCCAACTTGACTGTATCCGAAGCACTCGTGGCAATAGAAAAAGAATTAAATGTAAGGGATGTTCATCTCTGTCTGGAGAATGATTGCTTTGTTGATTATGTAGTAGATCGCACTACAGATCATCGTACTTTTGTTATGTCTCCTGGTCATGCAGTAGAGAAATGTATTGAGGAAAATTCTCCCCTTGCGGGTATTCCTTTGGGGAATTTCTATCAGCACGAATATCGGGAAATAGATATTAGTTTTCCATATCAGGACTGCACGCTTTCCCAATTGGGAATCCCTGCATGGGATGTCCTGCATGTTGTTGCTGATGGGAATGAGTATTATTTGGAAATGAGAGAACAATGCGAATAAAGAGGAATCTATCACAAATCAGGGCAGAAGTTCTGCTGAACTATCTCTATCCCGAGATGGAGAACCAATGGATTGCCATTAACAAAGGTACCTTCTATCGTAACTATAATCAGGATGCCTTGGCTATTGAAGAGAAGGAAGGTAAAGCCATTCTGGCGCGCGATGGTTTCCTTCGTCTGTTGCCTGAAGGACTTCTGACTAAGGATAGTGACCTGAAAGGTGATGATATTGCTGCAAAGTATAAAGAACTGGAGTGGCGAAGAGAATTGCTCAATGAAACCTTTGCCCCATTCGATACATATGTGTTCCGCAAGAAACTTGCTATCGAGCGCATCACTTCAGAGTTGCTTGAGCAAAAGTTGCAATTCTTGTTGCTGCATTATTATGGGTTCGATCTGACGGCGGAGTCGAACCCGTTAGTGAAGGAAGCTGCCGTTTTACTGCCTTATGTAAGTAGGTGTAGAGGGGATTTGGGCTTTGTGGCCAATCTTTTAGGGAGTCTGATGAATTGTCGGGTGGAGATGAGTAAAGGCCGCTATAGCCATATAGACACTACCCGTTGCTGGCTGCCTGTAGTTAGATACAAACTTCTTATTCCTGGACTGACGGCAAATGCATATAAGGAGTTAATGCAGAATCTCAAACCATTAGTTTCTTTTTTGGAAGAGTGGTTTATTCCCTTTGATGTAAGATGTGAAATAGATATTAAAGAGCATCAGTCTCAGTCAAGGTTACCCGATGGCAGCCTGACGCTTAATTATAATACAGAAGTGAATCAATAATACATAAAGCATAGGTTTATGGATCTGAATTCAAAAATTAATTGGTTACCTGGAATGGAAATCACCTCACAGACTTTTATTGGTCTGGAGGAGAAACTTGATTTCCAACAACAAATAGCTATTAGAGCTGCATTGGGTAGTACTCGCATGGGCTTGCTACCAGGGGCCATCTTAAGTTGTAGTGGTATCTTTGTCAAGAACACTTTTGAGATAGAACGCCTGCAGTGTATGGCACTTCTTCCATCAGGAAAAGTTATAGATGCTGATGAACCTGTTGTAGTCGCGATACCTATGCTTTTTGGTGATAGCTACTATCTAACAATAGGGGTTGGAGACGGTAGAACCGAGTTTGAGAAAGATGGCGTTCCTTATATACGGCCTCATTATGAATATGCTATACACACACAAGATGAGGTGGAGGCTAGTGATGTGATGCCTCTTATGCATTTCCTTGTGAAAGATGGTGTGTTCTCCATTGATTCAGATTATATTGCTCCCTGCCTGTTAATGTCGGGCGATGAACGCTTTTCAAAGTATGTTGAAAGATTTGTTGGACAGTTGGAGACTATCACTTCACATCAAAATCTTGAAGATGGGGATGGCAAGCGTTCTTTGCTGCATTATCTTTTCATATTGAAAAGCTATAGTCTTAAAAATAGTGTTCATGACTTTGTCGCAATGCTTCAGGAGATAGCCCAGGCTATAAACTATTATATTATTACTCCTAATACTGAGCAGTATCAGATTATGACAGCACCCAAACAGTCTGATATCGTGCAGTGGCTGAAGTGGTTTGATGATTATTTGTCGGGTGCAGTTGTCGTTCTTGATAAAGTCGTACTTGAAGACAATACTATCGACTACGATGCATTATTGAGGCAGGCCAAGGCAGAACTGTATGCTCAGTTGCATGAGGAACTTATCGTAAGGCTGCTAAATGAGACAAAGGAAGAACTTGTAAAGTTGGTGAGGGAAGAACTCCAGAATTCACTTGCCGAGCAGATGCAAACATTGGTTGAACATATTAATAACATATTGAGACCGTCGCTTGAGGAACATATCCAAAAGGAAATGAAAGCATCGATGACAGAGATGGAGAAAGACTTGCAGAAGATCCTCTACGAACGACTCTATGAAATGCTATTTGAGCATTTGTTCAATGCGCTCTATATCCCAGAGCCTGAAAGTGAAAAGTTTGTACCACTAATCTAATTGCTTATGTCGTATCTGTCTATCCCACTGCAAGTCGTTAAGACTGGACTCGCACGTCAGGCAAATATTAAGAAATCGCTTGATGAGTCGATCAATTTGCTAGTTTCTACACCTCGTTTCCATAATGTGGCTGATCCGAATTTCGGCTTCATCTTTAATAATATGCGATTTGAGATTTTTGATGAACATGAAGGTGTTATATATAATTCTGGTGATACGATATACGAAACCAGTTCTCAGGACATCTATAACATGAAGATTTCTGGTTCTTCAAAAAACATGAATACATTTGCCGCAGAATTGAAGGAAATAGTGAAGCAGTATGAAAAACGGCTTGATGATATTTCTGTGACGATGACGTATATTCGTGAAGAAAGAAAAATATATATAACGATAAAGGGTGTGATCATTTCAACAAAAGAAGACTATGTATTCACTACCATTTTACGTGTATGGAAATAATTGTTTTTAAGCATGAGACAGTCATTATTTGAAAATAGACAAAAGGCTGAGGAACTGATTCAGGAAGCCATTCGTATATGGCGTGAAAGTGATCACCCGGATCAGTTGGAGGGTATAGAGCATGATCCTGTGTTCTCTTTGCTGATGACTGCACTTGCATCTCAGTCGAATGAAACAGAGATAACCATCGAGCACATGAAATCAGATGTGCTGGAGGAGTTTAGTCATATGATGGTTCCATATGAGATTGGTCATGCCATTCCTGCAACTACGGTAATAGAAACATCACTACAGCCAGGGTTGCCGTTTATGGATCTGACAGAGAATCATGTTTTTACCCTCGCAGATTCTGAAGTGTCTTTTATTCCATTGCTAAATACTCGCTTGGTGAATGCTTCAGTTGAGTCTGTTGTAAGAATTGATGGCCGGCGTTGGAAAGTGACTCTGAAAATGGATACTCCAGTGGCTGATTTGTCTGGTTTTTCTTTTGCTATAAGAAACCAGAACTATAAGGACTTGAAAGTATCTATCAAGGGACAGCTGTTACCCATAGTTAATCCGTGGGACTTTTCCGAACTACCTTTGTCTCCTTGTTTTGCATTGGATTCAATCTTGTACAACAAGACTCAGACCTATGCTGCAACCGTTCCTTGTCTTGATTTGTTTGCAAAGCAGAATCTCAGACTTTATTGTGTCAAACAACATCAGCCAAATAAGTTCGCAATAGGGGATTCGGAGACAGTTCAAATGGTTTTTGAATTTTCTGGTATTACGGACGGATTCTTTATCGATAAAGATAATCTTGTGCTGAACGCTGTCGTATTGGTGAATGCGTATGTACGGTCTGCGGATTTGTCTTCGACATCTCCAATAGTTCGTGTAACTGGTTTCCAAGGAAAAAGTTCGGAAACTGGAGAGGTTGGACAGCAATTTATGCATATGTTAAGACCATCATCAGAACAGTTGTTTAGTAAATTTCCTGTTGATGTCCGTAGATTAGCTGCCGACCGTTTTAATCAGGGTACTTTGGTAAACCTCTTAAACACTCTGATTAACCGATATTATACGGACTTCTATGCTTTTCTGAATCTCAGACAAGAAGCGAATGAGAGAGTTATGCAGGAGTTGTTAACCATACTTTCACGTATGAGGGAGGCGGCCAGGTCTGATCAGGAACAGCGTGTTCCAGGTGTGTACCTTATGCTGAAGCCTTTTGAAGAGAGACAACAGCCAGTCAGCCTATCTGTTAGTTATGTGACGACACTTGGGGCTGGCGTGAATTCTATGCTAAAGCAGGACAGCGTATTTACAACTCCTTTAGGCATCAATGGTTCTGCAACACGGCAGATTACTATACCAAGTATGGGATTTGATGAAATCCGTGACGTGGTGGAAGAAGAGAGTTTGTCACGCTATTATATGATTACAAATGACCGTTTGGTGACTCCCTCAGATTTGAAGTTGTTCTGTTATAATGAATTGCAGACACGATTTGGCATCGCTCGTTCTATGATAGAAGGCATCACTGTCAGCCATCGCCTGCAACAAGATGCAGGCAATGTTGGATATGAGGTGTTAGTAGAGATCTTGCTAGTAGATAATGCATTTATTCGTCGTGGGTTTGAAGATCAGATTCCGCAAGTGGAGATGTTACTCCAGGCCATGATGAGTGTTAGGAGCACGAATATATATCCTATTACGGTAATTATTCAGATTAATAAGAAAAAAAAGTAAGATATGGAAGATTTCTTTTTGGACATCTCGTACAAGAATAAGACGGTGAGGTTCAAGGTGGTCAATCCTGAAGCACCGCTTAGTACGCTGGTAGATAATTTGCGCCATGCTATCGGAGAAGATGGAAGACTGATTTTTGATTTCCCGTCCATTGATCAGACGGGTGCTCCTCTGGATTATTTCTTTGGTAAGGAAGATCCTCAAGTGCATGAGATTAGGGTCATGCGCCCAAGGATCGGTAAAGAGGATCAGACTCTCGCTGATTATAATGTGCATAATGGGGATTTGGTGTATTTGATGCCAGATCCCATACCAGGTTGAAAAGTTGCTTGTAAACATGGATAGTCAGAAGTTTGACCAGTCTCAACTCAGTGGACGTAACCGTCGGCTGCTGTACGAGTGGCATCATCTGGAAGAGGGCTTGTCGGAAAATAGCAACATATCCTTCCAAGTGATGCGATGGAATGTGGCTGGACTTCCAATAGGCTATCTGGTAGATTATCACCTTAGAAGCATTTGTGGCGTGCAGCACGTTGATCATCTTAATGAACCTGGCGTAGTGAATAGTCCCATCTTTGCAAAAGGCTATCAGATGCGGATTGATTTGCCCGTGGGCTATCCGTGTGTAGATTCGCCTCCATCGCTGCAGTTTGTGGTCTGTGACAATCGAGGGAATGCAGTCCCTCATCCTTGGCATCCAAATATCCGCTATTTCGGAGAGTTCGCAGGACGGGTCTGCATCAATATGGCGGACACCTATACAGATCTTCTTTGGGGGGTTAGAAGGGTGGCTTCTTATTTGCGCTATGAGACATACCACGCATTGCTTGAATCTCCTTATCCGGAGGATCTGAAAGTGGCGACCTGGGTGATGCGTCAAGGTGAACCGAATGGTTGGCTATTATTTGAACAATAGATATAACGATATGCGAATTAAGTATAAAATAATCCTGATATTGCTATGCTGCCTGGGTTGGGTCAAACTACAGGCACAGACAGTCAGAACTATTACTGTCGGACAAGGTTCATCCTACACAGACCATTTGTCATTGAAAGAGGATGCAAAGGATATGGACCTTATGGTGAAGTTTGTATTTAACGAAAATGATAATACATTGTCTGTTACCTTGATTTCATACAGGACACTATTTGTGTTCTGGGATAATGTTCATTTTAAACCGCTAATCAAGGGACGTAAGATACGTCCGAAGCAATTGCCTTATGTCGTAGAAGCTAATCCTTCAGATAAGTTCAAGGTTACGACTAAATTTAAGGCTTCTATCCCCAAACCTGTTAGTGATTTTTATTTTAGGCGTTGGGTCGAGTATGAGGGACTTCAACCTGCTCCACAGGAGTACAAGATGGTAAATGATTTCATTACGCAGTCTTTTGATATCCAGAACAAACGGAATCTGGTGACTGTCAGACTTCGTGATATCTTCTTGATGGATAAAATTGAAAAGAAAAAATATAATCTCTATGAGATCCCTTTGGGGCGTGATTTGAACTTGGAGTATCAAGTAACAATCATGAGAAATCCATGTTTTGGCCTCGATGAAGATATTGCTTCAGCGAAGAAGGCTTTAGAGAGCGTTTCTACGAGCTATAGTTCTTTTGCAAAACGGGTAGGCAATGGAAAAGTTACCTCAAAGGAGACACTTCAGGCTCTTGAGGATTTGCAATCAACTCTGTTGGGACAATTTGAAAAGAAAGATATACAGAGTGCTTGTCCTGAAATCCAGAATGGGTGGGATGAGTATAATAACTATGTGGACTCTATTGCCAATTTGAAAATTACGCTGGAGACTGTTGATAAGCTTGATAGTGTTGGCGATATGAGTGCTGACCGATTGAAAATCTTGATTGCGAAGTCAAGACAACTTGATGGCATTGTCTCTCGTTGGTTAGTTAGTTATGATCCGATACAGCGCCGTGATTTAATTAATCAGGGGGATAATATTGTAAAAGAGATGGATGCGCTCATTGGAAAACGCACCGGTCATACGGCAGAACAGCAAAAGGCTATTGCTATGTTTCGAGCTGCGGAGCGTTATTTTAGAAATACATGTAAATAGTGGATTTAGGAAATATAAAAACAATGAAAAGGTCTCGGTTCTTAGGGCTGATGATAGGGCTACTGTTCTTGTCTCACACGCTATTGGCGCAGGAGGCAGAAACACCTGTACCTACGGATGTTGCAGAGCTAAAGGCCGAAATCGAATTGCGCCTTTCACAATTTTCGGATGAACTCAATCAAATGCTTGTTGTTGGGCAGATGAATTTTTCTGTCGATGGCTCTGTTGGCGTGTCTCAATCTGTTGTCAATGCTATGGCGGAACGTTTAAAAAGCCTAAACCAGTCATACAATGCCTTGGACGTCAAATGGAACACCTATTATCAGGCTCAGCAGATGGATATCGCAAACGACGAGGAATTGATGAATAAGGTTGCTGGTCTTGAGGCTTTGAAGCAGACGGTAAAAGATACCCTCGACTCCAAGACACTCTCTGTGGAGTCTATCATTAAGTTTGCTGATGCCGATAAGTTTATTATTAGCCAAGTTGCTGTGTATAAGAATCTTTACCAGAAAGCTTATAAATTATCGCTGTTGAAGAAACTTGCTCCACAACTTGAGAAAGTGAAGGCGAAGGAACAACTCGTCTTTACGGAATTGCAGACACGCTATGATCAGGCTAAGGCCTCTTGTGAAGTCGTACCTGTTTTGTCGAAGAGAATGACTGTGTTGGATGAACAATACGTTGTCATGAAGAGTGTTTCTGAAAAGGTTCAGGCTTTGGAATATAAACCTTTCTTTCAAAGGGTAAAAGACTACGTGCTAGGGTTTGCCGCTGTGGCCATCATTCTGATGTTCTTCAATATGTCTATGGCTAAGTTTAAGGCATACCGTGATAAGGTGAACAATCTTGGCAAGTATAAAAAGATGTTGGATAATCAAGGTAAGGGTACTAACTATCCTACTATATAATAGATAATAATATGAAATTGACAAACGTATTTCGATATTTCTTGATGGCTTTTGCCTTGTTGGGGGTATTTGGATGTGAAGACGACAATGCCGCTGATGCAAATCTGGATGAGATGTTTAGCACTGAGAGTGTTGCTGTAGAACAAAGCAAAAAAGAAGCAATGGAAGTGCTAGGTGTCAAATTCTCTCCGGATAGAAAGCATTTTCAGGTTTTTACCGGTATGAATAAAGATATTGGTCCCTATGCTTTTAGAGATAGTGTAGTGACAATTAAAATTGTAGAAACCATTGGACGACTGTGGGAAAACGACAAATATGCACCACGATTGGTTTCTGTGAAGAATACAGAGGGTGATGAAGTTGCCAGACGACATATTAAGATGTTGGCACTTGTTGACCTGACCTTACCACAATATACAATAAATAAAATCCGGGATGCCATCGTCGAGATGCAGGCTGTCTTTACAAAGAATAATCTTCTTGTGTCCTTTATGTATGGCCAGAATGTTACTGAAACGATGGAGGTGACGGACTATGTGCTGGATACATATTTTAAGTCGCATCCAGATGAATATACCTATCTTTATCGATCCATATTACTGAAGAAACACGAAATGGAAGATCACTATGGAGTATGGGCCGATGCGAAAAAGATGGCGATGGTAATATTCTCGGATGAAAAAGTCTATGGGAGTAATGATGAGCCAATCGATCCCAAGCACTTTGAACTGCAAGAAACTTTAGTAAACGCTGATTCGGTTAAAAACAGTCATCTTGTGGTAAATGCAGTATCATTGAATCCCCCTTCGGCAGACTTAAGTGATAACCAGGCAGAGAGTGTGTTGAAGGTTCTCTGCAAAAATACTGGCGGTCTCTATTTAAAAGAGTTCATTTGGACAGACTTAAAGGGAAGAATTGTAAAACCGGAAGGTGGAATGATTGTTGCAAATGAGTTTGATTTCGAGAATCCTTCTGGTAAAGTGTATCGAGGAATTCCATACAAATTGCGTATTGAAGTCTATTCTAATGCAACGGATAGTTTGGTTGGTACTGCTACAACGAATATCTTTCTGGGTACTGCATATAATCCAGTGATTGTTGATGACCCAGGCGATATATGGATGTTTGTTCAGGGAGTAAGTCTGGGGCTTTTGGCTCTTTTGCTTGTCTATTTTGTTTTTCAGTTCATAATTCCTTCTATTCGCTATCACATATTTAAGAAGAAATATGTTGTCAAGTATGTCAATGGCAGTATGAGTGTTGGCAATCTTGCTGTTGGTGAATCATGTTATTTCTGTAAGGCTCCCTTCCAAGAAGGTGAGGAGGTCGTTGTGAAGTGTGAGCATACCATTCATAAGAGTTGTTGGGATGAAATCGGCTATCATTGTCCGGAGTTTGGAAAACATTGTCAGCATGGTGCACATTATTATAATTACAAGAATCTTTTTGATTTAAAGAATGCATCATTCTATATGAAGTGGATTCTGGTTGCAATCGTGGCCGCAATTTTCTCTTGGTTCTTTTATATGTTGTATGTTATGGATTTCCAATCAACACCGGAGTCCTTAATTGCTCAAATGATGGAACCGCATGTTGCGGAGATAGGTAATTCTGCTGTTTTTAATAACGATGTAAGTGGAGTCGATCAAATTCCGGAGTTGGGACTTTTCATTGGCTTTTTCTTAACTTTGGGATTGGCTATGAATGCTGTTCGGCGTCAACAGGTGACACGACGATTGCTGGCCTTGTTCATCCGTTCTGCTATTGCAGCAATAGGCTCCTATTTTCTGTTTACTCTTTTCAGATATATTGTGTTGGCGTTTAACATGGGAACTTATTCTGCACTTGTGGATTGGATTCCTTGGTCGTTGACGGCATTGCTGATTGCTTATTGTGCTACAATAGGTACAAGGGTGCGATTGAAAAAATACGTTTTGCTGATTACTTTGGTTTTGGGAGTGCTATCCATGTATATGTGGTCGTTCATGTTTAATGGGGCTATAATGGTTGACATCCGTGTATTGCTGCTTATAAGCTGTGTTTTCTTTGCGGTAGGCCTAGCTGTTTCCGTGGCTGAGATGGCTCCTAAATCTGAGCGCTATTTCCTGAATGTTAAGGGGGCAATGAAAGAAATGGATATTGCAATATTTAAGTGGTTCCTCAATGATCCAGAACAGGTGGTGACCATTGGTAAGTCCATTGATTGCTCATTACAGATGTCGTGGGACATAAAAGGACAGGTAGCTCCAGTGCAATGTGAGATCCGAATGGTTGGCGATGCCCTACGTCTGACAGCATTGGAAGATGGTGTTGTCGTAGGCGAAAAAGCTCTATCTGTAGGAAAAGGTATATGGCTTTATCACAATACGGCATTTCAGATAGGTGATACGACATTTACCTATATTGAAAGAGATTTGTAACAAAGAAGCCTGCATCATAATATTGTGATGCAGGCTTCTAAAAATATGATTCGATTCTTATTTGTTCTTTAACAGGTCGCGAATCTCTGCGAGAAGCTCTTCTTGAGTAGGACCAGCAGGTGCAGCGGGTTCTGCAGGCTCTTCCTTTTTACGGTTCATCTTGTTGATACCTTTCAGCATGAGGAAGATACAGAAAGCCACGATGAGGAAGTCAACTACATTCTGGATGAATGCACCGTAGGCGAAGATTGAAGCTCCGGCCTCGCGTGCAGCAGCCAGCGATGTGCCTGCCGGCAGGTCGCCAGCCTCGGGCTGAGCCAGCACGGCATAGAGATTGGTGAAGTCGGTGTTGCCCAGGACTTTACCTACGAGCGGCATGATGATGTCGTCAACGAGTGAGCTGACAATCTTGCCGAATGCTCCGCCGATGATTACACCAACGGCCATGTCCATCACGTTGCCTTTCATGGCAAACTCTTTGAATTCTTTAACAAATCCCATAGTTCTTAATGTTTAAAAGTTGATGAATGAATACGATGCTGCAAATATAGGCATTTTTTTCGAATTACAAACTTGTAGCCATGAAAAAAGTAGAAAAAAAAGCATTTTTATAGCATTTCTTCAAAAAACGTTGCGCCAAAAGCTTGGCAGTGTTGCGTCTTTTACGCATTATTACCGCCGAATTACTTAATTACGTTCTTGACAGATGGGCACAATCGTCAATGACAAAGACGAAATATTACCCGCATAGTAGGCCACGCGCGCGTGTAATATACACGCGTGATGGAAAGGTGCTTGCACCACTTGCACCACTTGTGTCTGAACTGCCCAGACTGGAAGTGCATAAATATACATTTCTGTGGAGGCTCCCCAGAAAAAAATGGCGCCTCCGCGTGAAAAAACGGCGGCGCTTTTTTCTTCTGCGAAGGCTCCCCGTGCGGAAAACAGGCCACCCCTGTACTTCATCCTGCCGTTATGCATATTTATACACACAGAATGAATAAATATGCAGGATGAAACAAAAAGAAAAGCGATGCAACAAACATAAAAGAAAGTCCTTGCACCAGCAATCACAACCGCTAATTACACTCATGCCGCAAATCCATGTGCAGCTAAAACGCGCTCATCAGCTGCTGATGCTCAGATGTGGTGCAAGAGGTGCAAGCACCTTTCATTCACGCGCGCGTATATATATAGGGCTTCCATCTGACACGCTGTTCTTCCGCTGCAGGTTTTGGCAACGGACGGACACGGACGGACTCGGTTTCTCTTCCGTGCTCATCCGTGTTCTTCCGATGCAGCTCTTTACAACGGATGGACACGGACGGCCACGGTTATATTCCGTGCTCATCCGTGTTCGTCCGATGCAGCTATATTCTGTGCTTATCCATGTTCGTCCGATGCAGCTCTTGGCAACGGACGGACCATTCGATTAATTGCCGCGGCGGCCGCCACCTCCGCCGCCGAAGCCGCCACGCCCGCCACCGAAGCCGCCGCGCCCACCACCGCGCGGGCCACCCTCGAAACCTTCACCGTCGCCGCCAAAACCGCCTCGGGGGCCTCCACCGCTATTGCGACCGCCGAAGAGGTTCAGACGGTAGCTCACATGGAGCATGGCATACGACGTGATGGCGTTCACCTCCTGGTCGCGCCAGCCGTTGGCATTGACGGTGCGGCTGAAGTTGGTCTGTTCGTGCAGGATGTCATACCACTGCAGCATGACGGTGAGCTTCTTGCCGCGCAGGAAGCTCTGACTCAGTTGTGCGTTCCATATCAGCTCGTTGGTGTTCAGTGTCTGGTCGCTGTATCCGCGCTTACTTAAACAGTGGAAGTCGGTGCTCAGGTTCATTCCCCAAGGGAATGT
>JAEEGK010019193.1_pt1 | contig 14689 bp, 6 predicted proteins | sample 8958771 | NCBI WGS metagenome assembly JAEEGK01 (sample SAMN16246547, study PRJNA631951) | gut metagenome | biome: gut microbiome; feature: rumen; material: SC-attached | host: Bos | place: Iran: Karaj | collected 2018-10
ATTTTATTTTATTATATTTTTTATTTAAAGTTTTTTTTTTTTTCTTTTTAAATTTTTTTATTTTTTTTTCTTAATTTATGAAATATTAAAAAGATTAAATAATTAATAATAACAAATTTGAACATTATCATTAAAAAATAAAAATTAAATAAATTTACCAAAAAATACTTTTGTTTACAATTATTTTTAAGAAGTAATTTTTAAAATAATTGAAGGTTTAACTTTTAATAAACTAATTCTAATATCATTAGTATAATTAACATCATTTCTAATTTTTTCAAGAATTTCAGATAAATCTTTTAAAGTTTCATCTTTTAAATTACCATAAAATCCTTTAATACAAATTCCATTTTTTTTTTGTAATTTAAATGACTGTGGCATATTATCAACAATTATTATTTTTTTAATATCTCTTCCTAATTTTGATAAATCTTTTATTATATCATTACCATAAATTTTACCATGTTGTCTATATAATCTATATTGAAAATATCTTTCTTTTCTTTCAATTGTTTCTACTATTGAATCAACATATTCTGGTGTTCCTAATGAAAATAATATTAATTCATATAATTTTTTCATTTTTTGTAAAAATTCAAATAAATAAGGTCTATATATTATTTTTTTTCTTTTACTTTTAATATTTGAATCTCTTTGTAAATAAATTAATGTTTCATCTAAATCTAATACTAATGTATATGTATTCATTGAATTATTTTGAGGTAAATAAAAATTGTTATATGTTCTAAAATATTTATTTTGTTTTTTTAAATTATCAAATACTATATATTCACCATTTGGATCTATTACTTTATATATATTAAATTTAAAGAAATCATAAATATCTTCAATTGAATTATTTTCTATAAATGAAAAATCTTTAAAAAATAAAAATATTGTTTCATTTTGAAATTTTTCATTTTTATTATTATTATTTTTTGTATTCGATGAATTATAAATTAAATCAATTAATTTTTTATAATGATAACATATACTTTTAATACTTTGATTTAAAAGTTTTATCATATCATTTTCATTTAATATTTTTACATAATTTAATGTAGGCTCATTTTTTATTTTATTATGTAAATTTTGATACCAAATATAATTATCATTATTCATATATGTATTTTTTAAAATAAATTTTATATATATAAGACTATTATAATATATTTCTTCAAAAATTAATTTTGTCAAATTAATATATTGTTCAAATTGTGTATTATCAAAAATATGATAACATAAACAAAAATTTAATAATTCTATTTTAAGTATATGTAATAATTTTTCTTTATTTTTTATATTTTTACATAAAGATAGATAATAATAATAAATATTTTCATTAAAATAACAATTAATCCATTCATAACATTCATTACAAATTGGTTGATGTAAATTTAAATTTGTTAAAATTTCTAAAATTTTATTTTCTAAAATAAATAATTTTTCTAAATCAAATTGAAAACTAAAATTATTAAAAGAATCAAAATAATTTGAATTATTATTTGAATAAATAAAATTAGAATTAATATTTTTATTTAATCTATTTATATTATTAATATTATATATATTATTATTTATTTCTCCCTGATTATTATAAAAATTTTGATTAAATGCATTTAATAAATTTGAATTTAAATATTCAGAATTTCTTCTTGTTTTAATATTTTTAAAATTTCTATTTGAATATATCATATTATTATTATAATTATAATGAGAATTTAAATTATTTGTCAAATTGTCATAATTATCATTTTTATTAATAAAATAATTATTAGAACTATATGATCTTTTCATTTCATTTGTTAAATTCTTATTCATTTGATATTTATAATTTGGGTTATTTATTAAATTTTCCTTTTCGTATTTATTTTCTAAAGTAAAAGGTTTGATTTGAATATTTTCAAAAAAATTCATTTTATTTTTTATTATTGGAGCACTATTATTTTTATTTTTTATATTATAAGGATATAACAAAACTTCATTAATTACTTTATTATAAATATCATCATCTTTATTCATATCATTATTATTATAATTATTAAAATGTGTTAATTGAATATTAGGTGTTGATGAATAGATTTTTTTTTTTACTTCACTATAGTAATTATTAACATTATTTTTAATTGGAGTTAAATATGAAGTTTGTTTTGGTATAATTTTGTCATTATTTGATATATTTAATTTTAATATAGAATTATTTTGAGGTTGGGAAAAATTTCTTGTATTCATAAAAATATATTTATTTAATTATTTTTTTAACTAATTAACAATAATATGAAAACAAAATTTAATAATATGTTTCAATTTTAGAATAATTTTTTTTTTAATATATTAAATGATTATATATTTTCATTTCAAAAAAGATTTTATGTACTGTTTATTTATGATTATATTTCATTTATCTACAAAAATAATTGAAAATTCAAAATTAATATTAAAAAACAATTATAAAGTAATAAAAATATTGTCTCAAATAAGTGTTATTTTTGTATTTATAATTGAAAAAAAATATACTAAAAATTTTATTACAAATACACAATCACCAAATTATCAAAACTTCAAAAAATATTTATTTCCAAAATATAAAATAATTCCATTAATAATTTTTTCAATTATATTTGATTTTTTAGCTAATTATTCAGAGATTCATAATACAATGAGATTTTTTGCATATTATGGTAATGTACTTATTGCAATTTTAATTGAACTGATTTTATTTAAAAAAGAAATATTTTCTCATCATTATATATCAATATTTATTTATTTTATTATTATAATTTTTTTTCTATATACTTTTTATATTCATCTTGTGAGTTTAATATTATTCTTAATTAATTTTATTCTTAATGGATATTGTTTTTATTTTTCATTATTCCTCATCAAATATCTTAATACAAATTATTTTTGTAGTGTTTATTTATTAGGAAGTTTTATTGGAATTGAAAGATTATTATTTCAAATATTTATCAAGAAACAAAGTCTTTTAATAAGTTTTACTTTTTCAAAAAATAATTTATTATTAATCAATATTTTATATCTTATTTTAAGGTTTTTATATTATTACATATATTATATAATTATTTTAAAATTAGAACCTATTTATTTATATGTAAATGAATGTATTCTTTTATTAATTTCACAAGTGATTATAAAAGCTTATTATGTTCACAAAATATCAAATATTGGGTTAATAATAAGTACAATTATTACAATAATTTCTTGTTTTATTTTCACCGAAGTATTAGAATTAAATTTTTGTGGTTTAAATAAAAATATAAAAAATAACATTATTATAAGAAGTGAAAATAATTATATATCAATGATAAATGAAAAAACAAATGATGATTAATTTAAAAAAAAGAATAAAAAAAATATCCAATCAGAAAAATTAAAAACTCATAAATAAAAATATAAAAAACTAATTTAAAAACTCTAATTAAAAAATCTTAAAAAAAAAATCTTAAAAAAAAAAACCTTAAAATTAAAAAAAAAAAAATATTAAATAAAAATAAAAAAAAAATAAAAAAAAAAAAAAATTAAAATAAAAAAAAAAAAAAAAAAAAAAAAAAAAAAAAAAATAAAACAAAACATTTACAAAAAGAAAAAATAATTAATACTAAAATAATAAAAGAAATTGAAAAGGAAAAAACAAATAAATCAAATGAAGAAAAAAAATCCAAATTAAAAGAAGATGAAGATATAAGTTCTTTTATAGGAATAAGTAAAATAAATAATAATTTAAATTATGATGATTCTCAATTAATTAAAAAAAAATCTTTTTCAGATATATTTGAAATTAAAAAAGAAGAAGATGATAATAAAAAATATAAAGTAAAGAAAATAATAAAAAAAGGAAGTTTACAAGAATTAAAAAATAATTTAAGTAATTTGAATCTAAAATATTTTTCAAATATCTCATCTCCAAAAAAAAAGTCAAAAGATAATAAAAATATAATATCAAAATTAAAAGAATCTTTTCAAATGAAAACAAATATTTCTCCAAATAAATTAATAATAAAATCCTATAATGATTTTTCAACAAGAAAGCCTTTAAATATATATAAATTTAAAGAAAATAAAAAATTGAAAAATAATAATTTAAGTAGAAGTATGAAAAATATAGATAAAGGAATATCAATATCAACAATTTCAACAAATCTTTTTCAAAATTTTATGAAAAAACCAAAAAGAGGAGTTTTATTTAAAAATAATAATAATCAAACAAGTTTGTCATCATTATTAATAAAATCTCCTTCAACTCAATCAAAATTAAGATTAAATAGTTCAAATAAAAAAAATAATTCTTTAGGAAATATTAAAAATGGAAGTTATATATTATCTCCTAAGAAAAAATTAAAAAAAAATAATTTTGATGATGAAATTGTTTGTAAAAAATTTATTACAAATAATAAGAAAAAAATAAGTGAAGATAGTACAAGAACTGGAAATAGTAGAAATTCAAATCATAGTCATCAAAAAATTCCAATGATAAATTTAAGTAAAAATCAAATATCAAATGATTTTATAAAAGCATATAGAATAAAATATAAAAGTCAAAATTCTCAAAAAACAAAAAAAAAAATAATACCATATAAGAAAAAAAAATAAAAAAAAGGAGCAAACTTAAAAAATCATAAAATGTTAAATAATTAATTTTTTCAAATAAATTATAAATAAAAATTTAAAACTATATAAATTAAATAAAAAAATAAAAAATAATGTCTACAGTATATTATAGAAAAAGTCCATTATCAATAATAAATTAATTAAAAATTTATAAATCAATATATTATGATTTATGGGATAAAAGTTCAAAATTTAAATAATAATACTCTTTCTTTATTAATATAATCCTTCAATTGCTAAGAAATATTAAGTAATGTTTTTAATCAAAAATTTAATGAAGGTTCATTTATTAAAATTATTGGGAAAGTTGAATGTGAAAAATCTATTTTAGAAAATGATTTTGATTTAGATATATATAATCAAATTGTTCCTTTATGGAATCATAAAGTAATGGATGATTTTTTTATTTATAAAAAAATAAATTTATTTTTTTTCTTATTAATTTTTTTTTATTTTTTAAGACCATTAAAGATTAATTTATATTATTTTAATATTTCTTATTCTTTTCATTCTATTGATTTAACTTCGTTTAGCTCACATTAAATTATTTTATTAACATTGATTTATCGTGTTTTTCGACGAAGGAAAATGACTGAAGTAGAGTATCATAAAATTAAAGAAAAAAAATGTTAATTTTAAATAAACTACATCTCACAAAAAAATTATCAAAAAAATAATAAATTTTGTAAAAAAAAAATAAAAAAAAAATATATATCTTAAAAAAAAAACAAAAATTTTTATAAAATGGAATCACCAACATCAGCTCTTTCAAATAATCAATTAATATCAGGAGAAGGAGAAGGTAATTATACTTGGAGATATCAACCTCAATATGTAAAATGTCAAGGATGTGGATTTGAAGGAGATACTTCAGTAATAAGAACATGTGAACCAAAAAATCTTTTTATTTTCATTTGTTGTAGTGCTTGCTTAGCTTTATATAATTTGTATCATGCTAAAGATCATACTTGCTATACTGTTCAACATGTTTGCCCTAAATGCCAAAAGGAATTAGGTACTTTCAGACCTTGTTAAAAATATTTTAAGATAATTTAAATTTTCAATGTTTAAAAAAAATATTTTTAATTTGTTTTACATTTTTTTTTTTCAAAAAATGGATTTTTTTGTTTATTTTAATATTTTTTTTATTGTAATTAATAATTTTTTTGTTTTGAAAAATAAAAATAAAATAAACAATTTTTTCTGAAGAAATATTCTATTATAGCAAATAATTAACTTTTATATAAATTTAGAATATCATTATGAAACTTTTTATACAATTCATGCCTTTTAATTTTCATAGTAGGAGTAGCAAAATTATTTTCAACTTTAAATCCTTCAACAAAGAGAATAATTTTTTTAACAATTTCAAATCCTTTCAGACCATTACTCCTTCCGATTTTTTCCATATCATTAATAATAGCATCGATTAATTTTTTTTCTTTAATAAAAGAAATAAAATTATCATTATTACAATCAAAATTATTATCTTTAAGGAACGTAACACATTGATTTAAATTAGGGACTACAACAGCAACAATATAATTTTCAGTAGTAATTCCAGTGACATAAATTTGCTCAACAAATTTACTTTTACAAATAATATTTTCTATTTTTTCAGGAGCAATATATTCTCCTTGACTAATTTTAAATATACTTTTAACTCTATCAATAATTTTAATTGCATTTCCTCTGGTAATATCAATAACACCAATATCACCAGAATGTAACCATCCATCATTATCAAAAGATAATTTGGTATTAATATCATCATTTAAATATCTTTGAAAAACTGCAGGTCCTCTGACACAAATTTCACCTTTAGGTTCATAAATTTTAGTGATTGGATTAATATCATCAGTACTATAACTTAATTCAGGAACATCAACTAATTTTATTTCAACTGAAGGAATTGGACCTCCAGGACCATAATAATGATTATCATTTCCATTTTGAATCATTGATGCTCCACATGTTTCTGTTTGTCCATATCCTAATAATAAGATACATGATAATAAACATTTTAATTTCTCACATATATCACTAGATATTGGTGCCCCTCCTATTACAAATAAACGACATCTTCCTCCTATAGATTCTCTTATTTGCTTAAATACTGTTTTATCAAATATTTTATGAGTGAAAATACCTGTTTTATATAAATTTACTAATTTATCCTTTAATGCAATTTCAAACAAATTTTTTGAAATTATATTTGTAGTATTGACTTTATCCATAATACTATCATATATTCTGATTGCTATTCTAGGAACACAAACAAAAACTGTGGGTTTACATTTCTGGCAATCCTCCATTAATCTTTTTGGACTTCCAGAATAAAAAGCAACTGTAGCACCTAAATACATACAATAAGTATTTATTACTCTTTCAAAAGCATGAGCTAATGGAAGGAAACTAATATATAAGTCATTTTCATTTAATTGCATTCCTACATTTTTTAATCCTAATAATTGAGATGCCATTTGAGAATGAGTTAACATTGTTCCTTTTGGTGTTCCTGTTGTTCCACTTGTATATGATAATGTTGCTAATGTATCTGGTTTACAATGAGTGAATTCTACTTTTTCTGTCTTTCCTTTTTCTTTTATTTCATTATATGTATATATTTTAAAATATTTCTTTGCTTTTTCTATTTGTTCTTTTTCATCTTCGTCAAATAATATTAAATTCTTTAAATTTGATATTTTATTCTCTTCTGCTAATTTTGTTAATTTAAATAAATTTACAGTTTCCATTGCAATAGTTTCTAAATTAGTTTCAGATAAAATAAATTCAATGACATTATCTCCTAAAGTATCATAAAAAGTAACAATAGAAACAGAATTCATATGAGAAGCAATATCACTAATCATCCATTCTTCTCTATTTTTAGAATAAATACCAAGAAATTTAAATTTATCTCCTGATTTACAAGAAACTTCAGGACATAAATTTAGTAATGAAATTCCAGTAGCATATAATATAACTTCATTTTCAATTTCTTTATAAGTTTTATATTTATATTCACCATATTCATTTTTCGATATTTTTTCTCTATTTCCTAATCCAGATTTATTTGGATATAATTTAACCGTTCTTTCAAATATTTTATATAAAGTATCTAATCCTTCTTCTAATGTTGATGGTAATTCTCCTTCTTTTGCTGAAGGATGTCTTATTATTTGTGTTTCTCCTTTCTTCTTCTCTCCTATAAATACTCCGCATTGTATTGGGGTGAATGATGATTGACCCATTTTTTTAATAATACTTTTTATTAATGATATTATATTTTTAATGTTTTTATATAATTTTTTTTATTATGTCATTTTATTTTAATGACGAATTTTTTTTAATTCTTTACCTTTAAATTTTTTTTTTAGGTTATGTTTCATTTATTATTTTGATTAAATGTTATAATTAATAATTTTCATTGTTTATATTTTTAATATTTATTTGAAAATGTTAAACAATTGAAAAAAGCCATCAAATGATAGAAGTTATATTTACAGTTTAACTTAAATAAGAAAATATCACTTTTATTAAAATTATTCATAAATACTATATTGAATGAACAATCAACAAATGTAATTTATTGAAATATTAAATTATGTAAATAAAATTAGAAAAATATTTGTTCAATTCCTTGTTTATAATAATTCAATAGTCTCAGATTATATTAATAGATAAATTAAATTATATTATTTTCAATAAAAAATACAACAAATAAAAATGAAAATATTTTATATCTCAATAAGGTTTGAAATATTTATTTAATTAAATTAAATGATTTTTTATATAATAATTTATAATATTAATGTAAATGTTTTCAAGGAATATTAATTTTTCTTATAAGAAATTTAATGATTTTTTTATAAAAAATTTTTTTTTTTAAAATATAAAATAAAATTATTAAATTAGGGAATAGAGATAGATGGGGATTGGGGATTGGGGATTGGGCCCAATCCCCAATCCCCAATCCCCAATCCCCAATCCCCATTTAATAATATATGTATGGTGTTCAATCCATTATTGTTTAATGTATTTAAATTTATTTTTTTTATATAAATAATATTAAAGATATTTTTAAAATAATTTTTTCTGGTCCCAAAAATATGTAAAAAAAATAATTTCTAAAAAAAATTTAAATGGGGGTTGATATTAACATTAAGAATTATATATTGTTTAATTTGTAAATTAAATGCGTTTTGAAAAATAATTGAATTTTAAATTTAATTGTTTAATAATAGCATTTTTATATTAAAAAATTTTATATTTTTAACTTAAAAATAAATAAATGTCATCGAATGAATTTACCTTATTTTCTCGTGACAAACTATCAATAAGGAATAAATTTTATTATTTGATGGATTTATTAATAACAAATCAAAATTCCTCAAGAACTGAAGCTTTATTTTTTATGATAATATTTTATGCTCAAATGATTTCTGGATTTTATTCTGAGTATTTAGGAATTTTTAAACCAAAAGATTATACTTCAGATAAAATATTAAATTATATTGAAAAAGTAGTTCGTTTAAAAAATTTATTTAAAGATAATTATTCTAGTTTTAAAAAATTTATGATAATATTTTTAATTATAACAGTATTTTTTACAATTCATTTTATGTTGACATGCTATAAAATGAAAAGACAATCTTTTTATTCTTATACTGAAGTTATATTAAATTTTTATATTAAATTTATGATTTATATTGGATTTAATATTATTCTTGATTGTTGTTTTTCAACTTTTTGTTTAAAAGGAAAAACTAATCCTTATTTTAAAAATGTATCATGTTCTATAAAAGATAATTTATTAACTGATATTGTGGCAATTATTTTATTTATTCTTTCTATATTTTTTACTGTTTTAATTCAATTTTTTTATTGTGATTCAATGTATTTATCTACTAGTTTTTATTCAAGAATTGCTTGCAATTATGAATTAATTACTTCATTAAATTGTATTGTTTATTCTTTTTTATTAACTCAAATCAAAAGTTTATCCAAAGAAGTTTTTCTAATTTATAATGTTTTAATGTCAATTTTTCAATTAAAATTTTTTTTAGAACATTATCTTTTCTATGACAAAGTTACAAATACTTATGCAGGATTATTTCATATTTTATATCTTTGGACTTCAGTTTTTTTTTTAGTTTTTGCATATATTCATTTTAAAGAAATAGGAATAATTTACATAGTGTCTAGTGTAATAATATTAAACTTTTATTTTAATTTAAAATATAAAATAGAAGAAAAAGTATTTTTAGATACTCCTTTTTATAAAATAACAAATAAATTTTATTTGTTATTTTATATTAAAAATATGATTGATAAAATGAATCATGTAGAAGAAAATCCAGAAGATAAAGCTTTATTATCAGGAATTATGGAAATGCATGAATTAGAATGTCCTGCATCTGATTGTATAACTAAAAAAAAAAAAACAAAACTATATTTACCAATTACAAATGAATGGAGTGATAGAAGCAAATTATTGATTGAAGACAAAGTATTTATGATTAATTTTATTGTTAGTATTTCAGATTATTTTATTAATGAAAATAAGTCTTCTCCTGATTTAGTTATAAATTTATCTTTATATTATTTAGAAGTTATTGGAAATTATTGTCTAGCTATGTTTTATTATAAAAAAGTTAAGGAAATGCAATTAACTTTACAAGAACAATTTTCTTTTGTAAGATTAAAATTAAGAATATCAAAATTATTAGTTGAAAAATTAAAACCACCAAATGAACCATGTGAAAATTTAGAAGATTTAAATGTAACATTATACTTTAAATATGAAGATTTAAGTCAAAATTTTATTGATGAAATAAATAATGATATTAATTTATCACTTGAATTTTGGAAAATTTTTCGAAATTCTCAATTAGATGCAACAAAACAAATAAATTTTAATAAAATATTTCAATTAACAGATAAAATAAGAATAACGAAATCAAGAGTTGAACTTATTTGGGAAAAATTAATACAAATATATAATGGAGTAAATGAATTATTTGATTTATATTATGATTATGTTGAGCAAATAAACGATGATGATTTGAAAAAAAGAGACTTAGATAGTTTAAGAAGAAAAAATGATAATTTAACAGATCATTTAAATCAAAATTTCTTTGCATTATTATTTAATAGAGAAACAGGAATAATAATAGCAAATGCAGATAAAGGAAAAGAAGGTGTTATAGAAAAAACAAATTCAGAAATAGAAAATATTTTTAAATATAAACCAGAAGAATTGAAAGGAATGAATTTAACTTCTTTAATGCCAAAAGTATTTGCAAAAATTCATAAAAGTTTCATGGAAAAATATTATAATTTTGGAGAGAAAAAAATAATAGAGAAAAAAGATCTAAAAACATTTGGAAAAGAAAAAGATAATTCTATAGTAGTAATTCGTTTAGCAGTTAAATTATTTCCAATGTTAAATGATAGTGTATATTTTGTTGGAATGATAACAAAAGAAAATATAGATGATGTAATATTTCTAGATCATCACTTTAATATTCAAGGAATGTCATCAAAATTATTAAAAGTCTTAAATTGTGATAATAAAGTATTATTCCAGGATAATGAAATTCCATTTTATGTAATATGTAAAAAATTTGTGAATTTTTATAAAATATTTCTTGAAGGTAAAAAGCAAAATTTAAAAGAAAAAAATAAAAAACCGAATATAATATTAGAAAATATAGAAGATTCATCAATATCTCAAACTGAAAAAAAGCCTAATCCAAAAGAGCAAAATCCACTTCATGTAGAAAATATAGAAATAAATGAGAATATAGAATTAGAATATGAAATACGTTTGCCTCAATTTTTATTAGATTATTCAAACTCGACAAATAAGAGATTAATTAGAATGGCAGAACAAGCTAAATTAGGAGGAGGAGGAGGAGCAACAATGACAGTAGAAGCTTTAGCAGCTGCAGCAGATGCGAATGATAAAACAAGTGAAAATGACTCGATTGATGAATTTGGTGAAAGTGATTTATTAGTTGATGATAATGATAGAGTAAATGTTCAAGAAACTTCTGTTTCAAAAATCGAAGAAAGTATTACTGATAAAAGAAATGCATTTAAAAGAGGAAATTTAATGAAGAAAAATTCTGTTATTGAGGGTTATACTTCTAATTATGAAAGTAATTATAATAATAGGAATAGTAATAATAATGCTAAAGAAAGTTTTATTGATTCAGATCAAAAGAAATTAGATTTATTATTAAACACTAATTCTAATGATTCTCCTCTTCATAAATCTAAATTGAATGATAGTACTCCTACTCCTTATGGTGATACTCCTACTCCTACTCCAACTCCTGGTTTGTATACTAAAGGTAAAGATGATTATTCAAAAATTGATCAACAAAATGCTGGTTTAGATTTTAATAAAAAATCAGATGAAGAAAAAAATTTTATTTCTAAAATTAAAATGTATAAAGATTTTTTCAATAAAGGAAAATTTGATGAATTAGATGAATTAATTGATGATTGTAATAGAGATTCTAATTCAAAGGAATTTAAATTTAATTTCACTTTTGACAAACATAAATTTGGCATTAGAAATATGAGTTATATTGTTAGATGTATTGATGCTAAAAATGATGGTTCTAAAAGTGATGAAGAAAGTATTATTGAAGCTGATGAAAAAGCTGCAAAATATAAAAAAGAAAAAGCAAATGCAATTAAACCTTTGTTTGAAGTATTATATAAAGAAAAAGAATTAATAATTGAACAACAAAGTAGATTAGAAAATATTCAAAATGAAAATGCTAATTTTCAAAAATTACTCAATTTATGTAAAGAAGATATTAATAAACTGAGTATGGTTCATGGACAAAAGGAAAAAGAACAGTTAATCGATGAAAATGCATCTCAAATATCTCATGCTGGTTTTAATGCTGATTTAGTTAAAAAAAATAGAATTGAAGAAATCAGAGCTAATTTATTAAATAATATATCAAATTTCTTTACATTAAGATATATTAAAATTGCTGTTATCGGAATTGCTCTTTTTTCTCTTCTTTATGGTATTGTTTATATTAGTTTGTTTCATGATATTTATATACATTTAAATGAAGCAGGTGAATTAAATATAAATTTATTCCAAACAACAATTTGGATGTCTAATTTAATTGGAACAATGATTTCTTTAAGAGCTTTATTTAATGCTAAAAATAATGAATTCTCTTTTAATGCATATATAAATAATATAACATTATATTATGAAACAATGGATCAATTAAGTTATGCATGGTATAATAATATATCCGATGGATTCGGTCAAATTGAAGATAAAATTGGAGTTTTTATAAGTGATTCAAACCAAAAATTATATTTTTGGGATACACAAAATGTAACATATGATTATGAAGAAATAGAGGGTATTGAAAGTTTTCCTTTGTCAATATCTCAAAGTTTAAGTAATATAAATTCAGTATTAAAAAATGATTTTTTTACATTAAAACAAACAACGGAAACTTTAACAGAAAATTCAATTAAATATTTAAATTATATTTCTTTTATGGCAATTGAAAATACTTATGAAAATGTATTACCAAATCAATTTGATAAATTAAGAACAATCCCAAAAAAATTAAAAGACTATAATACAAATTCAAATTCAATATTATTTGTAATTCTATTATGTTATTCAATATTAATGACAATATTTTGTGTATTATATACAGCATTATTACATATAACAAATAAAAATATGGGAGAAGGATTGGAAAAAGTATCAAAAATAAAATTAGAAAAAATAGAAGATACAATAAAAACAATAGAAGGATTTAATATAATATTAAAAAAATATAGAGAAAAAGAAGGACAAAAAAGAGGTCCAGCAGAAAAGAAAAATAAAGATGAATTTGGAGGTGAAGGTACAACAGTAAATCCAACAATTAGTCCAAGTCAAGGAGCTCAAATATCTAATTCAGTTAATTCAAATGGATTTAATATAGATACTAAAAAATTTATTCCTTTACAAATATTAAATATATCATATTTCCAATCTGCATTTTTATTTGCTGTTCTTTTTGGCTTTTTAATTCCAGTATATTTACTTTCTAATAAAATGGTAAATTCAACAAATCAAATTATTAATGTTCAAGAATTTTTATTTGGAAAAATATTAGTAGCAAGTTCATTATCTGTTAAAGTTAAGTGTTTTATGAGTGAATGTAGAGTTTCAAACAATTTAAAATTCACTGAATTAATTACAAAAAATGAAATTCAAAAAATTGTTCAAGGATTTTCTTTATTTATAAATTTAAATTATTATTATAATGAAAAATTTAGATTAAATGCTTGTGGAGCTGTTTTTATGGATGAAAATTTAATAAATGAATGTTTAGAAGATGAAATAATTCAAAGTGGAAATAATACTGAAAGTTTATTAAAATTAGTATCTGAAATTGTAGATAATATTTATAAAGATTTTGAAATGAAAAATGGAACAAATATTAAAATGATAGATGGAAGTGAAAAAAAATTTAAAAATATTTATTTATTTGAAAGTGATTCTTTTAAAGATTTAGAATATGTTTTTTATAAATATATTGCCCCTGTTTCAAATAATTTTGCTGAATTATGTATTGAGTCTTTAAAAGATTATTTAGGTGTGAAAAAACAATTAGTTGTTATTCTTATTGTTTTTTTTTGTCTAATTATTTTTGGATTTTCTTGTTATATTGGTTTCTTTTTTGTTAGTAAGTTAGTTTATTTACTTTCTGTTTCCAGATGCATTTTAAAAATTATTCCTGTTTCTGTCATTAATAATACTCAAGAATTAGAAACATGGATTGAAAGTAAATATTAATCATTTGTAATTTTTTATTTCTTTTTAAAATTGTAAATTTTTAATGGGTTAATTTTTGAAGTATTTTAAACATTTAATATAATATTTTTAATTTATTTTAGATTTTTTAAAATCATTATTTTAAAAAAAGGGAGAACAATAAAATTAAAATATTAATAAAAATTTTACTTAAAATTATTATTTTTAATTTTAATGGGGATTGGGGATTGGGGATTG
>JAEEGK010019194.1_pt1 | contig 14689 bp, 6 predicted proteins | sample 8958771 | NCBI WGS metagenome assembly JAEEGK01 (sample SAMN16246547, study PRJNA631951) | gut metagenome | biome: gut microbiome; feature: rumen; material: SC-attached | host: Bos | place: Iran: Karaj | collected 2018-10
ATCCCCAATCCCCAATCCCCAATCCCCAATTGTTTTAAAAAATATTTTATTTTCATTTTTTTTAATAAAATAATAAGATTAAACGTTAAAAATTTTAATATTTTTTTATATTCATTTCTTTTTTAAAAACTTTTAATCAAAATTTATTAATACTCTTTTAATGTATAAAATAAATTGCTCTAAATTATTTAATTCATATAAAATTTGACTATAAATTCATCTAGTCTAAAACTATTTAATTTTAGTAGTATTCATTGAATAATATAATTGAATATATTCATTACTATAAATATTGATTTACATTATAGAATCTATTAATTATTAATTTATATTTATTTTTTTTAAATTGTAATTTATATTTTGTATAAAATATTTAATTTGAATATCTATTTTTTTATTTTATTTAAACTTTAAAATTTTCATATAATTTTAAATATATAATGGAAATAAATGATGAAAAAATAATTGAACATGAATTAAATTCTTTTAGTAATGATAAAAAAAACCCATTTAAACATACAATTGGTTTTATAAATTTTTCTTATATTGATAAAAAAATATTTAAATACTTTGATTTTGATAAATTAGGGGTTTTAATTTCTCCATATTTGTTCATAACAACACCTTATAATTTAGAACAAGATATTATTGAGAATGAATCAACATTTTTTAAATATTTCCCAATAAAAAATAAAGAATTAACAAGTAATATGTATCAATCATCTAATTCAATTCCAACATTTTTAAGAATTTCAAAAAAAGGAGAAAATTATACAGTTTGTAAATGGAATGAAACAAACTTTGGAATTTGTACTATATCAAATTCTTTAGGTGAAATACTTTTAGATATGAATAATTGTGTAAATACTTATTTAAATATGAATTCATTTGATAATGCTTTTATTGATAAAGATAATAAAATTGAATTAAAATTACTTTTTTTATGTAAAAAATCAAATAAAATTAAAGGTAATATTTTATATGAAAATGAAAATAAAAGCAAATGTATATATTTAATTGATTTAATAGAAAATTATTTTAGAGAAGATGATTCTAATAATATTTATTTATTTTCTACTGATGAAATTGATCAAATGGGAGAAGGACTAATTATTACAAATAATTTTCAAATTATTGGTACTTTTATAAATAGTACAAATCCTGTAATAATTCACAAACCTGATTTTAATTTAGTAGGGAAATATTTTAATGAAGATTTAATTGATTATAAAGTAGCAATATTAATAAATCCTTTTTTAAATATTGATTGTACTGATTTTTTTTATACTAAAAGTAATTTAGAAAATTTATTAGGATTAAAAATTGGTTCTTATTCTTATACTGATTATAAAGATATAGAATCCTTTTTTTTTAGAAATAATAGAGAACAATCAAAAGATTATACAGAAATTATTCTTTCATCTGGAACAAATTTTATTCAAAACAATAGTAATATTTCATTAATTGGATTAGATATAGATATTATTCTAAGGCAAATTTTTAAAAATTATTTTCAAGGAGAACAAAAACAAATAGAAAAATTAAATTTTATAGGAAATAAATTTCAAACTGATTATTTTAGCACAATATTTTCATATTTATATTTTGATTCAAATCTCATTAGTTTAAATTTCAGTTCAATAAAAATGGATAAAAATATTTATCTTCAATTTTCATATTTTTTATATAAAAATAATACATTAAAAGAATTATCATTAAGAAATATTAATTGTTATTTTAGTTCATTATTATCTATTGTTAGAGCATTAGTTGATAATAAAAATAATCAAATACAATATTTAGATTTATCATATAATTCATTTAAAAAAGATAAAAATTTTAAAAATGATTTATCTTTTTTGGGTCAAATATGTATTTTACAAAATTTAAATATTTTAAGATTATCAAATATAAAAAATTTTACTGAAGGAAATTCAAATTTAATTGAAACTTTTTTACATTCAGTTTTTTCAAATACAAATGAAAGTGTTAATTTTTTATCAAAAATTCAAGTTTTTGATATTAGTGGAATGTATTTAGCTGATGAAGATTGTATAAATATATTAATTGATTTTCTTTTACAATTTGGAAATTTAGAAAATTTAATATTATCAAATTGTTCAATTGATGATAAATGTTTTGAAAAATTAGTAAATTTATTTAAAGAAAAAGAAATATTAATTAAAAATTTAGATATATCAAATAATGATTTAAGAAATGAAAGTCAAAAAACAATAAAATTATTATTAAATACAATGAATGAATTAATTGAATTTAAAGGAGGACCTGAAATAAAAAATGATAATTTTTCTTTATGTTTAAATAATAATAATTTATTAAATAAAAATAGTGAAGGTGATGATTTTGGAATAATGTTTAATGTTAATGGGGAAAATTTTCCAAAAAAATTTACTTTAGAATTAGAAAATACAAATATTAATAAAAAATCTTTAGAAGCTTTATTTAATAATATTGATAATTTTTGTCCTTCAATATTGAATTTATCAAGTAATAACTTAAAAGATGATGATATTATTGAAAGTAATATTTTAACAAAATTAGGAGAAAATGAAAACTTTGAACTTTTAATATTAAAAAATAATCCAATAACAGAGAAAACTTTATTAAATTATAAAAATTCAAGAAAAAATAATTCTATTGTAATTTGTGATTTTGATGCAAAAAGAAACAATTTTAAAGAAAATTCTTCAAAAAAAAAGGAAAAAAATAATTTTGATTTTAAATTTGTTAAATTTTTTAAACCTAAAAAAAAAAAAACAAATATAAAAGAATAAAATTCTATTTACTAAAAAATAATTATTTAATTTTTATTATATTTAATATCAAAAATATAATCATTTTTATATATAAATTTTTAATTTAAATATTATAATTATGAAAGATATTTATTATTTATAATCTTTTATAATTCTTTGATTTAGAGAAAAATTCTTTTTAACCACATTATTTTGACCTAATTTATTATAAATAATATTTCTCAATTTTCTTCACATATTTTTAAATAAATTTAATTATTTAATTAATTATTTTTTGAGTTATCCACACGAAACTAAATGTGTTAGTTTAAGAAGAATTGTTATAAAAATTTCTTCTAAATCTAATTTATATGATAAAAAAATAAAATTTACTTCACGAAAGATTTTAACAAAAAAAAAGTAAAAAATATTTTTATCATCAATTACTCATTTTACTTTCTTTGAAATATTCCATAATAAACAAAAGAAAAAAATGTTGCAAGAAATAAACAATATTCTTACTAATGAAATTTTTATATTTTCGAAATTTTCAGATTGTAAATATAAAATAAGTCTATTATCTATTTATTTAATGGATTCTTTTAATGTAATTAATGATTCTATAGAACATACTATCAATTTATTAGAGTTATTAACAAAAAATGTAAAAAAAAATAAAGAAAGAATAGAAAATTCTTTTGATTTAAATACTGAATCAACTGAAGATAAAAGTGATGAAATTATAAGTATGTTTAAAGATATATATAAAAATAATATTGGAAAATATCATTGGAAAATAAGGGCATTAAAAATTATAAGATATAAATTAAAATTAATAAATAGGATGAAAAAAATACCAATTATCAAAAAATTTTCTGGGAGGTCAAAAGTTGCTTCTATGAAACCAAGGCTTCATGGAAGATTTATAAAAAAATCTTAAAAGTATTCATTTTTTTTTGTTGTCATATATTAGATTTAGTCTTTATAATTTCATTTTTTATTTACTTGTCATAATAAGTATTTATAATATATATTAATATTAAATAAAGAACTTTTATAAAACAAGTTAAAATTCTTTTTTTTCTATTCAGAATATAAATATTAACAAATATATTTAATACAAATAAAAAAAAATATTTTATAAATTAATAAAAATATAAGTGTGTCTATTTTCAATTTTTTTAATTTCAATAAACTTTTTCTTTTTATACAATTATTATTTATAAAATTTCACCATAAAGTTAATTCAAAACACAAATTCTTTTAGAATATAATGAGGAATAAAAAAATTTTGAAATATATTATAAAATATTATTAAAAAGAAATTAAAAATTATTTTGTAACATTTATTAAAATGTTTTTTTTTAGAAAAAAACTATTAAAACAAAAATAATAAAATATAACATTTAATAACAAAATTAAAAGGTAATTGAATCTATGATGATTATATTGAAATTTATATAAATGAAAAATAAAAGTCAAAATTTCAAAATAAAAAGATAAACAAGAAATCTAAAATTAATATTTTCTAAGAGGAATAAAAAAATTGTTTTTCAAAATAACAAAACTTTTTAAACAAATTTCATCAAAAATAAAATTATAAAAGTAGCAAAATTAATTTATAAATCTTAGATTATCTTTCAAAAAAAAAAAAAACTCTAATAAAAATTGAATAAATAATAAAAAAATTAAGTACAAAAAATAAGAAAAATTTAATTTTTTATCTTTTAAAGTTAATAAAGAAAAAAATATAGAAATCCTTTTTTAAATGTTTAAAAATTATTTATAACAATTTCTATAAATAAATAATAATTGTTTTCAGAAAACATCAAAAATATATAAATTTTAAAAAATATAAAATAAAAAAAATAAAAAAATAAAAAAATTTATATAATCCCAAAAACCAAAAGAATTTATCACAAACATTCAAAAAAAAAAAAAAATTTAAATATTAATAAATTTCATATATCAAAAAAAAAAACCCAATATAAACTCTTTTTATTTAAAAAAAAGCAAAAAAGTAAAAAAAAAAAATAAAAAACCCAATATAAAAAATCCAAAAAGTTTATCCAATAGTTTCTTTTTCAATTTCAGTTTGTACACTCCCATCTTCCATATATTTAACAGTTTTAATAATTTTTTTTCTTTTTCCTCCTTCAACAACTTCACTTTCACTTTTAACAACTTTTCTAACACCTTCAGGACATTCAGGATCTTCAAAATTTTGTTTATGACTCGAAGTAGGATTTTTAGATTTTAATTTAGTAGGTTGATTAATTAAAGTTGGTTCTTTTTCTTCAACAATATATTTATTATCATCTGGATTAATACAAGTAAAATTAGTACAAGTTAAAATAACAGTACATTGACCATATTGTCTATGTTTCCCAGTGGCAACACCAATTAAATTTAAATTATCATTGAACATACTAACACGTTGACTTCTACTTTCATCACCATCACTAACTAATAAATTACTTATTACCATTTCAGGTTCAGTTCCTCCAAAGTCAATTGCTCTTGAAAAAGCTCCTGAAAAATTACCATATTTTCCTATTATATTTTCTAAATCTATTTGATTTACTTCTGAAATATCAGTTGTTTGAACTTCTGTTAAAAAATCTTTTGCTATTAAACATAATGGTTTATATAATTTAAGAGAATTTATATTCTTGTGTTTATCTAAAAATTCTGCTGCTTCTTCATATGCTGCTGCACCTTCTTGAGTCTGAATTCCTACATTTGATCCTGGTAAACGAAGGACTGTTCCTTTAAAAAATTTTTTGTAATCACGTATCTTTTTAGAATATGTATGTGGTGATGTACGAAGTTTGTTTAGTTCATTTGCTACTTCTGCAGAGAAAACATCCATTTTTTTTTTTTTTATATGATTTTTTTATTAGAGATGGGTTTATTTATTTATTTTTTTTTTATTATTTTTTATATTTTTTTTTTTTTATTTTTTTTTTTTTTTTTTTTTTTTTTTTTTATATTTTTTTTTTTTGTTTTTTTTTTATTTTTTTTTTTTTTTTTTTTTAAATTTTTTTTTTTTTTTTTTTTTTTTTTTATTTTTTATTTTTTTTTTTTTTAATTTTTTTTTTTTTTTTTTATTTTTAATTGTTAAAAATGATTTTTTTGGTTTAGTTTAAAATATTATTTTTTTTTTCTTTAATAATTGTATTTTTATTTATAAAAATGAATTCGGAAAAAAGTAATAATTTTTATGATTCAAAACCAAAACATGTATTAAAATATCAAAATATATTTAAAGAATTATTAAATAATCAAAATTTATTTAATGAAAATGATAAACCTAAAAAACAAACTTCAAAAGACTTTTTCTATTTTCATAATAATCCAATGAAAAATTCTTTATATTCAACTAGGTATCAATTAATTACAGGAAAAAATATTGATACAAATACTTTTTTAAATAAAAATAAAATTCGAAATAAAAGTAATAATTTAACCAATCCAAATATTAATAATTCTTTAAATTATAAAATAGGAAAACAAGAAAATATCAAAAAATTTAAACGTTTTTTAAAACAAACAGATTTACAATATTCAAATTTAAATAATAATTCATATAATCATAATTTTAATAATAATAATCTTTCATTTAATAAAAATTCTTTTATTCAAAAGTTACATTCAACACTTCCAGAATATACTAATTTATCAAATAAAGGAAAAAGTTTTTTAACCATGAATAATCATACTTTTAAAAATTCAGATTTCTCTTTTTTAAGAAATAAATTAAAATAAAAAAAAGAAAAAAAAATTGTTGTTAGAAAAATTTATTTATTTATTTATTTAATTCTTTTAAATTTTAAGTTTAATATTATTTCAATTTTTTTTTTGCATATTTTAAAATAAAAATTTCTAATATTTGAATTATTAGAATTTTTATTTATTAATGTTATATTCATTGTTGAATTTCTTTAGACTTTCTTTATAAATTAAATATTATTTGATTATTTTTTTAATATATAATATAGTTATTCCATTTCTTTTAATTATTATTTTTATTTTAATCATTATTATTTATTTGTATTTTTCGCTTTTTTTTGTTGAAATTTTCAAAGTTGTAGTATTTCTATATTTAATTGTCTTATTTTTTATATTAGATGATTTAATTTTGACACTTTTTCTTATTTATTTTGAAAATTGTTGAGAAATTTTATTTTTTATTTTATTTTCATTAAATAAATATATTATGTAATTTTTGATTTATAGAATTGAATAATTCCATCAATTGAAAAACTTTTCGAATAATTATCATCATTTAAACACATAATTTTTTACGATAATTTTTTAATTTTAAAAAAAATTTTTACAACATTATTTTCACTTTTGTTAATTTTTTTTATAAAAAATCATTAAAAAAGAAGTGATATTAAGGATATTTTAAAAATATAATATAAAAAAATAATTTCTTTATTATAAAAATTTTTTATTATTATGAATAGTATTTGGATTTCTATTTATCTCTATATTAATTTTTATCCATATAATTCAGAATTGTATTTATTTTTTTTATTGATTATTATATTTTAAAGTTTTAGATAATTACATTCTATCATACTTTCATTATTAAAATTGGTAAATTTATCATTACTATTCATTTATAATATATAATATCATATATATATAAAATAAAATTTTACATTAAACTTTTTACTCATTTTATTTTTTTAAAAATATGGATAATAATGAAATAATTAATATTAAAAAATCATTTACATTTTCAAAAAAGAATGATGATGAAATATATATAGATAAAATAAAAAAAGATCCTATAAAATTGGAAAATGGTTTAGAAAAAATAAGAACAAATAAAAAAGAAAAAAATGATTTATATTTAAAATTAATAGTTATTTATCTAGAAAAGTATGAGAATCACATAGATAAAAAATTTTTTAATCACATTGATAATGCTATAAAACTTATTTTAGATTATAATTTTGAAAATCCAAAAAATAATGATTTTATAAAACAATGTGAAAAATTTGTTTTTTTTTTATCAAAAATATTTGGGAAAGGATATATTAAAGATTCAGATATTAAAGAATATTCAAATAGTCTAATTAATTTAATTCCAATAATTGTTTTTTTTTTATCAAAAGAATTTTCTAAAATGAAATTAATTGAAAATAAAATTCTCTTTTTATTAAATATTATAAATGGAATAAAAATAATTAATAAATTAAAAGATAATAATAATCCTTATTTATTAGATTACCTTAATGAATTTACTTATTTTATTTTTTATAAAATATTTGATAATGAAAATATTGAAGAAATTATTAACATATTAAGTGAAGATTTAGAATATTTTATAATTCAACAAAATAATCGAAATTTAAAATTAAAAAAAATAAATTTAGCTTTGTTATTTTTTCTTTATAAATTTTCTGACTTACAAAATTATGAAAAAAAACAAATAATAAAAGATTTATCAAATGATGTTACAAAGAAAAAAGAAATTGAAATATATATTAAATTATCTTCCAAAATCAAAGAAGCAATAATTAATTTATTTTACAATTCATCATTAAATTTAAACATGATTTTATTAGAAATAATATTTGGCGAGTTTTTTGAGTCAATAAATTCACAAAAAGATAATTGTAATTGTTTAAATTTTATTTTATATAACAATTATTTAATATTTTCATCAATCAATTATAACAAATTTTTTTTAAAAAATGATTATAAAAAAAATATAAAAGAATCAGAAATATTATTTTATGAATTTTTACAAAATGAAAATTATTTAAATAAATATAATATTAAAGAATTAATATTATTAGGAATTTATGATATTTTTTCAAATAATTTATGTGATATAATTTTAAAAGAAAAAGTTCAAATTTCTTTAATAATATCTAAATTTAAAGATTATATTTATAATAAAAATTCTTATTTAAATGAAAAATATTATTCTTATTTAATAACATTTTTATCTAACATTATTGAAAATAATAATAATTATCATTTAGTAAAAAATTCTTGGAACGATATTTTAGATATTTTATTATTTATAGGTAAAAATGATTTAAATAAGAAAATTGAAAATGAATTAATTTCAATTGAAAAATTACTTTTTTATAATATTCTTTATAATAATGATAATTCGGATATAGAAAAAGAAAAATTCATTAAATTATTTGAATTGATTCCTATTAATTCAATTATAATATTTGGCTATATATTTGATTATAAAGTATCAAAATTAAATGAAAATTTTGAAAATGATGATATTGATAATTTAATAAATAATTTTTTAAATATAAAAAATATTGAATACCAAAGTTCATATATTTTTTTAATATTAGAAAAAATAAATATGCAATTAAAAAAAGGAAAAAATAAAATAAAAAATATTTTTGAAACATTATTTTGTCAAAATTTTGAAAAATTTATTGATAATATTTTAATTCAAGAAAAATATATTGAACATTTTTCATATTATCTTTTAAAAATTATAATTAATATGAATTATTCTGAATATAATTTATCTAAAATAATAAATATATTATATTTGGATAAGTATAAAAAATATAATTCTATAATACAAAAAATTTTATATGAAATTTTTTGGGTTTTAAATTATAATTTTCAAAAAGATAAAATGAAATTCTTATTGAATATTTATTCAGAAGAGGATAAATTTAATTTGATATTTGAAAAAATACTATTAAATATTAATATCACTGATGATGGTTTAGTATTTTTAAAAAATAAAAATAATTTAATTAATAAATTAAAGATAATTCCAATACCAATTTTAAATATAAAAAATAATAAAAATAGTAATTTTATTTTTTTAGATATACAAAGTATTTTTGATAAATATTTGGCAAAAAATATGAATAATCCAAATAATGATTTTTTCAAAATTATATCAAAACAAATAAAAAATAAATTTAGTTTAAATCAAAATTCAATTTCAAAAATATATAAATTATTTACAAATCCAATTTTATTTACTTCACAATTAAATTTTGAAAAATTATTAAAGATTTATTTTAATTTAAATTATTATTACTCTTGGACAAATGAAAATTCTTTTTCTTATTTTAATCATATTGATGAAAAAAAAGAATCTTTATTAAAAATAGTTTTAAGTAATATTGAAAATAATAATTTGAATTTAATAATTTCAATTTACCAATTTTATATTAATTCTTTATATGAAAATGAAATTAAAGAAAATTTCAGTTTAAATTTAGAACACTTTATTAATTTTTTATTCAATATATTTGACGTTAATAAAAATGATTATTCAATATTAATAAATATTTTAAATAGTTTATCTGTTTTAAAACAAATAATTATCAATTACGATGTTATTTTTTATAAAAGTATTTTAATAATTTCTTTAATTTGTTTCCCTGAAAAAGAATCTTATTTTATACAAGAATTTTTAGATAAATATAATATTAAATTACCTGAAAAGGAAAAGGAAAATAATAAAAATAAAAAAAATATAATTGAAAACAATGATGCAATAATATATACTAAAAATATTGCTATTAATTTATTATTATATTATCTTTCTCATTCAAAAGTTGAAAATGAATTAATTAAAATTTTTCAACAAATTCCAAATAATAATTCAATTTCAGAAATTAATTTTAACAAATTATTGATTTTACAAAATGATATAAATATAATTAAAAAAGATAATATTTCGATTAAAAAAATTAAAGAAATTTTAGATAAAATGAAAGAAAAAATAACTTGTGTATTATATAAAAATAATTTATTTATATCATATCCAGAGAGTGAAAATTTAATTATTTTATTTATAATAAATAATTATTATAATTTCCAATATTTAATTGAAATATCAAAATCCTCTTTTAAAAATATAACAAATGGAAATCAAATAAAAGAATTAACAAAAATATTAAACAAAAATAAAAAAAGAAAAATAAATTCTAAAACAAATTATAATTCAAATCAATTAATAATAACCAATAAATTATCAAAGTATCTTTTACAATATATAATAAATATAGGATATGATAAAAAAATAAATGATATAAAGGAAATAACACAAAAAGATTTTTCCTCTATATATTATTTATTATCTGAGTTTTCTAGACTAAATTTTAATATTTATATTATTTATAATCCTCCTTCTTTAAATTTAAATATAAACACAGATATTATATATAATAATAATAAAAAAGAAGAATTTTCAAAAGAATTTTTAAATTTTTTAAATAAATTAGGAGATATTGAAATTAATAAAAATTCAAAAGAAATAAAAATAATTTTTGAAGAAAATAATAAAATAATATGTTTATCTTTATATGATATTTTAAAAAGAAATGAAATAGAAAAACTTAAGACAACAATTAAATTAGAAATTATTTTTATGGATTATCCAAATCAATATATAAATGAATTTTTAAATAATTTTAGTAATTATAATAAAATATATGTTTTTATCTTTCCAAAGGATGAAAATTGTTATATTGTAAAAATAAGATATATAAATATTTATAATTTAAAAAAAGACTTAAAAATTCCTCAAAATGAAAATATTCAAGATAATTTAGAATTATTAAATATAAATCAAAATTATAAAGAATCTTTTGATGAATATTTATTTAAAGATATTATAATTAATTTCAATTTAAAAAGTGGAATAAGATATTTTAAAAATTTAATTTTTTTCCTTTGCTCTAAAATTGATTATTTATCAAAAATAACTAATAATAATAAATATATTCCAATTGAAGAAGAAAAAATGGATAAAATAAAGACAATTTTGAATATATAAAAAATATTAAATTGAAATCTAATAAATAATAAAATATAAATTATATAAAGAATAAAAATAATATTAATAATTATAAGTATAAATAAAAATATTTATTATTTTTAGAATATATGAAAGAATTAAATATTCAACCTTTACCTTTAAATAATGAATTAAATAATAATATTAAAATAGAAAAAAGAAATTCAAATAATTTATTTCAAGAAGAAAACTTAAATGAATATTTATTAATTTCAAATAGAAATACAGATATTAAAAATGAAGAATTAGAAATAAAAAAAATAAAAAATAATTTAGAAGAAGACACAAATTCAGAAATTGAAGAAAATATATTTGAGCCAAATTTTATTCATATAACTACAATTCAAGATATTATGAATTTAGAAAATCCATTTTATAGAATTTCTACAAATAACGAAATAGCATTAAGAAATAATTCAATAAGAAAAAATTCAATTCGAAATACAATAGAAGAAAAAATAATAAAAACTCATATAAAACGAAATTCAAATTTAAATTTTAGAGAAAGTAAAAAAACTTTAACAAGAAAATCAGATATAACATTTAAATCAAATGAATCTGAATTTTTTTCTCCTTTTGAATTAGAAATTTTTGATAGTATGATAATGACACTTTTACAAATTATGAATTGTATAATTAAAACATCTTTAGTTCAAATGGCATATTGTATGAAAGTTTTAGGAATAATTTATGGTGTTTTTGGTATAATTTTAGTTTCTATTTTATCATTAATTTCACTTAATTTTTTATTAATTGTTCATAAAATTTCAAAAGAAAATTCTTATTTAACTTTCTCAGAAAAAACTTTTGGAATTTTTGGTAAATTTATTATTTTATTTTTAAATTTTTTATCTTGTTTTGGTTCTTGTATGACATTTATTATTATTTTTTTAAAAGTAATTCCAGGAATTTTATCAATTAATATTGGTTATAATATTAATTATGAATTATTATTTTCAATTCTTATTGGAATAATATTATTTATTTATTGTTTTAAACAAGATGTTTCTGGAATTAAAAATGCTGCTCATTATGCATTTTTAGGAGTAATTTTATTTTTTTTTATAACAATATTAGATTTTTTATTAAAAATTTATTCAGGAAATATTATAATAGAACAAAAAAATATAAAATTAAATGAATTACTTTTTGGAATAAATTATTCTTTTAATGAAAAATTAACTGCAATTTCTTGTATTATATTAAGTTTTTCATATCATATTTATACTTTTTCTATTTATGGTTATTTAAGTGATTTTTCAATTATGCAATTTTGGTCAACTGCAATTTTTACTGTTATTATTTCTGCTTTTATTTATATTATTTGTGGAATTTGTGGTTGTTTATTATATTATCATTATTTAAGTGATTCTATTTTAGATGCAATTGGAAATGATTTAACTCATAATTTATTAAGTTTGGCTTTTTGTTTAAATTTAATTATGACTTTTCCTATTACTTTTGCTGCTTTAAAAAATTATTTTTGTTTCTTAATTGAAGTTTATTTAACTATTGGAAGAGATTTTTTATTGTATTTTTTAAGTTGTTTTCAATGTGCTCAAGATAAAATTGTTTTTATTAAAAAAAAAGAAAAGAATATTATTGATAAAAGAAGATTTTTTTCAAATACTAGTTCTGTTGTTTTAAATAAACCTTTTGAAATTTTCTTTGTTGTTATACTTTTTTTATGTGTTTTTATTGTTTCTCATTATTTTAATCAGTTAAAATTTATTTTTGCAATTTTAGGAGGAATTATGGGAAATTTATTTTCTTATATTTTTCCTGCTTTATTTTATTTAGTTTATACTAAATCATATTATCATATTGATACTATTGTTTCTATTATTATTATTATTTTAGGGATTTTTACTTTATTTGAAACTATTCTTGCTAATATTTTAAGCTAGTTTTTTTTTTTAATTAATAAAATTTAAAAAAAATAATTTAATCATGAAAGTAAAAAATATATATATAAGTAAAATATATATAGAAACAATATTTTAATATAACCAGTAATATTAATAATTATAAAATCTTTTTTTATGAATAATACTTTTCATTTAATAAATACATTTTAATTCTAATATTCAATTAAAATTTAAAAAAGACCCTATATAAAAAAATCTAAAATGTATAAAATATTTTAAGACAAATATTCAATAAAAATTTAAAAAATACCTATATAAAATAATATAAAATGAATTGTTAGATTTATAATTTAAAAATTTTTAAAATTATTTCAACAAAAATAACCTTTAGAGTCCCCTTTTAATAAAATAATAACTTTATTTTATTTATATTATTTCTTCTTTTAGAATAAAAGAGCTAAAATAAGAATCATTAAAGAAAATTTTAATGAATTTGATGAATTTTGTTTCCACAAATAATCAAATGCACATTCATCAGCATCTTGAACTATCGGTGCATAAACATATTGGAAAAATAATTTATTAATTTTCTTTTTATTTCTTGTATATCTATATGCTTCATAATTTATATCTTCATCATTATCATCTTTAGTTTCTTTTATCCAATTTTCAAACATTTTAGTCATGTTTGCATAATTAGTAAAAGTTGCCCCCCTTGAAGTTGTTGGTGAACCGGAACCTGAAGTAGTACACTTTTTGGAACCATCATATATTCCTGATTTACATGCCAAACGATTAGATACTGTTGTACCATCTCCTTGTCCTCCTAATTTAATACATGTAGGATTACTATTATCTTCAGAAGCAGAACAAATATAATTTACTTTACATACATTTTCTGATGGATCAAGAGAATCACTAACTAATGCCTGACAAGGAGCATTATTGCTTAATGGTTTTTGACATGTTGTAGTAGAATCAGTAATAACTCCATTACTATCTACTGTTGCCCTACAAAGATAACCTTTTTGACATTGACCAAGACCTTTTTCACATTTTATTCCAGGATTTAATCCTTTACATTTAGTACCATCACAAATACCAGAAGCACATTTATTACCATTAGCACATGATTCACCATCATAATGTGGTCTAACTTTAATTGAACATGCACCTATTGTATTTCCATAATAAGGTAAATCAACACATACTTTAGCTCCTTTACATTTCCTTACCCAATAAAA